>JAEEGG010027544.1_pt1 | contig 10760 bp, 8 predicted proteins | sample 9134161 | NCBI WGS metagenome assembly JAEEGG01 (sample SAMN16246543, study PRJNA631951) | gut metagenome | biome: gut microbiome; feature: rumen; material: CR-attached | host: Bos | place: Iran: Karaj | collected 2018-10
GTAACACACTTTCTTGGTCATGCCCAAGCAGTTGAGCGGCTTACCACGCAGGCTGAACACGGCCTGGGTCTGCACGTCGCGGCTCTTGGTGATGCTTCCCGATGCGGAGTCACCCTCGGTGATGAAGATGGTGCTCTCGAGGCGTTTTTCGTGGTTGGTGTTAAGGTGGATGCGGCAGTCGCGTAGCTTGCGGTTGTTTAGGCTGACCTTTTTGGCACTTTCGCGGGCAGCTTTCTTGATGCCGGCAATCTCCTTGCGTTCCTTCTCGTTGGCTTGGATCTTCGTCTGCAGGACGCTGACGGTCTCGGGGTTTTTGTGCAGGTAGTTGTCCAGGTGGCGCTTCAAGATGTCGAAGACGTAGGTCTTCAGAAAGGGACTGTCGTTGGTGCCGTCGGGGTTGTTGGGTGCCAGGTGGGTAGAACCGAGTTTGGTCTTGGTCTGTGCCTCAAACACAGGCTCCTGGATGCGGACGCACAAGGCGCAAACCAAGCCTTGACGGATGTCGGCAGGTTCGTATTCCTTTTGATAGAACTCGCGCACCACGCGGGCATAGCCCTCGCGGAAAGCGGACTGGTGTGTACCGCCTTCGGTGGTGTGCTGGCCGTTGACGAAGGAATAGAAGTAGTCGCTCGACTGCCCGTTGACATGGGTGAAAGCGGCCTCGAAGTCGCCGTCCTTGATGTGGATGATGGGGTAGAGGCCTTCGCCTTCCATATTGTTTTGCAAAAGGTCTAAAAGTCCGTTCTTGGAGTAATAGCGTTTGTCGTTGTAAATCAGGCTCAAACCACGATTGAGGTAGGCATAATTCCAAACACGTTTCTCGATGTATTCATCAACATAGTGGTAGTTGCCGAACAGAGCGGAATCAGGGATGAACTCGGTCAGAGTGCCTGTATCACCATCGGAAGGGATGATGCCAGAATCACTCACCAACTTACCTTGTGAAAACTCCACAATTCTCGTCTTGCCTTCACGAATGGCCTGCACCTTGAAATAAGACGAAAGCGCGTTGACGGCCTTAGTACCGACGCCGTTCAAGCCGACCGACTTCTGGAATACCTTGCTGTCGTATTTTGCGCCCGTGTTGAGTTGCGAAACGGCTTCCTTCAGCTTGCCAAGCGGGATGCCCCGTCCATAGTCGCGGATACTGACCTTCTTTTCCACCTTGTTGACGGTCACCTCGATTTTCCTGCCGAAGCCCGAAGTGAACTCGTCGATGGAGTTGTCAATCACCTCTTTGATAAGCACATAGATGCCGTCGTCCTGCGAGGCACCGTCGCCGAGTTTGCCGATGTACATGCCCGGGCGGCGACGAATGTGCTCCATGTCTTCAAGGTGCACGATGCTGTCGTCGTTATAGTTTTCAGTGGTAGGCGCGGGGTCTTCGTTCTGCGTGAAGATGTCGTCGTCGATGATTTCGTTGTCCATGAATGTCGATTTTGGGGCAAAATTACGAAAAAAGTCAAATCAAACCTTTAATTTCTGTTCTCAGCCACTCCCAGTCTTGGCGATTTGGAACCAATTGCCCCAATCGACTTCCAGTTTGCTTGTGGAACACAATCCACTGATAAACAAACAAAGCTGAATAAGTCAATGAAGTGGTGATGGCTGCGCCTCGGATGCCTAACCAAGGAATCAATACAAATGCCGCTATCAGCGTGACACTGAGGCCGATGAGTGAGGCGTAAAGGTTGTATTTCGGTCGTCCAGTGCCGGAAAAATAGTTGGCCAAAATGGTGTGTGCGGAAAAGAAAACGATACCAGGTGCCATCAGCAAAATGACGGTGCGGATGTTGCTGAACTCACCTGAGAAAACCCATTCGAAGAACGAAGTCGGCAGCAAACAAATAACCAACAAAGCACTGAAAGTCAGTAGTATGGAGAGCTTCATGAAACGCAAGGTGAGTTGTGAGGCGCGTTGCTTGTTTTCGGTGTTGCTCAAAGCAGAAAACGCCACCAAACCGATGCTTTGCCCGACGATGTTCACGCCTTCAGTGACTTGCGTTCCTGAGGCATAGACGCCAATTTGCTGCTCGGTGCAGTTTGTGCGTAACAGATAGACACTCAGTCGCTTGTTGAGCGTGCTGACCAAAGTGGAGAGTTGCAGGAAAGCCCCATAGTGCAGCATTTCCTTGAGGCTGTCTTTCAGCGGCTCGCCGCCTTCACGTTTCAATGTGGGGAAGAGGAACCCCCAGCCGATGAGTGTTGCCAGACTGTAGCCGCAAAGTTGGGAATATAGCAAGGCTTTGGCGGTTCTCAAATTCAAGGCGAAAATCAAGACAGCCATCATCGTGACTTGGGTAAGTATCTGCGTGATAAACAGCCAGTTATAGGTTGCCACTTTCTCTTTCCCAAGGAAATGGTTGAGGTTGAACTCGTGCAGGCTGTAGATGAAAGTCATCAGCAGGACGAGCCAGGCATAGCCTTCGGGGACAATGTTGTGATAGAACTCAGGGAAGAAATGTAATATGTTGAACAACAGTAGATAAACCAACATTACGAAGGCAATCCAACCGTAGGAAAGTTTCATCAGTGTGGCGAGTTTCTTGCGTGGCGTGAAATACACCAATCCGCTGCCGGCGATGAGCTCGATGCCTATTAATAAAAAGGTGATGTCGGTTTGTGCAATGAAGGCCTTGCCCCATTCGGCAGCACCGAGGCATTTGGTGCCCATGATGAGCGTAGCCATCTGCGTTAGCACATTGATGGCCCTTGCCGCACCCGTTCCGAGGATTTTCTTGAACACTTTTTAGCCTTCCGTTGAAAAGTTGGGCAAAAGTACAAAGAAAAGCGGTATTTTTGCAATTTCTTTGAAAGTTTTGCTTTGATATGCCTTCGAACTATGAAACGACTGGCCTTGTTATTCCTGTTTAGCATCATTGTTGCCTTTCCGATGTGTTCCTTGGAGCAGCCTCGGATTGTTGTGGAGGAAACTGAAACACCAATTGCCGATACCATCCCTCCGACCATTGATGACTATGGCTTTCCCGACACGATGTTTGCTTCGGCGGAAAAGGTGAGGTTCGTCATCGATACTTTTTGCTTGACGGTTCCATCGGAATTGAATGATTACGAGAATGTTTATGACAACTCCAACGGGATTTTCATGTTTCGTGGCGACCCTTCCCGCAATCCAAACTTTTATGGTCGATTGCACGGTGATTCCATCAATATCAAGGTGGACTGGGTGTTTAAGACCGAAAAAGACACTTCCCGGACGACCCACGGCGTTTGGTATGGTGGCACGGGTTGGACTGGTCAGCCTGTCTATGTGCGCTGGCCCGACAGCCTTTTGCAGCGTTTCCGAAGTTCGAATGATTCGATAACCGAGCATTTGCATGAGCAGGAAATCATCGTGGCATCCTTATGCGGAAAGCTCTATTTCATTGATTTTCAGTCTGGATTACCCAGCCGTAAATGTGTTGATGCCAAAAATGTGCTGAAGGGTACGCCCTCGCTCAATCCCTCGTTGAATGGTCAGCTGTATGTGGGCCACGGCGTGCAGAAACAGGCTCCGTTTGGCAACATGGTTTTCGACTTGTTCTCTCATGCTACGATACATTCGTTTGGTCGCGATAGGAAAGCATGGCGTTCGTGGAACGCTTTCGATTCTTCGCCTGCCATCATGGGCGGATTCCTGTTCCGTCCGAGCGAAAATGGTACGCTTTACAAGTATTACGTCGCTGACGGAAACTATACGTTACATTCTACATTGCGCTATTCCATGAGCAAATTCAACCGGTCGCCCGGTATTGAGTCGTCAATGGCAATTTGCAAAAACTATGGCTATCTCGCTGATAATGATGGCAATGTGTTGTGCATCAATTTGAATACTTTGAAACCCGTTTGGCGTTATTGGAACCATGATGATACGGATGCCTCGCCGCTTGTCGATGTGGAAGATGGCGTTCCCTTCGTTTATACGGGTTGCGAGGTCGACCGTCAGGGCAGTTCGGGAAAGAGCTATTTCGTGAAACTGAACGGACTGACGGGAGAGCTGGTTTGGGAAGACACCATCGCCTGCAACCGACGCCAATTGGGAGAAAAGATTTTGGATGGCGGCATGTATGCCTCGCCTTTGTTGGGAGCTTTTGATTGCGAAGGATTGATTTTCAGCAATTTCTGTGTCAGCAAAGAAGATACTTTAGGCTATTTGGTTGCCTTTGACAAGAGGGATGGCCGTATCGTGTACCGCACCAAGACCAAACATTATTGCTGGTCGTCGCCCGTGGCTTTCTATAATGATGACAACGAAATGTTTGTCTTCACTGCCGACGTGGGCGGAAACGTGTATCTCATCAAAGGGAAAACGGGCGAGATTGTGGCCTCCAAGAAGGTGGGACACATCTTTGAATCGTCGCCCATCATCGTCGACGACAAGATTATTTTAGGCTCTCGAGGTAATAAAATCTATAAGATTTCGTTGCAATAAATTATGAGGAGGTTATTGCTGTTTCTGATCGGCTTGTTGCCCTTGTGTTCTTCGGCGCAAATCATAGCGTGCCGCGATTCCATCAAGGACGGCTACGATTTTTGGCTGTATTTGCCCGATGATTACAATGCCCCTGATACCAAAAAGCCTGTAGTGATGTTCCTTCACGGGCGAAGCCTTTGCGGCAACAATCTGAGCAAAGTGCGCGACTATGGTTGCATCGATGCCCTGACCAGAGGCAGAGCCATTGATGCCATTGTGGTGGCTCCGCAAGCGAACACCAAATGGAAACCCGAAAAAGTGATGGATGTATTTGATTGGGTGAAAGCGCGTTATCCCGTCGATACCAACCGATTTTATGTCTTGGGAATGAGCATGGGCGGCTATGGCACTATTGATATGGCGGCACGTTATCCCGACCGGATTGCGGCAGCCATGGCCATGTGTGGTGGTGCCTCAGTCAAGGAACTGTGCGGCCTCAATGAAGTGCCTTTGTGGATTATCCATGGCACTGCCGACAAGGCAGTGCCAGTAAGATGCTCGGAAAAGGTGGTCAATGCCATGATAGAGTGCGGCGACACCAGCCGGCTCATCTTCGACAAGATGAAAGGGGTCAACCACACGCGATTGGCTCGCGTCTTTTATCTTGGCCAGACCTACGATTGGCTGTTTGCACATTCATTAGCCGACTCCAGCAGAATGGCCAACAAGGATTTCGAAATGACAAACAAAATTTTGGCCGATGCTTATGACGACTTTGATAAATCCTTTCAGGTCAACATAGTAGAACCGAAGCCCAAACCACAACCGAACCCAGAGCACAGGGAGTATTATGTCGTCAAAAAAGGCGACACCTTGAGCAAGATTGCGGTGGAACAACACACTACGGTTAGTCTTCTTTGCAGGCTCAACAATATGAAGAAAACCGACACGCTCCGTGTGGGCAGAAAGATTCGCATCCGTTAAGCCGTCAACCATGGAAAACAAAACAACCTGCCAGAAACGCTCTGACAGGCTGTTTTCGTTAATGGAATGTCGGGCGATTATTCCACAGGGATGTCCTTGTTCACGTTCTTCGAACCCACAAGGGCGTAGAAGAGGATGTAGGCGGCGCAGAACAGCACGACCACATAACTGGTCATGTAGCTGCCCGTCCAGTCGGCGACAAGACCTTGCAGACCGACCATGATGGCGAAGCCGAAAACCATGGTCATAAAGGCACCAGAGGCAATGGCGGTGTACTTACCGAGGCCTTCGGTGGCGAGGTTGAAGATGGCGCCCCACATCACGGAGGTGCAAAGACCTACAAGAATGAAGGCAAAAATGCCGACGGGGACTTGTGCCCAAATCACCTTCAAATTGGCCCAGTCGATGCCAGGGACGTTGACTTGCCAACTTTGGGGAGCGAGCATACCGAACAGCACCAGGGCGAAAGCGGCGATTGACACCGTGGTCACCATGGTTCTCGACGACACTTTTCCGCCAATGGTACCACCGATGAAACGCCCGATGAGCATCATCAGCCAATAAACGGCCACGATAAGGCCGGCGATGGTACCGCTCATGCCGATGCCCGGCGTGGCGGCTGTGGGTTCGGAGGTCAGGTATTGCAGGATGTAGGTCGGTGTTCCCACCTCGATACCGCCATACAGGAAGATGGCCAAAATGCCGAGTTTGAAATGGCGGAACGAGAAGGCACTGTACTTGTCCTTGATGGCCGATTTGGTCACTTCGGGCTGTTGCGGCTCCTCAATCTTGGTGAAGAGGATGACGATGAAGCCGATGACGAAGATGGCCAAGGCAATCATCAGGGCAGGGGTGGCGTCGGAAATCTTGGCCTTGGTAGCCTCGCCGATGAGCGCACCCATGAGGATGTAGACTGCCACGGCAGCCGCCGAGTTGAACACGCCACCGATTTGGATGAGTTGGTTGCCCTTGTTGCCGCCACCGCCGAGGAGGTTCAGCATCGGGTTGACGACGGTGTTCAACATGCACATGCAGAAGCCGGCGATGAAGGCACCGATGAGATAGACACCGAAGCCGAGGCTGCCGCTGGCCCACTGCACGAGGATGCCCACGATGCCCACGGCAAGGGCCATCAGTGCGGTCTTCTTATAACCGTACTTCTTGATCAAGATACCCGAAGGGATACCCATGACGAGGTAGGCGATGAAGTTGCCGTAGTTGCCGATTTGCGACAGGAAGTTGCTGGCGCCGAATTGGTTTTTCACGATGACGGCCATCGGTGAGCAGAGGTTGGTCACGAAGGCAATCATGGCGAACAGGGCGATCATGACGATGATGGCGCCCCATTGTTTCGTTTTAGTACTCATATTGTTGAAAATTTAAATATTATCGTTTCTTTGTACTCTTCGCCCGAACGTAGGAAAGTGTTGGGGAAGTTGGGCTTGTTCGGCGAGTCGGGGAGGGCTTGACACTCCAACGCCACGCCTGAATAGTCCTCGTAAACATGACCGTTCTTGCCTGTGGGACAGCCTGATAGCCAGTTTCCAGTATAAACTTGGATACCAGGTTGCGTGGTGTAAATCTGCACCAAACGCCCCGTTCCCTCATGCGAAAGCTCGGCGGCCAAATTGAGTTTGTCCTTGCAAATGTCGTTGATAACCCAGCAACTGTCGTAGCCCTTGCCATTAATCAGGTCAGGGAAGGGTTCCTTGATATCGCGGCCAATCAATTTTCCTTGGGTAAAATCCATCGGAGTATCAGCTACTTGCGCCATTTCTCCCGTGGTAATCAGTTCATTGGTGGCAGGCAGGAAACGTGCGGCATTTAGCCTTAGCTTATGGTCGAGGATGTCACCATTGCCTTCGCCCTTCAAATTGAAATAGGTGTGGTTGGTCAGGTTGACGACAGTTGTGTCCGACGAAAGAGCGCTGAGATGGATGTTTAAATCGTTCTCGTCATTGAGTGTGTAACGCACCTTGGCCATCATTTCCCCGGGGTAGCCCGCCTCACCATCGGCAGAGAGGTAGGTGAACACCACGCTCTCGCCCTCGATGCGGCTGGCCCACTTCTGATTGGCAAAGCCGATGCTACCGCCGTGAAGATGGTGCTTGCCGTCGCCAGTGTTGAGTTCAAGCTGGTATTCCTTGTCGTCAATCTTGAAGCGGCCGTTGGCGATGCGGTTGGCGTAGCGACCAGGAGTCTTGCCCGCGCAAGGACCGTCGCCATAGTAATCCGTGGCGTTGGGATAGCCCAGCACGATGTCGTCCATGTGACCGTTGCGGTCGGGCGTAACGATGCTCACGATGCCCGCACCGATGTCGCTCAACTGCACCTTAACACCATTGGCGTTGGTCATGGTGTAGAGCTTAATGTCCTTGTTGTCAGGAGTTTTGCCCCAAGTTTTTACTTCGATGTTCATTGCCACAGGTTATTCGGATAAACTCCCTTCTCAATCAACTCCCTGATTTTCCGCATGACTTCAGGTTTGTCTTCCTTGTAAGTCACGCCGAACCAAGATGCATTGCTTGACAGCACCTTCAGCTTCGCGGAGCCGTCATTGATGCTTTGGTTGACCATCAGCGGGATATAAAACTCGGCTTTGATGTTGGTCTGGGCGGGACCTTTCAGGAATTCGATGAAGCCTTTTTCGGAATACTCGAAGAAATCTGGCGTGAAGCCGAAGAAGTTCATGGAAACGAGCGAATCCATGTCCAAAGGATGGCTGCCCGTCTCGTCGGTGTAAGCCGCGCCGCCGTCCTCGGTGTGCCCGATGCCAAGACGCTCAACAATGGTCAGCAAATGGCCCTCAGCGTCGGCGGTGCAGATGCCGCGACTCACCGTGCCGAAGTCCGACATAGTGTTGCGAAGTTTGTAGGCGACCATGCTGTAGGCGCCTTTTTTGCCTTCGCATTCCATGAGGTAGTTGGCCAGCACTTCGTAGGCTTCCTTGCCATAGAAATCATCGGCATTGATGGCGGCAAACGGCTCATGTATCACGTCCTTGGCCATCAAAACAGCGTGACAAGTGCCCCAGGGTTTCACACGACCTTCGGGGACGCTGAAGCCCTCGGGCAACTTGTCAAGTGACTGATACACATACTCCACGGGAATTCCGAATTTCTCCGTGTTGTTGACTTTTTTGAACGCTTCGGCAAAGTCCTCGCGGATGACGAAGACCACCTTGCCGAAACCGGCACGCTTGGCGTCATAAATGGAATAATCGAGAATGGCTTCGTTGTTCGGGCCGACGCCATCCATCTGCTTCAGGGCACCGTAACGCGAGCCCATGCCTGCTGCTAAGACTAATAATGTTGGTTTCATCTTAAGAAGTTGTTAGTTGTCAGTTAAAAGTTATCAGTTGTCGATTTTACTTGGTCGTTGATTTGTGTTATTTCCAGTGTTTCTTGTTATGCTGTTGAAAAGCTTGTATAGTTCTTGACATTTGGAGTTGGCTTTTTCATACTCAAGTTGAGTTATGTAATTTGTCTTGGCTAATAATTCAAGCCAATATTCAGTTTCAGCCGTTTCTTTTAGTGATATGTAAATTTTTGCAAGAAAGTCTTTTTGGCTGATGCCATTTTGCGCTTCAACGAGATTGGCACCAATGCTGGTTCCGCTTCTCAACAATTGTTTTGAAAGTACATATTCTTTTTTGTCTTCACAAAGATGTTTGTACATATTCACAACTTCAACTGAGAAATCCATGCACTTTGTTCTCAAAAATTTTCCAAAATCTTCCATGTAACTAATAACTGAAAACTGCAAACTCCAAACTAACAACTAATCAACTTTTCTAGCACCGTCTGAAACCACAACATCATAAACCTTCGGATCATGTCCGAATTTTGCGGCGAATTTCTGTTTGGCCGTGGCGATGAATGCGTCATACCGCCCCTCTTTCACCAGGTTGATGGTGCAGCCGCCGAAGCCGCCGCCCATCACTCGGGAACCCGTCACGCCACATTCCTTAGCAATGTCATTGAGGTAATCTAATTCCTCGCAACTTACCTCGTAGAGTTTGCTCATGCCGTGATGGGTGCCGTACATGCTGTCGCCAACGGTCTCATAATCACCTTTTTCCAAGGCGTTGCAGACATCGAGGACGCGCTGTTTCTCACCTATTACATATTCCGCGCGCATGTAATCCTCGGCGGAAATCTCTGCTTTCACCTCGTCCAGCATGGCCATCGTTGCGTCACTCAGATATTTCACTTCGGGATGCTTGGCAGCGATATGGGCGCAAGCGTTTTCGCACGACTCGCGGCGCTTGTTGTAGGCCGACGATGCCAGAGTATGCTTCACGACGGTATCGAGCAGCACCACCTTATAGCCATTGGGATTGAAGGGGAAATACTCGAACTCCATCGTGGCACAGTTGAGGCGCATCAGGTGACCCGCTTTGCCGAAAAGCGAGGCAAACTGGTCCATGATGCCGCACTTCACGCCGCAGTAGTTGTGCTCAGTGGCCTGCCCAATCCGCGCCAACTCGAATTTGTCGATATTAAGGTTGAGTAAGTCATTGAGTGCGAAACCGAAAGTGCTTTCCAAGGCAGCTGCTGACGACATTCCCGCTCCAATCGGCACATTGCCATAAAACACGGTGTCGAAGCCTTCAAGTTTGTAGCCCAGCTTGATGATTTCGCGACATACGCCAAAAATGTAGTTTGCCCAATGCACATGCGGGTGGTCTTCCTCGCTCATGCCAAACTCGCAGTAATCCTCTTTGTCGATGGAATAGGCACGAACCTTGTCGGTGCCGTTGAGACGGATGCAGGCATAGATGCCTTTGTCAATGGCCCCTGGGAATACATATCCGCCGTTATAATCGGTATGTTCGCCAATCAGATTGACACGTCCCGGCGAGGTGTACACCACGCCTTCACCGCCAAAGCGTTGTTTGAATATGGATTGTAATGTTTCGATGTTCATGTCGGTTTATAATTGTTGGGTTCAATTTTTTACAAACTACAAAGATAGTATTTTTTTTACATCGTTCCGACATTTTTAAAATTTTATTGGTTTTAATCGACTGCTTCCAAAATTTCAATAATTTTATTGAAATTCTGTCAGATAATTCTTGCTTTACACCCTTGATGGCATTAATATTCTGTTATATATTTGCAGCAGATATTAATTCACATCACTATGTTTACAGACAACGATTTTATAAGATTGGACTGGGCTGCCAAGAACATCCTACGCGACAAGGCCGACTTCGAGATCTTCGAAGGCCTCTTGACCGTCCTTTTCAAAGAAAAGGTGAAGATTACAGAACTTCTTGAAAGCGAAAGCAACAAGGAAAGCGAGGACGACAAATACAACCGGGTAGACATCAAAGCCAAGAACAGCCACGACGAAATCA
>JAEEGG010027547.1_pt1 | contig 10759 bp, 7 predicted proteins | sample 9134161 | NCBI WGS metagenome assembly JAEEGG01 (sample SAMN16246543, study PRJNA631951) | gut metagenome | biome: gut microbiome; feature: rumen; material: CR-attached | host: Bos | place: Iran: Karaj | collected 2018-10
CCAGACGAATAATCTCCGGGCGCGTTCCAACAATGATGAGAAGCTTCAGCTTCCCGTTATCTTTAAATTGTGCCATATCGTTTACTTAACAGGTTCGAAAAATGTATCTGGTTTGTTTGGATTAAAGATCTCGTTACAATACATCACTGTTACGAGGTCTTCTGTATCACTGAGATTAATAATGTTATGTGTATAGCCAGGGAGCATGTGAACAGCCTGGATGTGGTCGCCATCTACCTCCCATTCAAACACCTTGCCCTCAGGGTCATTCAGGTTGCGCTGCTGAATCAAACCGTGGCCTTTCACTACAATGAACTGCTCGAACTTGGTATTGTGCCAGTGCTGGCCCTTGGTGATGCCAGGCTTTGAGATATTAATACTTACCTGACCAGCATTGAGCGTATGAACTAACTCTGTAAATGAACCGCGCTCATCTACGTTCATCTTTAGCGAGAATGCAGTCTTCTCGTAGGGCAAGTAGCTTAGATACGTACTGTACAGTTTCTTAGCAAAACTGTTAGCCGGAATCTCAGGAATCATCAATGTCTTTGGCTGCTCTGCAAAACTCTTAAGCAATTCCACAATTTCACCTAGAGTAACATGGTGGGTAATGGGGCAATAGCAGTAGCGTCCTTTAGATCCCTCGGATTCTTGCGTCCCTGCGGTAGCAAGCGAGCAAGGCTCGAGCGCGCTCGGGATGACAGTAAGGCCATTGAATTCACAATGGTGTTCGTTACCCTGGAGAGCAGCAATCATCTCATCTACCAGGTCATCAATATAGAGTAGTTCCAACTCTACGCTGGGGTCATTAACAGTGTAAGGCAGGTCGTTGGCGAAAGCATTGCAGAAAGTAGCCACTGCACTATTATAGTTAGGACGGCACCACTTACCGAACAAGTTCGGGAAACGGTAAACCAGTACTTTTGCACCAGTTTCCTTGCTATAATTGAGGAACAAATCCTCGCCAGCTTTCTTACTGCGGCCGTACTCTGAATTACCAAAGCGACCTGTCAAACTTGCCTGCTGGCTGCTGCTCAGCATCACAGGACAAGTGTTTCCGTACTTTTTAAGAGTATCGAGCAGCGTAGATGCAAAACCAAAGTTTCCTTCCATGAACTCGCTCTGCTCCTTAGGACGGTTCACACCCGCCAGATTGAACACAAAGTCTGCCTCACGGCACCACTCATCCAACTCTGCCTCCGTGCTATCCAGGTCGTATTCATATACAGCCTCAATAGACAGACTTGAAAATCGTCTATCCTTCCCTTCGGCAATATTCTTCAGTGCCCAACAGAGGTTCTTACCAACAAACCCTTTTGCACCTGTTATTAATATCTTCATTTTCTTATTTTATATTTGGGGTAATCCGCGCCGGTTTGAAATGACCGGCATTATAATCCCCGGACGATTAACCGAACAAAACTCTAAAACTTTATCTCTGATTAATTGTCGTCAAAAGATAACTATATATAGTAATATCTACTACTATGCACAAAATCTCTTTTCCTAGCGAGTGAGTGCAAAACGTTGCAAATCAACACGTTAGTAATAATTTAACGTTCGTTATAGGTAGAAAACATATAAACCTTATTGAACCGGTTCTACATTTTCGCTTGCAAAAGTAAGCTAAATAATTGAGATAAACAAACATTTTGCAAGAAAAAACGCAAAAAGATGTAATTTTGTGGTTTATTTCAAAGAATCAACGATTATTAATCTAAAAATATAATTGTTTGGTCTTTAAAATCAATTTGATTACCCAAAGGTCACATATTAGAAACAAATGCCAAATATCGCTAACCAAATTCAATTCCTTTATTATAGTTCATTTCTTCTGACAGCAGAAGAAAAAGAACCAAAGAAGACTGCTACCCCCACCCCTACATAGGGGCTTTAGTTGATTCCGAGGGAAAACCCTCTCCATCAAAGTTTTGGTATGGCTCTCTAGCCTTTGCCCTTCGGGTTCGCCATGATTTCAGCGACTACGCGTAGCTGGTCGCTGTTATTTGTGCCGAATGGCGCAATATCTAATACCTGAAAACACTCAGGGAGCGGCGCGCGCCAAGGGGCAGACAGCCCCGACGAGCGAGGGTGGGATGGGAACGAGCGATATAGCGAGTGGAGATCATAGTTATATATTATTTATGCCGCAACTATTGCTAGCTGCGGCATAAATATCAAAGTCACTTCAACTATCGTGTGCCGGGCATAATGGTCGGTAACCGAAATCACTCAAATTCGTAGGTTTTGCCTTCGGCCCATTCGGTGGTGTTGAGTTTGAAACCTATAGTGGAGGGGCCGGCGGTGAAGATGGGGCCTTTGATGGTGGTTTTGTAGCCGCGCTTGAACTCTACTTCGGCAAACGACTTGGTGAATAGTACATTGTCGTCAGCGTCCAGGGCCTCGATAGTAACACCCATCGTCTCCTCATCGGTAAAGAGGTATAAGAGACAACCGACTTTTATCGTCTCACCTACTGCTGTTGCCGGGCTATTAACTTGCGTGAATCCTGCATCGGTGAGCGCCAGACCAGTGGTAGGGTTAAATGTCTTGCCACCCTTTGTAAAGGTGGTGCGAATCTTTGTGGCACCAGCAGAACGTCCATCGGTAGACAGGATACTCAGATAAGCACAAATGCGATTGAGCGTGATATCCAAGTCAACTGCGGCAGTCTTGGTTACCGTGACATCTTGTGTGAGACAGAACATCTCGCGGGGGCGTTCGCTTGTGTAACCGGCCTCAGTAGGACTGGTCAACGAGAATTCATCGCCTGTACCAACATAATACCCAAGTGCCACCATCTTGTAATTACCTATAGGCAAATTGACTGTAAACTCGCCAAAGGTGGTATAGGTACTCTTGTCGTCCTTGAGCTGAACTGTCTTGTAAACCTCAGTATCGCCAGCATAAAACGCAAGCATCACTGCCTTGACATTCTTATAACTCTCAGCATCGGTTGCTCTGGTAAGTCCTCGTGCCCCAGCTGAGAAATCATCGAAGCCCGTCATCGAGATAGAGAACTCGTTAACATGTACCCTTACCGGTACCTTGTCCTCTACTTCATGGTTTACTACTTCTACTTCATTGCTGCTACATGCAACCAACAAAAGCAGGGTCACCCCTGCTAAAAGAATTAAATTAGTTTTCATATAAGTAATTAAAAGTTTATGATCGTTTCGCCTTCCCACTCATCGTCAACGCTAATCACGATGGTAATGGTTGAGCCGGATGCTCCAGTGAAGAATGGGCCGCTAAGCTTGGAAATTTGGCGACGCCTTAGGGGGACATCTATCTCGCGTGCGCATACCGTATTATCTTCGGCATCCTTGGCCTGAGCCTTGAGATGAATGCTACCAGCATCGTCGGGCAGGAATGTATACAGATCGTAAAAAGTAGAATCGCGACCTGCCACTGCATCAAAGTCAACCTGCTGCTTATTACCCGAAGTACTTATTCCATATCCAGTAGAGGCATCGAAATAGCCTGAACCTCCAGTATACTCGAAATGCAACTTCGCGACATTATCGGGAATGGTATCAGCAATCACCACCCTACACATCGACACAATGCGCTGCACATCAGCATTGACCACTACCGGAGTATCGCCCACCTCTACTATCTCGCTATGAAGAAAGGTGTCAGAATAACCAGTAGCCTTGGTGAACTGTATCTTGGACGCATCGGTGGTGGTAGGATTCTGCTTGGCGCTATGGCCTATCACTACTACCTGATACGTGCCTGATGGCAAAAAGAAAGAGGCCGAGCCATAGCCATCGTCGTCGCGCGACTTGTTGCTGACATCAGCACGCTGGCCTTTAGAGTCGAATACCGCAATGCTTATTCTGCTGAATGCGTCGGATACTGACGCACGAGTGGTAAAAGCCGGGAACGGTATATGCTCTACCGTGGCAACATTTACTATCAGATTATCCTTACCAGTGTCAATTCTTTCAGGAATGTCAGGATGCTCGCACGAAATTAAAACTCCTATTATTAATAATAGGTAGAAAGGTAAATGGTTGATTCGCATGACAAAAAACTGTTTTAACTTAGTCCTAGAAGCGACTTGAGATCGTCCTCCTTATATAATATCCAGGCCGTAGTGCCAAGGAATGCAAGGAACACAAATACGAGACACATCTGAGCACGCTTTGGACCTGATTTCTTGACAGGCACAGTGGCACTCTGCAGAGTGGTAAAGGCAGGTGTCTCCTCCTGCACCTTTGCCTCGGCAGCAAGAAGCTGTGCAGCCACCTGCTGGTAGGCATTATACTGAAGTTGCATCTCGTTCTCAAGGTCGGTCTGCTTCTGGCGAACCGTTGCAAGGATAATGTCATTGTTGGCATCCATAAACTCAGCATAGAGTTGGCGAGCCTTCTCGTAACGAGCCTTAGTCTCTGCGCATATCTTCTTGTAATAATCCAAATCTACACGAACCTTAGACGTACGATATGCGGTAATAAAGTTCTGCAGTCGGGTCTTTACCGTATCAGCCATAGTAGCTGCTATCACAGGATTCTGGTCGGTTACATTGATGGTAATCACCATGGTCTTTTTGTCAACATCGCAGACAATTTTCTTTTCAAGCGACTTAACAATTCCATCCTGTTCCATAGTAAGACGGAAAGGATCGACTTTTTCTACCGAATCTTTATCTTCCTTGAAAAGGCTAGCAATCCACTTAATAGATCCGCCGATGGCAGCACTCCACCAGGTTTTCTTCTGCTCCTTGGTCAGATAATCGTAGTACGACATAGTACGATCTTTCTCGCCTGCCTCCTTGTCACCTTCGATAGTTACAGGTACAGGGAATAGACTAGTCTTAAAGTCGGTACTATTCACAAGGTCGGGATACAATGTGGGGAACAAAGCTTCCGTACCCATTCCACCGGTAGCCTGTCCCAGGTTTACACCGAAACTACTGGCCAAACTCAACAAACCATTCTTGCTAGTGGAGCTAGAAGTCATCTCAGGACTTAACTTTACTGTACAATCATAATAGTTGGGCTGAGCCAAAGCGTAAATTGCTGCCAGGACAAAGGCTACTGGCAGGACCTTATAATAAAGAGTCTTGTGCTTAAGCAGATCCTTAAAGATTTTTGCAAAATCTATTGAAGATTCCACGGATTCTTGCGTCCCTTCGGTAGCAAGCGACTTAGAGTCGAGCGTTTCAGATTTAATATTTTCTTCCATATTGATTACAATTTAGTGAGTGCAACTATAATTGTGGCGAGGGATGCCAACGATGTGCCAATCGACATGATACCAGCCAAGCTTGCAGGATTCTTATGCTTCTTAGATGGTACTACAATCTCGCAACCAGGTTCGGGCTTGGCACCTTTTTTAACCACGCCGATTGTTCCGTTCTGATATACGATGAATGCCTTTGACTTCTTGGCACGATTGCCAAATCCACCGGCCTGGTTGACATACCACTTGTAGCCCTTGCCGGCAACATAAGATACGGTGTTGGGGAAGAATACATCGCCCGAAATCTTAACCGATCCGTTAAACTCTGGTACGAACAGGCGGTCGCCCTCACGAAGCAGGATATCGTACTCACCACCAGGATTCTTCACAGCCTTGTCGAGCTCGATACCAACGACATAAGTACTGCCCAACTGAAGTTTGGCGCCCGAAATAGAATCACCACGCTCGGTGAGGATATTTCGGATAGCCTCGAGTGTGGCCTGCTGGCGAACACGCTCTTCATCGTTCATCACGCGAACCAGTCGTGCTCCACGCAGATATGCATCATCGGTAGCGCCACCGGCCATCTTGACGGCATCAGAAAGGCGCATGTGCTTATTCTCAAGAGTAAAGTTACCCTCGTAGTTTACCTCGCCATTAACAGTGATGGTGCGAGCAGTGCTGAAGGCCGGGCTGCGACGAACATGAACTACATCGTAAGGCTCCAACAGGAAACTGCGGTCGCCATCGATCACCAGTCCATCCTTCAAGCTGAAGCTGAAGGTCTTAGCAATATCGCTAGTCTTTGTGGTGGCACGAGGGTCGCGGATGCGACGGCTTACATCAACCTTGCCCAAAGATGCCTGGTCGGTGAGTCCACCAGCCATAACAATGAGATCCTCAATAGTGGTGTTATCGGCAAACTCGTAAACACCAGGACTCATCACCTCGCCAGTGATAGTGAGTGTGCGCTCCTGGCGCAGATCTTCCTGAGTGGGAATAAACAGTACATCCTCGTTGTTAAGTGGAATATCGGCCACAGTACCGTTAAGAATGCCCTGCAGGTCGACAGGAACAGTCTCAAGTGAACGGTCAGCCTTGAGGCGATGCAGTACGGCATGACCTGTGAACGCATCCTCGGTGACACCCTCGGCAGCCTCTACCAGACTGCGAACAGTGGTAACAGAACCCAACTGAAACTGGCCTGGACGGAACACGGCACCCTTGATCTCGACCATATTCTCGTAGCGGTTGATCATACCATCTACTGTGATAGCATCGCCATCCTCAAGCTTGAAGCTGGCCATATCAAACTCGTCGACATTATATACAGAGTAACGCTCACCTGCCTGGCGCACCAAGCGAACTGACTTCTTGTGAGCATCGCCAGTGAAACCACCTGCATACTTGAGCAGTGTGGCCACACTCTCGTTCTTACGCATCTCGTAGAACATTGGGCGCTTAACATTACCGGTGATACCAACCAATGCCTGATAAGGCTCAACCTGGATGACATCGTTATCGCGCAACTGGATGTTACCAGCCAGACGACCATTGAGTATCATCTCGTAGAGGTCGACTACAGTAATCAGTCGGCCGTTGCGGAACACCTTGATATTACGCAGGGTACCCAGGCTGCTGGTTCCGCCTGCACGATAGAGTGCATAAAACACATTGGCAAATGCACTGAGGTGATATGTACCAGGAGCACGAACCTCACCCAGGATGTTTACCTGAATGGTGCGGGTGTTGCCCACTGTGAGGCGCAGGTTACTGCTCTGATAGCGTGAACCTATGGTTGAGCGCAGCTTAGCCTGTGCGCCAGCCACTGTGAGTCCTGTCAGCGAGATAGGACCATAGCCCGCAACAGTGATAGTACCCTCGGGCGAGATGGTGTGAACCAGTGTGTTCTGGCTGGCACCATATATATCAACCACTACCTGATCGCCAGGACCCAGCACATAACTGTCGGGGATAGGCATATTGGTATTGGGCTGGAAGTTTGGGTTAGCCTGACTGAAGATATCGCGACCGAACACGCGCTTGCCCTGTGCATCGGGAGCTGTGCCCTGAGTGGCCTGTACATCGTTCTCGACAGCCTTTACCTCTGATGCAGCATCATTCTCGATAGTACCAGTAGTACCTACGCGTGCTGTAGTGAGTTCCTGGGATGTAGTACCATCACTATTACCAGCCATACGCTTGGTGGCCATACTTACAGCACCATCGGCTGCACTAGACATGCCTCGAGAAGAGATCTGCTTGTCGTACTGGTTGCGCAGGCGGCGGATCTGGTCGATCTTTACACCACGCTGCATCAACTTGGTTACAATCTGGGCTTGCGATGTGCCCGCCTTAACCTCGGAGGCAATGAAATTCACTACCTGCTGGTCGCTCATACCCTGAGCTACTGCCATCTGTACCGATAGCAGCATCACAAAAAACAATACGTATTTTTTCATATAACTACAAAATTTTCCTTCCTAACGCAGAACCACAAAAGGTTGGTTTTCAGAACGTTAGCGTAATATTTAATTCAATCTATATAATAAAAATGCAGGAACTTTGCGAACCGGTTCCGTATTTTCTGCGGGCAAAGGTACAATAAATATTGTTTCCCACCAAATAAAAACGCAAAAAAAACAAAAAAAAGAAAGTTTTTTTGCTTTTTTCCCCTGTCATCTCGACTAAGCTTCCACTTCCCAATGTCATCTCGACTAAGCGAAGCGCATGGAGAGATCTCATGAGATTTCTCGACTTCGCTCGAAATGACAAGGTGGGGCGCTCGACATGACAAGGTGGGGCGCTCGACATGACATCGGGCTTGCGAAGGTTAGAATGGACTTTCAAAATCGCGAAGCAGCGGGTGGCGGGTGTCTTTGTCGGAGAGGATGGCCTTATCGGTAGGGATGCGCCAGTCGATACCCAACGAGTCATCGAGGATGCTGATGCCTCCATCAGCCTCAGGATGATAGAACTCATCGCACTTATACTGGAAGACAGCAGTCGGAGACAGCACAGCAAAGCCATGGGCAAAGCCTTTGGGGATAAAGAACTGGCGATGATTATCCTCTGACAGTTCTATAGCCACATGCTTGCCATAGGTGGGAGAGCCCTTACGGATATCCACAGCCACATCAAGCACCGATCCCTTGACACAGCGCACAATCTTGCTCTGAGTAAATGGTGGGCGCTGGAAATGCAAGCCACGCATCACGCCATAGGCAGACATCGACTCGTTGTCCTGAACAAACGTGATAGGACCAACCTTCTCGTCGAACTCACGCTGCGAGAACGACTCGAAGAAATATCCACGCGAATCCTTAAACACACGTGGTTCTATAATGTATAATCCCTCAATAGCTGTCTTAATTACTTCCATGAAGACCTACTCATATTTTTATGATGCAAAAGTAGGCATAAAAATTGAAATAGCCAAATAAGAAGGGATAAAAATAAAGATTTTGGATAAAAAGGCGCGTTTTGTGGAAAATATAATGTAACTTTGCTGCCAAAATATAGATTAATGGAAGAAAACAACGATATACAACAGTGGTTTTGCCTTGGCTGCACCAGTCCGCAGAGAGAACTGAAGGTAAGGGACGACGTGCGCAGATATGGGCTGGAGGCTTTTGTACCACTGCAATACGAGGTAAAAAGACAACGCCGTCAGGAACAGCGCGCTCTGGTGCCTGCCATCTCGGGACTGATGTTTGCAAAGGGCACGCTTGACGAGATAAAAGAATATATAAGCCACTCACACTTTACGGTATATATAAAGAAGTCAACTTTTTCGAACAAAGAGGACTATCTGACTGTTCCCACAAAGGCAATGGAGAACTTTATAGCCGTGACTGTGAACCACGAGGCGAACATATCGTATTTCAAGCCCGAAGAGATTAAACTGCAGGCTGGCGATAAGATTCGTGTGAAAGGCGGTATATACGATGGCAAAGAGGGTGTAATAATGCGAATAAAAGGCAAGCGCAATAAGCATCTGGTGGTCCAGATCCCCGGCCTCCTAGTCGCCGCAGTAGAAATGACCCCCGAGCTCATCGAGCTAACCTCCGCCGGTTCTGCCAGGGGACAGGTACCTGGCAGCTCCTCGGCTGTCAAATCTGCCAAGGGACAGGTACCTGGCAGCTCCTCGGCTGTCAAATCTGCCAAGGGACAGGTACCTGGCAGCCCAAACAATCCTGCCAGTTCTGCCAGGTACCTGTCCCCTGGCAGATTCGAGAGGCCGTCGAAAAACGTTGATTTGGATAAGAAGTATCTGTATGACACTGCACATAGGTTGCTGTTTGAGATCACTAATAAATATAAGGAGGATCAGGAGTACTATCTGCTGATGAGTGAACTGAAGCGCTGCAGAGCAAGACTCGTGACGTTTAAAGGGTTTACCCCCGCTACAGAGGCTGAGCTGGCGCTCCCTATGTATATGGCGGCAGTGTTGCTAAATGAAGACGTCGAGCCGAGCCGCGAACGACTGGAAAAGGCAATCGCACGCTTGAAGGACACAAGCAAGCTGAAGGCGAAGTGCCAAGAGATGATGAGTGCGCTCGCCCCTGCCAGGGGACAGGTACTTGGCAGCGAATCCGATGCCAGGTACCTGTCCCCTGGCAGCAGCGACGTCATCTCGACCCCATCTGTCATGTCGAGCGTAGTCGAGCGCTCGGCTTTGCCGCTTGGCTCTGCCAAGACTTCTCATGAGATCTCTCCATGCGCTTCGCTTAGTCGAGATGACAATGAAGGATGAAAGATTAAACATTAAAGATTAAACATTAAAGATTAAACATTAAACATTTATAATTTTAACTGATTATGGAAATGATTAAGCTTGACATTACTAAGGCTGCATGCTTCTTGGAGAAGGGTGCAGTGGAGAGTTTTGAACCAAAGGTAGCTGAGGCACAGAAGGCCCTGGAGGCTGGTACTTGCCCTGGCAACGACTTCCTGGGTTGGTTGCACCTGCCCTCTAGCATCACTCCCGCATTCATCGACGAGCTGCAGGCTTGCGCCGACACTCTGCGCGCTAACTGCGAGGCTATCGTTGTAGCTGGTATCGGTGGTAGCTACCTGGGCGCTCGTGCCGTGATCGAGGCTCTGAGCCCTGCATTCGGCGCAAAGAAGGGTGCTGAGATCCTGTTTGCCGGTAACAACATCAGCGAGGACTATCTGTTTGAGCTCACTGAGTATCTGAAGGACAAGAAGTTCGGTGTGATCAACATCTCGAAATCAGGAACAACTACTGAGACAGCCCTGACATTCCGTCTGCTGAAGAAGCAGTGCGAGGCTCAGCGCGGTAAGGACGAGGCTAAGAAGGTAATCGTAGCCATCACCGACGCTAAGAAGGGGGCTGCACGTACTTGCGCCGACAAGGAGGGTTACAAGAGCTTTATCATCCCCGACAACGTGGGTGGTCGTTTCTCAGTGCTGACCCCAGTAGGTCTGCTGCCTATCGCTTGTGCTGGTTTCAGCATCAAGGAACTGGTGGCTGGTGCTCAGGAGATGGAGAAGGCTTGCGCTCCTAGCGTACCATTCGCAGCGAACCCTGCTGCACAGTATGCTG
>JAEEGG010027548.1_pt1 | contig 10759 bp, 5 predicted proteins | sample 9134161 | NCBI WGS metagenome assembly JAEEGG01 (sample SAMN16246543, study PRJNA631951) | gut metagenome | biome: gut microbiome; feature: rumen; material: CR-attached | host: Bos | place: Iran: Karaj | collected 2018-10
CGGTCCGTGAAGTCTGTGTTGTCAACACGGTCCGCCACCGCCGAGAACTCGAATCCCTCCAGCTCCGCCTGCAGCCTGCGGATATCGTCGGTCACTTCGCGACAGTGAATGACGATCTTTTCCGGGCCGTTCGGATCCGCCGATATTTCAACTCTGTGCTTTCTCCCCGGCATTGCCATCGGGCTGCCTCCTTGTCATCTCCGCGGCGCTTCCCGGTATGCATCCCGGCTCTGTCCCGCGGTCGTCAACATTGTAGCCGCACGCGTTTTGGTTGTCAACGCGCCCCGCGCCAAGTGGTAGATTTTCGCAGGCAACCGGTCGAGCGGTCTATTTTCGCCTGTCGCCGATCATCCGGGACAATGCCTGATCGGCTGCCGGCTCCGGGAGCCTTCTCTGCCCGGTCAGATGCATGATTCAACGTTCGGAAGCCCATAGAGATCCCTCTGAAGTACCTCTGAAACTCCCCGAAGCGCCTCTGAAGTGCGAGATTGGTTAAGAAAATCGAAAAACGCCGGGTAAAAATGAGCGAGAATGCGGATGAACAGGCGCTTCCCGGCAGCGCGGCAGGCGATGAACAGGCGCTTCCCGGCAACGCGGCAGGAAGGGTGCTCGTGCCGGCTCCTCAGGCCGCCTCAGGAAGGAGTTCCGGCTGAATAATATCGTTTGACGATCACGTAATCAGGAAAAGGCTGAAGTGAAAAGTTAACGTCTACTCCAAAGGCCCCTGTTTCCGAGTAGATATTACTCTTACAAAAAAGAGCAAAAACGCATCATTAAAGCTGATAAGCAGGCCAAAAGAAGGCTACGCAACATAAAAATTCTACTTGAATATTCATAATGGATAGCTTAAAATCTAAATGGCGCTATGGCTTTGGACATAGTGAATCGAGGTAGGTTTAAGAGGGCTTTTTGGGGTGCACGACTAAAATCTACTTTCTGTGAGATACATATTCGGTGTTCAATGTTGCCGGCAGCGCTTAATTCATTTGAGGAGATAAGGTTTCAGGATGACCTTGTCTCCTTCAATTTTACAGATTCCGAATTCATAAAAGTGTTCAAATAATTCGGGCTCCAGGAACTGCATTAGTTCTATCGGTGATTTTCCGTGTAAGTGTTCTTTACGAGCAGAATTGATGTGTGAAACAGCAAGATTCAATTTGCTCTGATCAGTAAGACCGAGTTCTTTTAAGTCTGTCCCTTTTGGACAAATGTATCTGAGTTCGATGTGGTTGTTCTCAAGACTTCCTTTCTGATGCGATGCCTGAGGATCACAGTAGAAAAGTCTTGTGCGCAGATTTCCGCCTTTCTTTTCGATTCCTTCAGCATCAGTAAATTCCGATCCTCGATCTGTAAGAATGATCTGCACATTTTTGTAAAACAGACAAGAAGTCAGTATCTCTTCTAACAGATCTACGCCCTTAGTCATTTCTGCGGCATTGAGTCTTTCATGATACAGAGCAAACAGGAATCCGTATTCAAGGAACTTGAAAGTCTGTATAAACGGACCGGTCTCAATACTGTTGTACACAGTGTCCATTTCAACAACACGCATTTCGGGATTGCTCTCTCTGTATGACAGAAAATCCTTGTAAGTTCTGTTCTGGAGAAACAGCCTCGATTCACGTTTTTTTAATGCATTCTGCTTCTTTTGTTGAGATCTTCTGCCAACTTTTCGCCTATGATCCATAACTGTCACCCCGCTTTCACCCGAGTAATGAAGCACATCGTTATTGATGTAGTTGTACAGTGTGCGTTCACAAATGCCCAGTTCAGGGTGATTGCGGACAATCGTATATGGCGACTGGCCTTTCTGCAGAAGCGGGGCAACGATGTTGGAAATCTCAGCTGCTTCTGAAGTTAGCAGATTTGCTCCGATTCTGCTCTCAACTAATGTTTCGTCGTATTCATATTGAGCATCATTTGCTTTGTAATGATACTTATTGAATCTGCAGCTGTTTATCTTCTCACACCCGTTGCATGCCCCTGGCGACCGGTCGCGTCTTTTGCATTTGAACTGTACAAATTTCGGACATTTGGCTCCAATACACCGGTGCCCTGGCTTACACTTGGCATAATCCGCGCATTCAACAGGTAGCTGGCATTTGTACGTTAGTTTTCTGTGGCTTTTGATCTCTTTCCCTACGGTTGATTTCTGTTTGCCAATGGTATCCGCAATGGCCTTTTGTGTTGATCCGTTGCGAATTCCGACCTCTATAATATTTCGTTCCTCTTTTGTGAGGTGCTTGTATCTGTTGCTTTCAGCCATTTTCATTCGCTCCTTTCCCAGGCTGCCGGCAACATATTTATTTTCTCTTTTTGCAAGACTTATTTCAACACGAATTATTTGCATGACTTATTTCTACCCAGACCCCCTGGGAGTAGAAGTTAACTTTTCACTTCAGCCTAACGTTACATATTTGTGACAGAAAATGATTTTTCAATGTTGTATAATTATACTGCGGGAGTTTGAAGGCTCCTATAAACCTCGGATAGATCGTTAGAAATAAGGAAACATAGGTTGAATGACAGACATATCTGAGACAATCATCAGACTAAGGACAGAAAAAGGATGGACGCAGCAAGATCTTGCTGACCGTCTGTTCGTGTCGCGTTCTTTGGTGGCGATGTGGGAATTGGGAACCAGAGAGCCAGACGTTCTTACAGTTGAAAGAATGGCCGAGTTCTTTGAAGTAAATGTGGGAGATGTTATCCCTGACAGACGTTTTGTTTACTTTTCATTTGAAGAATATGAAACAATTAAAGAAGAAATAAACGAGATAACAAAAATTGATTCATTCGGCGATGAAACAAGGGAACGCCAGGCATCAGTTCTCAATAACTTCTTATCGCATTTAAATCGAAAGAATCGGATTATATTCGCCAGCCGATATCTGTTGATGAAAACATGCAAGGCGATCGGAAACGAGCTTGGTATGAGCGAAACTTCCGTAAGGACCAGGCTTTTTCGATTAAGAAACGAACTCAAGGACTTTGTAAGGAGACTTAAGAATGGCACAGAATGATTTTAAAGAAGTCCTGCACATTATTGCGTGCAGTGAAGAAAGTGAAAAGTATTACAGGGAGATACGAAACATAAAAAAGCGGAGAAAGATTGTAAAAGCAGGCATTATTAGTTCTGCTGCGGTTGTCGCGGTTCTGTCGGCAATACTGAGCACCGTCAAACTGTCGAACTCCGCAAAAACACTCTCGCCAATCGGAAGCGGCGATGAGGTTCTAATTGCCGAATCGACAGCTACGCCAACGGATAAACCGTCAAACAACCCGACGGATATTATAGATGAAACACCATCTTTATCGACAAAAGAGCCGGACGTTGCAAGCGTTTTTGGCATTGCGAATCCACGGCAATCAAATAACGGAGAATGGTTTTCAAAAAAAGAAGTAGAGATAAAACAGTTGTCATACACAGGTCTGAACAGCGAGGTAAGGACGCTGAAAGGTTCCAGTCTAGGTATGGATCTTATCTCGACTGAAGTGTTTGGAGAACACGGAGATTGTCCCGGCCTATACTATAACCGGGATAAAGATGAGATTATTTGCCTGTACCATGAATTTCTGAATGCTGCCGGGATATCTGTTAATGAAGGCTACCAAGCAGAGTTCATTGCCGATGCTGAAAAGCAGGATTATTTCGTGGTCAGAATATATGAGATTAACGGAACTCTTACTGAATTACTTTGGGTGTTTGACCGAAGCACTGGGCACGCATCTTCGTTGTCGCTTCCGGAAGGTTGCTCCGGTTATAACGAGCTATATGTCTATAATAAATCTCTTTGCAACGGAAGACTGAGCGCTGGTGTTAATACCGATGACGGCAAACATTTTATATATGTTTGCAACACGGAAACGGGAGAAGGAATCAAACTGATCGAGAGTGAAAGCGCATGGATTTCTGCCGAGTTTTTGTCCGAAAGAATACTTCTGATCACGAATGACGGCTATTCATTCTATAACGTTGACACCGGTAAAAGAGTGAACGTCATCGGCGAATATAATTATTACGCTGATGGCAAAGTTTTTTCCATCAAAAACTGGGGCTGGGCAAATCATAGCGACGTGGAAGTTGCCGCATATGACGCTGAAACAGGCGCACTTCTTGACAACGAATATGTTCTCGTACAAACGGTGTTGGACAATGGTTCAAAGGTATTTTTGACCAAAAACACCACTACCGGCGAAGAGACGGTCATTCTTGCCGACTACAGCCAGAACTGTTACACCTGGACACGGGACGGTGGCTATTTCTATGCATATTCCGCTGCTAATCAGCGCCTGCTCTGCTATTCCGCCTCCGACGGAGAGTGGTTTCTGAATCAGGTCCCCGCGTTCAATACGGAACCGGTGACAATTGACGGAAAGCGCCAGGCGGTATTTGTAAGTTATGCCATTTCGGCTGCCGATAACGGCAATGAGGTGATACTGTATTTCACAAGAACGATAGAAGAGATCCAGGAAACACCTGATTACGAGGACGAAAGAGTGGATTCACCTTACTGGGACAAGTACAGAGATATGAAGTTCCGGAATTTCGCAGATGAAACGTGCTTCGGGATTGCTGTAAAAGAGAACATTAAAGTTGACGGCACTACGATCTATTACGGATCGGCAGATATGGCAGGATTCAAGTACTTTTTGCTTAGCTGCTTAGAGAAGGGAACTCTGGTGCCGGACAAACAGGCTACCCGGGAGAATTATCAATCGAAAGAACTTGCTCTCAGATGCGGTTTCCTAATGATGGATTTCTTCCATGAAGATGATATATGCTACTTATCGCTGGGTTATCATCTGCCCGTACCGTATGGCTGGACAACGGAAATATATGAGATCCCGGAGACGCTTTTTGATGAGATCAACGGGTGTTGCTATAACCATATGAGGACAGGGAACTTGTTTGAATGATGGCTCAGTAGTGTATAAACTAAGTCGTGAGTATTGTTTTAAATCATAAGGAGATTCTATGAGACATAAGAAAATGAAAGTCGGAATATCTATTCTAATTGCTGTTGTTATGCTGCTTTCTTTTGGCGGAACCTACGGATCAACAACCGAAAACAGTATACTGGTTGCTGAAGAAAAGGCTTATTCAGATGTGACGGATAATAAACAGGCGCTTTCGATTGCTGACCAATGCAACATATTCAACTATGTCGACGAAAAAGAGTTCCTGTCGAACGGTTTCACGAAGAGGGTCTACAGTGAAGAAGATTTGAACACATACATTTTCGAACGCGATGACGGCACAAGAAGCCTGTACGTGTTCGGAGAAGATGTTAAGTTTGAAGATGCAAGCGGAATCATTTATGAAAAAGACCTCTCTTTGCAAAAAACAAATAATGGCTATACAACGAAGAAGAATAATGTTGGATTGCTACTCCCAGACCGCCTTTCGGACGGAGTTAAATTATTTAACGGCAAAAAGGAATTGATTCTGTTTGCTCCGGATGACAAAAACGCTGAAGCACAAAAAACAGGCAATGCTGTGAAATACAGTAACGTTTATGGTGACAATGCGAATTTTGTCTTTACACCGACTCTCTCAGGTATAAAGCAGGATGTTGTGCTGGAGAGTTTCACTGGTAGTAACTCCTTCGATATTATTGTTTCGTCGGTATCCTTGAGACCGTTTTTTGATGAGACAGGCGCATTGTTTTTTGCCGAAACAGAAACGGATGGTTTCAGATTCATTGTTGGTTCTGTGTTTGTTTATGATTCTTCGGGTCGCTTTACCGGAGGTAATATTCAAATTGATCAACTTTCAGATAATAAATGGATACTAACATTGGTCGTTCCTGTAGAGTTTCTTGTTTCGAAGAATACCGTATATCCGGTAACGATAGATCCTGTAATAGAAATCAGATCGGAAAACAATTCTTCATATATCGAGGACACAACGGTATACAGCGGGAAACCGAATCTGGCAACCGGCACATGGACATACAATCATACCGGTTTTCTATCCGATGGATATAATATAGGCAGGATGCTGGTAAGAACTCCGGGATTATACAACAATTCAGCATTTAGCAGTATTCAAGCCAGCCAGATCGATAGTGCAAAGTTTTATATTAAAGAAGCCACTGGCTCTGCTGCGCAAGAAGTTAAACTGTACGCATACACAGGAACCTCGTGGAGCGAGAATACAGCGACTTGGAATAATACAAGTCCGAGCGGAAGTTATACATTAATCGATACTAAAAATCCGGCATATGATAATTATGTCGAGTTTAATGTAACAAATCTGGTTAAAGGCTGGAAAAACGGAACATATACAGCATCTTTAGGCTTTATGTTAAAAAGCTCTGATGAATCAAACGTAAGCAATGCCAAAGCGTATGATGCGTCTGAAAGCGCATATTTGAATGTTCAGCCATACATAACTGTTTCCTATAGACCTCTCATTAACCTTCAGTATTATTTGCTGAATTTAAACGAAAGTGAAACCTGTTCAAATCTTGCGACAACTGTCCCAACAGGCGTCACAGTTCAATGGACAAGTAGTGATACTACCATTGCTACAGTCAGTAGCACGGGGATCATTACGGGCGTTAGAGCGAGTGCAACACCGGTGACAATAACAGCTACTGTATTGGATCCGTACGGTCCAGCGGTATCCCAAACATGTACTGTGTATGTTAAGATTCCGGATGGGGTTTACTATTTTAAAAATATGTACTCGAATACATATTTGAACAGTAAAGATGGCAAAATTATAGACGGGACAGACGTTAATTTGAGGGTTAAATATAACAATGATGCTTCGACGGTAAGTAAATTGCGGCAAATGTGGAAGATATTCTACTTAGGAAGCGGAAAATACAGTTTCAGGCCCATGCATAAATTGAATATGGGTATGATTTATAGCAGTGGGAACGCATGTATAAGTGATATTGGAACAAATGATACTTTAAGCGGGGTTGCGGACATCGGCGAATGGACTATAGACAGAGATTTACAATCGGGTCTGATTATCAAAAACAAAGGATTGGATGTTAGAATCCTTCAATATGGAACTTCATCGGGATCAGCGACTACTAAAATCGGAGTGCCAAATAACAGTTCCAAGGATTATTGGAGCGAAGAAATAATCAACAATGTTCCTTCAGGAATTATCCTTTATGATTCTGTTTCAAATGATATTATTACGGAAACTTATAGGTTTTTGAATGTTGGGGAAAGTAAAACAATATCGCAACTTAACATTATTCCTGCGGTCTATTCACCAATTTCAATATCTCAAGAAGTTACCTGGAATACAAATTATTCACCAGATCCTAAAGTAAGTGTTGATAACTTAACTGGCTTAGTAACTGCAATCAAAGCCGGATCGGAAAATGTTTATATCCATTCTGATTCGAATAGCTCTATTTCAGCGTACTACATCGCAGGTGTTAATAGACTGCCCGAACCTGATCCTCAAAATAGAATCCACTGGTGTTGGGCTGCATGTTCAAAAATGGTTGGAGTACATAATGGAGGCAGTGGTGCTCTTAGCACAATTCCCTTACCAATAACTTATAATTCTGGATTACTTGTTTGGACAAGCTATTATTGCGGACAGTTATATACTGGACAATTTACAGTTGATGGCGGTCAAGGTCAGATAGTAACCGGTGTTAAGGGAACAGCCGAAAGCAACAGTGGTGGTAACAGTACTGAAATACGCCAAGCTTTACAAATTGCCTCGTATAACACTATGTCTACTTCAGCGATATCTAACATTAAAGACTCTTATAATTTGTCTGTTTTAAAAAACGAATTATCGTCAGGCAAATGGGTAGTTGCTGGTTTGGTCGAAATATCAGGGGGAACTTATCACGCAGTAGTTATACAAAATTATGATATTGTGACAAGTGTGTTTTCTATTTGGGATCCTTTTGATAACTTGTATTGGCAGTTTTCAGAAACGGATTTATTAAATGATCAAATTACTCTTCGAACCCTTATCAGCGATTCTTTCTTTCGAGTAAACGAAATAGTTTATTGTAATTAAAATGGAGGATTATATAATATGAACAGTTTTTTAAAAGCAGTTTTCATATTGACAGTAGCTGTCTTGGTACTCCTTGCCTGCTTTAGCGTTTATTCCGGTGCAACAGGAAATGGTGCTTCACTTGAAGAGCAAAAAAAAGTTGCCCAGCTTGTTAATAACGATCCTGTGTACGGGAAAAGGCTTAGCGATAATAAAGAAACGATTCTGACGGAAACTATTGCTCCTCTTTTCAGGTTTAATCCCGTTGAATACGGGAAGACCGGTCGGTTTTCTATATCCAGGATTGAAGGGTACTATTGGGCTGACGTCGTGACAGAAACAGGAGCGTTTGCAGGAGTCGCAACCGTTGTAATTGAAAACAACTCTTTAAAGATGGTGCATTTTGACAGGTCGACCGAGACAGCAGGAACGGACCATATTGGATCTTATTTGATGCCTTGCAGTTTTGAAAATTACCGTCAGGATATTGAAAGATATATTGGCGAAGCGGTTTCGGCTGATTCTGTGCTGGCGGTCAAAGTGGTTTCACATGGGGATGCGTACTACATTGATCAACCGGATGGGGCGTTTGACTATTTTGTATGGCACCCGACCGGCGGAAAAACAATAACTCAAGACAGTATTGTCCGCATTGATGACGATTTCTATAATCTTTGCAAGACGGAATCACAAGAGTATTTCGCAGAGTTGGATAAAAGACGGGCAGAAAGGGAGGAATGGGAAATTAATCATCCCGGAGCGACTTTTCCGGTTTATTACGGAGGAGTCGGGCTGGAATTGAATAATGATTCCGGGAAGAACAACGCAGTAACTGCGACAGTAATGATCAGCATCTGTTCTTTGTTGATTGTCGGGGTTCTTTTGACATTTGTTATAATTCTTGCTAAAAGACGAAAGATGAAGAACAATAATGGAGTGTGACGGAAAAGTATTAGTGGGTTTGATCGCTCTCGGTGTCGTTGTTTTCTCACCAAGATACGGTTGCGCTATGCACATTACAGTATGCCTTCTTGTGAGTTTCGATAGGAAAGGAGACAGTATGAACTGCACCGCAGAAAGTGGAGTGTGGTGGAAAAGGATAAGTGGGTTTTATACTGATCCAGTCAGTTATTTTTCACCAAGGTAACACTATCATCAGGTCCGTGTGAGGGTCCCCTCATACAGGTTCAAGTCCTGCTATCCGCACTCAAAAACAGCCTCGAGATCAATGTCCCGGGGCTGTTTTCGTTCTTGGTTTCGGTTTAATTCATTCGGTTCTCAAACGGCCGTTTCACGCACTTTCTTCTCCATCAGCATTGTAAGCATTGACCGCCTCGAGCTCATCCAGATCATCGTAATCACCTGCCCTCAATATCACGAAATATATAAAATGAAATTGCCGAATTTTATAAAATAAAACTTGCGAAAAATATTAAGCTATGGTAAAATCAACAGTGAAAGGAGGAGTGATCCACGTGAAGTATATAACAAGAATCGTTGACAAGGAAATAGACAGAAAAAATAAAGCCTTTAATGCAATAAACATAACAGGCCCGAAAGGGTGCGGTAAGACGAGAACCGCCAGGGAGAGGTGTAAGACAGTAATTGAATTCCAGGACGAAGAAAGACGTGCCGGCTACATTTCTGTAGCTGAAACAGCCCCAACCTTATTTTTCAATAACGAAAAGCCAATTCTTTTTGATGAATGGCAGGACGCACCTAAAATCTGGGGTGCGATACGAAAGGACTGTGACGATAATCCTTCATCCGTTGGGGAATACTATCTGACCGGCTCAACCAGCAAGCATGTCGAAACGCATCATACGGGAACCGGACGAATCTCTGAGATAATCATGTATCCAATGACTCTGTGGGAAACCGGAGAGTCAAACGGAAGCATTTCTTTATCAAAGCTGTTTGAAGACATTTCGTATGAAATAGACGGCAAAATTTCGAACATAACATTGCCAGACCTGTTTTATGCCGCTGCGCGCGGCGGCTGGCCCAGATGTCTGGCATTAAACAGCAGGGATGCGAAATTGGAGATTGCCCGCGATTACTATAAACAAATCTATCAAAAAGATATAAGCGCTGTTGACGGGGTAAAGCGAAATCCGGAATGGGCAAGGGCTTTATTGTGGTCTTTTGCCCGGAATATGGCAACAACGGCGAAAAAGAAAAGCATATACGCGGATGTCAAGGCGGAGCATATGGTTACCGACGTAACACTCGGGTCGTATATTGATGTTCTTGAGAGTCTTTTCGTTATTAAAGACATCGATGCATGGACCCCTCAGATTAGATCCAAAACGGCAATAAGGGCAGCAAAAAAGCACATTTTCGTTGACCCTTCGATCGGTTTGGCGGCACTTGGACTCGCACCTGATTATTTCAACAATGATCTGGATCTCTTTGGACATGTGTTTGAAAACATGGTGCTGCGTGATCTCCTGGTATACGCACAGGCGCATAACGCGAGAGTCCTTCATTACACGGATGACAACGGGTTGGAAGCCGATGCTGTCTATCAACTGGAAGATGGAAGATATGCGTTGATCAAGATCAAAACAGGAAGCAATGCCATCCCAAAAGCCGAAGAGTCTCTCATCACTTTTAAAGAAGTCATTCGGGAACACAACAGAAAAGCGCCGGAAAACAAAGAACATCCGGGAGTGATCTACAGGGAACCGTCATTCTTGATCATCATTTGCGGAAACGCTTCGATGGCGTACACAACAAAGAACGGCGTCAAAGTGATTCCTATCGGTT
>JAEEGG010027549.1_pt1 | contig 10759 bp, 7 predicted proteins | sample 9134161 | NCBI WGS metagenome assembly JAEEGG01 (sample SAMN16246543, study PRJNA631951) | gut metagenome | biome: gut microbiome; feature: rumen; material: CR-attached | host: Bos | place: Iran: Karaj | collected 2018-10
TAAGGTGCTACCTCGTTCTGGGAGAATTACAACCCGACGTTGTCACCCTCTCCGAAAGGGGCTGACGGCATCGGTCGCGCCCATCTGGAGATGTACGGCCGCCCCTATGGCAAGAGTCTTTGTCATGCCTGGGGCGCCTCGCCACTCTACCTTTTGGGCAAATATTACTTAGGGGTCATCCCTACCCAACCCGGGTACCGCACTTACGATGTCCGACCTCACTTAGGTGGACTGACCTGGATGCGCGGTGCCGTCCCCACTCCCTTTGGTCCCATCAGTATCAGCGCTGATGCTCAGACACTTACCGTCATCGCTCCACCCAGCATTGGCGAAGGTACCATCTACTGGGGTGACCAATGTGTCACCTTGCAAGCTGGGCAAACAATCACCCTCACCTTGACCGGTGAACGCTAAATAAAAACCACCAAGACACAACATGAAGACACCTAACCAAATCTTCGCCCTCTGTCTGCTTTTGGCCAACACCCTCGGCACATCAGCAGCTCAAGGACTGACCGAAACAACACAAAGTCCCTATGCCGTCATGCACGACGTCCCGATGGGGCAAGTACATTGGACAACAGGCTTTTGGGGCAACCGTTTCGACACGTTCCACCATCACTCTGTCCCGGGCATGTGGCAGACGTGGCAGGACTCCGACCTCTCTCACGGCCTCCGCAACTTCGAGATTGCGGCCGGTGATTGCTCGGGAGAACATGCCGGTCCCCCGTTCCACGACGGAGACATGTACAAGTGGCTGGAGTCGGTCGCCTCGGTCTATGCCGTGACGCACGACCCGCAGTTGGACAGCATCATGGACCATTTCATCGACTTGGTGGTACGCGCCCAACGAGCTGATGGTTACATACATACGCCCGTCATCATCGACGAACGGAACCAAGGCATCGACACCCACGCTCACGTTCCATCGCAGCAAATCATAGGTACCAAGGTAGGTGATACCAACGACAAAGGTGCCTTTGCCAACCGCCTGAACTTCGAGACCTACAACCTCGGCCACTTGATGATGGCAGGCATCGTACACAAACGCGCCACGGGCAAGACCACCTTGTATAATTGTGCCATCAAGGCCACCGATTTCCTGGTGCATTTCTACGAAACCGCCTCTGCCGAGTTGGCCCGTTGTGCCATCTGTCCCAGCCACTACATGGGCGTCGTGGAGATGTGGCGCGAGTCGCACAATCCGCGTTATCTCCAACTGGCTCAACAACTTATCGCCATCCGCGGTCAGGTCAAGGAGGGCACCGACGACAACCAGGACCGTGTCCCCTTCGAGCAACAATACAACGCCATGGGACATGCCGTTCGCTCCACCTATCTCTATGCCGGCGTGGCTGACATCGTGGCAGAAGCGGGTCCCCAAAACACGGACGGGCACGACTGGATGGGCAACCTCCAATCCATCTGGCAGGACATCGTCACCCGCAAGATGTATATCACAGGTGGCTGTGGTGCACTCTATGACGGCACCTCGCCCGACGGCACCAACTATCATCCTGACAGCATCCAGAAGGTACATCAGTCTTTCGGCCGACCCTATCAATTGCCCAACAGCACTGCCCACAACGAGACTTGCGCCAACATTGGCAACCTGCTCTTCAACTGGAGGATGTTGGCCGTGACGGGCGATGGCAAGTATGCCGACATTGCCGAGACCTGTATGCTCAACAGTATCCTCTCGGGCATCTCGCTCGATGGCACGAAGTACTTCTATACCAACCCGTTGCGCCTCAGCCGCGACTTGCCTTACACCCTCCGTTGGCCCAAGGAACGCAAGGAATATATCTCTTGTTTCTGCTGTCCGCCCAACACGTTGCGCACCCTCTGCGAAGCGCAGAACTACGCCTACACGGTCAGCGACAAGACACTAACCTGCCAGTTCTATGGCAGCAGCGAAGTGACCGCCAACGTACCTGGCGTCGGCGAAGTCACGCTACGCCAAGAGACCGACTATCCTTGGGACGGACATGTCCGACTCACCGTGGTCAAAGTGCCTCGCAAGGCACGTCGCACCGCTTGGACCCTCGCTTTCCGACTCCCCGCCTGGAGTGGTCTGCAAGGCGAAAAAGGGTATCGTTCCACCACCCAGATATGGCGCGAGGGTGACACCCTCAGCATCGACCTCCCGATGCGCACCCGACTGATGGAGGCCAACCCCTTGGTCGAAGAGGCTCGCAACCAAGTAGCCGTACAACGGGGTCCCGTGGTCTATTGTCTGGAGGAATGTGACCTACCTCAAGGTGTCCGCCTTGACGATGTCTCTTTGCCGGCCAATGCCTCTTTCCGACCCGTCGATATAGAGATAGCAGGCTGCCGCCTCATTGCCCTCGAGACCGAAGTGCAGGTGCCCAATGCCCCCTCTTCCTGGCAAGGAGTGCTCTACCGCGAAGTATCTACCGCGCGTCGCACCGTCCCCGTTCGCTTCATCCCCTATTTCGCTTGGGGCAACCGCGGCAAGTGCGACATGAGTGTATGGGTCAACAAGAATTGAAATATCTCTCGCAGAGTGTACATGAGTGTAAATAAGTATATTCATTCTCTATTACACTCAATCTGTAAGAGTAAAATAAAGAGGAAAAAAAGACAAAACTATCGCTTCTTTAAACTCACTTTATTGTCTTCAAATGCATAATATGATTAATTACTCGCAAAGTGTTAGTGAGCGTAAATAGGTTATTTACGACTATTAACCTCCATTACACTCCTTTACACTCTGCGAGAGTAAAATACTACTCCACATAATTGCACTTCAAAATGAAAATTACCGTAGTCAAAGTTGGTGGCGGCATCGTCGAGGACGAAAAGAGCCTCTCCGCCCTGTTGGATAAGTTCGCCCGCATCGATGGACGCAAAGTGTTGGTACATGGCGGTGGACGCAGTGCCACCAAAGTGGCAGAACAGTTGGGCATCCAGCAGACCATGATAGGCGGCCGACGTATCACCGATGCCGAGACGCTCAAGGTGGTCACCATGGTCTATGCCGGACTGGTCAACAAGAACATCGTGGCACAATTACAGGCACGCGACGTCAATGCCTTGGGTCTGACGGGTGCCGACATGAACGTCATCGTCTCTCACCGCCGCCCCATCAAGCAAGTCAAGATGGAGGACGGCACCGTCCAACCGGTCGATTACGGCTTTGTCGGTGACGTAGATAAGGTCAATGCCGACCTTCTCGCCGACCTCATTGCCAAAGGTGTCGTCCCGGTCGTCTCTCCCATCGGCCACGATGGCAAGGGTAACCTATTGAATACCAACGCCGACACCATTGCCTCGCAAGTTGCCATCGCCTTGGCCCAGCACTTCGAGGTCACGCTGATGTTCTGCTTCGAGAAGCGCGGCGTGCTCCGTGACCCCGAAGACGACAACAGCGTCATCCCGCAAATCACAGCCTCCGACTTCCCCCGTCTGGTGGAAGAGGGCATCGTCAGCGGTGGCATGTTGCCCAAACTGGAAAACAGCTTCGCTGCCATCTCCGCCGGTGTCAAAGAGGTGGTCATCACCCAAGCCGACCAGATAGACCAAAAGGGCGAAGGCACTCACCTGTGCTAAGTCGAAACTTGACAAAAAACTAACGGGCTGTTCTCTTCATGAGGACAGCCCGTTACTCATTTTAAAGTCCCTTGGTACTTTGCTCTTTGTCCCTTTGTACTTCGACACTTCCTTCCCCTGCCGTCGCGCTGATGATTTGGTCAAATTTGGGTCAAGAAATGGTCAATATCGGGTCATTGTTTTCGTTCGATTCAATCGAACGCCAATAGTTACCCAATAGTTACCCAATAGTTACCCGACTAATACCGCGAGGGTGGATCAGAGGAGGGACAAAAGACACTCGGTCATTCCTGCTACTTGGATTCTTGTACTTAGTCCTTTGTCCCTTTGTCCTTCTCAAAACCTTACGCCGGCATCACAACCAAAGCCAATGATATCGGAGGCTTGTAAATGAAGACCGAAGTTGACACCTAAACGCTTGTAGATGCGGAAGTCCAAACCCAACTTGCATTGGAAAAAAGGCAGACAACGGGTATTGTCATCCTTGAGCGGCAACTTGTCGGTGTACCAACCTGCGCCGGCAACAACGCCATAAAAGAAAGAATGATCGGGGTAATACTTGCGGAAAGGCACATAACGGACATAGTCCAAGGCGAGAGGGACAAAGGGGACCATCCCGTTTTCCTTACTAGGGTCTGCATCGCAACCAACATCTGATAATTGGACGCCAGAGAGGAGACCCAAATAGCGCTTGCGGTCGAAACGCCAGCCCGCCATCACATGGTAGTGGGACTCTTCGCTTAAAATACCAAGAGATTTGCCACGCTTCACGCCGAACTGCCAACGACCATTTTCGGGATACTGCGCCAACGCCGTCTGCGGCAGGAGGCAACTAAGTGCGAACAGCACAAGGAAAAAAGAGTTTTTCATCGAAATCTTAATTGGTTTAAAAGAGTTTTTCATCGAAATCGTAATTGGTTTACATCTACTAAATGCAATGAAACGGATATTACTGCACGGAGAGAATCATTATTTGGCATTTGGAGCCAATATTTATTATTTAATATTTAATATTTTGCGATTACGCATATTTGCAACCCACTTGCAAAACAAATGCCGTACCTTTGCAGCGTCAAAAAGGAAATAGTAAATAGTAAATCGATAAATAGTAAATAACATTATGAACGAGATTCTACATATCATCAACGAGATGTCGCCCTACCTGTTGTTGGGCTTCCTGTTGGCCGGGCTGATGCATGCTTTCGTGCCCCAGCAGATGTACCACAAGTATCTGGCTAAGAACAATTTCCGTTCGGTGTTCAATGCCGCCATGTTCGGCATACCGCTGCCCTTGTGTTCGTGCGGCGTGATACCGACCGCCATGTCATTGCGGCGCGAGGGAGCCTCGAAAGGGTCGGCTGTATCGTTCCTGATAGCCACTCCGCAGACGGGCGTGGACAGCATCATTGCCACCTACTCGCTGATGGGTCTGCCTTTTGCCATCATCCGACCCATCGCCGCCTTGGTCACCGCCCTCTTCGGTGGACACATGGTCAATGTATTGGATACAGACCCCCTCCCGACTAACCCCTCAACAAATGTTTCGTCATCTCGCGGAGGGTTATCAACCCTCCCTAATGCTGCGAGGACCCCGAGGGGAGGAGAAGAAGCCCACGAAAGTGGACACTGCTGTTGCCATCACGAGCACCATCACGAAGAGTGCTGTTGCGAACATGAACACCACCACGAAGAGGCCGAATGCTGCTGTGGACACCATCACGAGCACGAGGAAGAAGGTTGCGGTTGTGGTTGCGAGCACCACCATCATGCTACGACCTTTGTCGGCAAGTTGGGCGAGGCGCTGGAATATGGTTTCGTCCACATGATGGAGGATATCGGCAAGTGGCTCGTAATAGGTCTGGTGGTAGCCGCCCTGATTACCGTCTTTGTGCCCGACTCGTTCTTTGCCATCTTTGCCGACAACAGTCTGTTGTCCATGCTCCTGGTGATGTGTATGGCTATTCCGATGTACCTGTGCGCCACGGGCAGCATCCCGATTGCTGTAGCCTTGATGCTCAAGGGATTGACCCCAGGGGCAGGATTGGTACTCCTCATGGCAGGACCTGCCTCGAACGTCGCCTCTATCTTGGTCATCCGCAAGGTGTTGGGCACGCGCACTCAGATTATTTATCTGGTCAGCATCATCCTGGGCGCCATCCTGTTCGGCTTAGGCATCGACTACCTCCTGCCGCGCGAGTGGTTCACCGACTTCCTGGTCTCGCCCATGAACGAGGCACACGAAGAGACCGCCCTGTTCTCTTGGTTCTGCACCGGCCTGCTCATTGCCCTGCTGCTCAATGCTCTCGTCTTGCAACCCTATTTGACCAAGCACTGCAACTCGACCGGCGCCTCAGGTCACTGCCATTGCCACGAGAAAGACTGAGTCCCTTCAAAAATATTACATCATTCACTATAGCAGAAGGTGGAAACGTTTCCACCTTCTGCTTCGTTTTCGGTCAACATCCTCCCCATATTTCCTCTTTTTGCTCTGTATTTTCTCGAAAAGAAAGCAATTTTTGCATTGTATTTTATTAAAAACAAGTCATTTTTTGCTCTGTATTTTATAATTTTGTATCTTTGCGCAAACAAAAAAGCAGAGTATGATATACTTTGTTATCTACTGGAATATCTTAACCTAAACATTTTTACAACAAGAAACAGAAACCTATAATAACGAAAATGACCATTCTCTTCCCATCCAATAGGAACAACAGATATCGGTCATATTCAAAACATCTTATAAACTAGCGTTTGCTATTTATTCGGTAACGTCTTAAACCTCGAAAATTTAAAATGTTAATACACGAATAAGTCAGTAAATGCCTGCGCTATGGCGTGGGCTTGACTTATCTGTATTAACGGGCAGTTTCGAGGGCCTAAGACGTGGATAAAGTTAAGTCCACGCCTTTTGGTCAATGAAATTGCTCGTTTCGCCGAAACGGATAATCCAAACGTCCTAAATCATAGCGCAGAAATATGGCAATCACACTTATTGAACAAGGTGTGGCTAAAGGTCTCATTTCATTTAATGAAGACCAAAGCCGCATTACATACGTACACCAGAATAAAACACGCAGTTATACAGACCCCGAGGAACAAATCGAGGCAGAATCATTTTTGAAATTAGTGCTTGTTTACAGTTATCCCAAAGAACGGATAAAACTATTTGAAAAAGTGACTATGGGTGCAAGCACGAAAGAGGCCGATATCATTGTTTATGAAGATGATGCTTGCCAAAATCCTTCAATCATAATTGAATGCAAAAAGCAAGATGTCTCGGAAGCTGAATTCACACAAGCTATCGAGCAGGCGGCAAGTTATGCATACGCCCTTGCCGGTACTGTAAAATATATTTGGACAACTTCCGGAATCAAGGATTCTTATCTGCAAATAGACAAGGACAGACAAACTCGCATACAGATACCGAACATACCACTATATGGCAAAGTTGTGCCAAAATACAATTACGTAAAAGGTGGTAGAATAAAAGATGAGGATGCAGGTGACGATAATATAAAGCAACAGTTTTTTGATCTCGAACAAGTTTCAGAAAGCGAACTTACCAATCGTTTCAAAAAAGCACATCAATCACTTTGGGCTGGTGGCGAATTGAATCCATCGGATGCTTTTGACGAATTGGACAAACTCATTTTCTGCAAAATATGGGACGAACGCAAACCTCGCAAAAAGGGAGAACCTTACGATTTTCAAATCTTCGACATTGAAAAACCCAAAAATGCTTCACAACAAGACATTGACAAAGTGGAGCAACAAATAACTAATGACCTTGCCAAACGAATTGTTGAACTATACAATGAAGGCAAAATGAGAGATAAGGAGGTTTTCAAAGACAATATCCGTCTGACTTCTCAACGCATTCGTACGGTTGTCAGTTATTTGCAAGGCGTAAACCTCTCTAAGACTGATCTTGATAGTAAAGGAAAGGCATTTGAGACATTTATGGGAACCTATTTCCGTGGCGATTTCGGGCAATACTTTACGCCACGAAATATTGTAAAGTTTATAGTCGATGTACTTCCAATAAAGAATGATTCAAAAGTTCTTGATACTTCATGCGGCAGTGGAGGTTTCTTACTTTATGCGTTGGATAAAGTACGCCAACAAGCTAGAGAGTTTTATGAAGAAGGAACTATTGAGCATTATAACCACTGGCACGACTTTGCCTCACACAATCTATTTGGCATTGAACTCAACGAGCAAATTGCGAGAACTGCCAAAATGAATATGATAATACACGATGACGGGCACACCAACGTAATAGCAAGCGATGGACTTTTACAGGATACAGTCATCGTACAAAAAACTGAAAACAGAGGTTTCCAGTATGGTACATTCGATGTAATAATCACCAATCCCCCATTCGGCAGCACAATTAAGCAAACAGAGAGTGCCTATCTGCACCAGTTCAATTTTGGAAATACAGATGTCGATTGGCTGGATACGAAAGGTACCGCCGTTAAACAGAGAAACAGCCAAAATACGGAAATCCTATTCATAGAGCAGGACTACAACTTCTTGAAAGAGGGTGGATATCTAGCAATTGTCATTCCTGATGGAATACTTACCAACAGTTCATTGCAATACGTACGAGACCATATAAGTGAATGGTTTCGCATTGTCGCGGTAGTAAGTATGCCACAGGATGCATTCAAGGCGAATGGTGCAGGTGTAAAAAGTTCAGTATTGTTCTTGAAGAAATGGACGACAGAGCAAAGCCAGAATATTAAAGATGCCAAACTTCGTTTACAAGAGCAAATTAAAAGCGAAGCCAATTACAAAACAACAATTGAAAGTATTGAAGCAGAAAAGAAGAAGACGATAAAAGAACATACCGGCTTTGTCAACAACACCAGTCTTACCGATAAGAAAGAGATTGAGAAAACCGAGGCATTCTCCGAATGGAAAAAGCAAGTAGGAGAACAATATAATCTTCAAATTGCCGAACTCAAAGAACTATTGGAAGAGCGTTACGCCAAAATGCGCAAAACGATAGTTGACTATCCGATTTTTATGGCAATCGCCGAACAAATCGGATATGATGCCACAGGCAAACCCACCAACATAAACGAGTTGGAAGCCATCGGAAAAGAACTTAAAAAATTCATTCAAAGCCTCTAAACTATGCCGTACCAAGTAGCAAACAATATCGACCCGAACAAGGTTTTTCTTGTCAACTTCTCGGAGTTGGAAGAAAGGTGGGATCCGTCGTATATACTATATAGTAAAAACACTAAAAACTATGTATTTCCAATTGTTCCGTTGAATGATTTGATAACAAAAAATCCTCAATATGGAACAGCAGAAAGTGGAATTATTCGGACAGCGGAAATAGAGCCTCGCTATATAAGGATAACGGATATTGACGAATATGGGAATCTTATTGAAGGATTAGGTGCTACTGCTGCTACTGTTGAAAAACAATATATTTTGCATGATAATGATATTTTATTTGCTCGTAGCGGTGCAACAGTAGGAAAAGCATATTTGCATAAAAAGCAGCCTTACGTATGCTTTTTTGCTGGTTATATGATTAGAATTGTCGTTGATGAAACCCAAATACTACCCGAATACTTATTCATTTATACACAACTGCAACCATACAAAGATTGGGTAAAAGCCATTCAAAGAGCGGCAGCGCAACCAAATATAAATGCTGAAGAATTCAAATCAATGCCAATCCCTTTGCCGCCATTACCCATTCAACAACAAATAGTTGGTGTTTATAATTCAGCTCAAAAACTTCGTCGTCGAAAACTCTGCAACTCTAAACAAAAACTCACGTCAATAGATGCTTATCTTTTGAACGAATTAGGGATTACTATGCCCGAAACAGACAACGGTCTTGAAAAAAGAATCTTCACGGTGAAATTCAGTGAAGTGTGCGGAGGAAGGTTTGACCCATTTTATAACAATATAGTTTATTCGCAAATCGAGGATAATACTAGGAATGGTAGATACAAGTGTGTCAAATTAAAGAAATTATGTACTTTTACAAGCGGTGTTGTATACTCGTCGAAAGATGAAACAAATGAAGGACACGCTATTTTAAGAGCGAACAACATTAATCTTGAAACTAACGACTTGAATTTATCCGATATTAGATATATTGATTCCAGAATTCCATTGCCAGAATCCTTGAAACTGAAAAAAGATGATATTTTCATCTGCACAGCAAGTGGAAGCAAAGAACACGCAGGAAAAGTTGCATTTATTGATACTGACACATCTTTTTATTTTGGAGGTTTTATGGGGGCGTTGAGAACCTCTGATGAAGATATTATGCCACGCTATTTATTTGAATATTTGGCAAGTATAATGTTCAAAGAAACATTATATAGAAATCTAGGAGGTACAAACATCAATAATATTAGTTTTAAAATGATTGAAAATATTAGTATTCCTATTCCGCCCTTGGACAAGCAGCGCGAAATCGCCGAACATATTGCCGCCATACGTGCAGAAGCCAAACGCTTGGAGCAAGAAGGTGAAGAAATCTTACAATCGGCACGACAACAAGTTGAGCGAATGATTTTGGGAATTCCAAATCAAACGAATAGTTAAATTGGCACAGAGAGTTCCAACGCGTAGGTGGCAAACACAACACACAAGTGTTTTCCACCTACTTTCATGTCTTTAAGTTCTACACCGATATAATGCGGTAGCAGTTTTGCAAATTGAAGTAATCGGATACACCTAATTAATAGAAGAATCACTGCGTGAAGGCGAAAAAAATGTGGCAAAATTTGTTTCTATCAATAAAATATTTTATTTTTGCCACACATAATATGAAAATAAAATGAACGAAAATAGTATCATCGCTGGAAATATCAAACGGTTACGTGAAGCATGCAAATTTACCCAAGAACAAGTTTCTCAGTTCTTAGGTATTGGTCGTTCGGCCTATTCCAACTATGAATCGGGCGAACGGGAACTACCTTTGGACACGATGGAAAAACTGGCCGACTTGTATGGCTGCGATCTCTATCTGCTCTATGAAAAAGACGAACATTTGGTGAAGAATATGCTCGCCACAGCTTTCCGTGTGGACAATCTATCGGGCAAAGACATGCAACAGATTGCAGACTTCAAGAGTATTGTAAAGAATTACTTAAAAATGAACACACTTTTGTCCAAATGAAACGTTTGACAATTACTGAAGCTGAAT
>JAEEGG010027550.1_pt1 | contig 10759 bp, 7 predicted proteins | sample 9134161 | NCBI WGS metagenome assembly JAEEGG01 (sample SAMN16246543, study PRJNA631951) | gut metagenome | biome: gut microbiome; feature: rumen; material: CR-attached | host: Bos | place: Iran: Karaj | collected 2018-10
AAATGGACCTTCCCAAACTGGTCTTCTTCTTTGACGAGGCCCACATGCTCTTTGAAGGCACCTCCAAGGCCCTCACGGACAAGATAGAGCAGGTTATCCGCCTCATCCGCTCCAAGGGAGTGGGCATTTATTTCATAACCCAGAGCCCCACGGACATCCCGGAGAACATCCTGGGCCAGCTTGGCAACCGCATCCAGCACGCCCTCAGGGCATATACCCCCAAGGACCAGAAGGCCGTAAAGGTTGCTGCCGATACCTTCCGCACCAACCCCGCCTTCAACACCTACGACACCCTCCTGGAACTCGGCACCGGTGAGGCGCTGGTATCCCTGCTGGATGAAAAAGGAGCTCCCAACGTGGTACGTCGCGCAAAGATCCTGTTCCCGCTGAGCCAGATAGGCGCAATCTCTGAGAGCGAGCGCACCCTCATAATCAACCGCTCCCGCCTCTATGGCAGGTACGATAACCCCATCGACCGTGAAAGCGCCTATGAGATAATCACCAAGGCAACGGAAGAAGCGGAGCGCCAGAAGGCGGAAATCCTGGCAGAACAGGAAGCTGCAAAGCAGGCTGAGCTCAAGGCTAAGGAAGACGCTAAGGCTGCTAAGGAAGCGGAAAAGGCCGCCAAGAAGAAAGGCACCGGCATAGGCTCCAAGGTGCTTAAATCCGTGATTACCGCCGTCACCGGCGTCGCCGCCGCCGCGGTTGCAGACAAGGTTACCGGAGCAGTTACCGGCAAGAAGACCACATCCAAGAAATCCACTGCGGAAAAGGCCGTGAACAGGGCCACCAAGAGTGCAACCACAACCCTCACCAAGGAACTCACCAGGAGCATTCTGGGCAACCTCATCAAGTAATCGACCATGCTTGTAGTACTGGAAGGCCTTGACGGAGCCGGCAAATCCACTCAGGTAAAGAAACTCCGCAAGTACCTGGAGCAGAGATGCCCCTCACTGGTGTATATCCATTTCCCAAGGTATGACGCCCCCGTGTACGGGGACCTCATAAGCCGCTTCCTCAGAGGAGACTTCGGCTCAAACGAGACCGTACATCCGCAGCTTGTGGCCCTGCTGTTCGCAGAGGACAGGCACGGAGCAGGCCCTATGATAAAAAAGGCCCTGGAAGAGGGTAAGACGGTGCTTCTGGACAGGTATGTATATTCCAACATAGCATACCAGTGCGCCAAACTGCACAGTCCGGAAGAGAGGGCGCAGCTCAGGGACTGGATATTCAACACGGAGTACGGCAACTTTGCCCTTCCTATTCCGGACATCAACCTGTTCCTGGACGTCCCCATCGACTTCGTAAAAGAAAAACTCACTTCCCAGCGTACCGGTGACGACCGCAATTACCTGGAAGGCTCCAAGGACATACATGAGGCCAGCATATCGTTCCAGAAAGACGTACGTGAGATTTACCTTGGTGAAACCATGCGGGACCCTCATTTCCGCCGCATAGACTGCTCGGACGCCAAAGGCAGGATGCTCCCTCCGGACAGCATCTTTGAAAGAATCCGCCAAGTAATATCCCAATTCATTTAGTATGAAGTTCCTCAGAAGGTTCTGCGCCGTAGTCATCGGCATAACTTTCATAGTTTCCGGCCTTGCCAAGATAATGGATCCGGCGGGAACTATGCTCATCGTCACGGAATATCTGAGGCTCATCCACTTTGGCTTCCTCATCCCCGCTGCAAAGGTCCTGGGCATTATCCTGGCCACGCTGGAAGCCGTTACAGGCATTGCCCTTGTCACCGGAGTCCTCAGGAAAGTTGCCGCCTGGATTACAATATGGATGGTGGGAGGCTTCACCATAATAACGCTCTGCCTCCTCATAAAGAATCCTTCCATGGACTGCGGCTGCTTTGGGGAAGTGATTCACCTTAACCACCTGCAGAGTTTCCTCAAGAACCTTGCTCTGGCGGCCCTGTGTGCCATTGCTTTCATACCTCTTAAGAGTATAGGAAAGGCCAAGCCCCGCAAATGGGTAAGCTTCGGCCTGGCCACCCTGGCAATAGGATATGCCGTCCTGTACAGCAACACGCACATCCCCATCCTGGATTTTACGGACTTCAAACCCGGCTGCGAGCTCATGGCCTCCCTTGACGATGAAGACGACTGGGACGCCTCCAAGACATATCCCATCCTGTCTTTCCGCAACTCCCAGAACGAATACTGTGACAGCCTTGCTGTAGAAGGACCGGTTGTGACGCTCTCCGTCTACGAACCCTCCAAGGCCAACTGGGAGCGCATCCACAGGCATTACACGCAGATTCAGGACGCCGGCGCCACGCCGCTTCTCCTTGTAGCCTCATATCCACTGGAGATAGACCAGTTCAACATTCCCATAGACATGACGGTCTATTATGCAGACTATAAGACCCTCATCACCCTCAACCGTTCCAACGGCGGCGCCTCCTACTTCCTTGACGGCGAACTCATTGAAGAATGGCACCAGAGGGCCTTCCCTGAATCCATCGCCCAGCACATCGCGGCAGACCCCGTGGAACGAGGCTCCCGCTTCGTAGCAGGCAGACGCATAAAGTCCCAAGCATTCTGCCTGGGACTCGCGGTGATTCTGATAGCAATCTAGATTATTCCAAGCTCCGTAGCCTTACGGATCATGTCAGAAACATTCCGGACATCCATCTTGGCATAGATATGCTGACGATGGGTGTTCACTGTATGTACGCTCAGGAATGTACGTTTGGCTATTTCTGCGGCGGGAAGGCCCTCTGCGCTCAGGCGGATTATCTCTATCTCTCGCGGGGACAGGCCGATGTCTGCAATCTTGCGACTACGCTCTACCAGGATGTCTCCAACGTACTTCGCAACACCGTCATTTAGGGATTCTGCACCTTTGGCAAGTTCCTGGCAGCGCCTGCGTATTTCATCGGCCGTCATCGAAGGAGCCTTTGATGATAGTTCAGTAATGTCTCCCGCCATGGCATTTGCGGGATTCCTGAGATCTCTGGACAGGAATTCTATTATCTGTTCCTTAGAATCTGCAAGGCGCCGGAGTTCCGCATTGCGCCGGCGGATCTTTCCAAGATAAGCGACGATGATGCCTATTACTGCCAGGGCAAGGAGGAGGGCCAGCAACAGCAGCCAGATACGGTATCGGCTACGCTCCAGGGCCCTTTCCTTCTCCTGAACCTGGAAGCGGGTTTCCATTTCCTGGATGGTTTCGTCCTGCTTCTGCTGTATGTATTTCTGTGTATGGAATACGTAGTCATCGTGAGCGTCCAGGGCATCCTGGTATCGACCGGTACGGGTATACAGACGCACCAGGCGATCGTCCAGGGACGATGCGGTAAGGTGGTCCGTTTCCTTGAGGGTGGTCAGTACCTGCTCGAAGTACTTTATTGCCTCTTCGTTCCTGTCTCCCTGCTGGAACCAGCGGGAACGGAACAGGATGCCGTTACGGCGAAGGCGGGAAAGATCGTAAGTATCGGCCAGCGCCTGACCCTTGTCCAGCCATTCTCCGGCGGTGCGGTAGATATCTTTGTCGATAGGGTCACTCCAGCGGTTTTTGTTTATATATAACGATGCTATAACGTAGCACGCCTCGCACTGCTGTTCAACCGCATCGGCCTCCTCGGCCAGGGAGAGTGCCTCCATGGCATAGGTAAGGCCTTCGTCGTTGCGTCCGGTCTCCGGGGAAATCTCCGCGTAGGAACAGAGTTTAGCCTTAGAGATGAGAATAGCTGAGAGCTCTTTTACCAGGCCGTGCTCGCGGGCTATGGCCTCGGCCTCGAGGGCCTTATCCCATGCATCGGCGTCCCGGCTGGCCATAATGTCTATGCCAACGATGGTAGACAACGCCTCAACCTTCAACTGCGGGTCTTCGTCGGAAAGCTCCAGCGCACTCAATGCCTTCTCCATGGCGGCGTCGTACCTCTGATTGGATACATCGGCACTTGCCTGCTCCAGAAGCTCCGGAACCTTGCCTCCGGCAATGGATGCAGCAATTGCAAGTATGTACAGTAGTTTCATGTGTCAAAGATAGTGTTCTTGACGGATTATTCCAATTTCATTCCAGAATGTCCATATTGTGCTGTGATCTGGTCCCGTCCTCGTTAATTGGTATATTTTAAGGATGACCTCCCTTTTTGAGGGTGGTCATCCTTATTTTAGGACTGCTTTTGATGATGGAATACAGATCCTTCTATGTCCAAGAAGCATTAGAAACTGATTCTATATATTTTACCCCTATCGTTATCAACAGTTGTGGTCAGTGTCTTGGATGCAATATCCTCAGCTTCCAATGACAAATCATAGTACCCCTGAAGTTTCAATGTGTTTCCTGTGTTGAAATCCTTAGACAAATTAGGAATATAAGGATAATAGATAACCATTTCTTTGTTGGTGATGTAGTTCACCTCTAAGCCGCCAGGCCTGACGGGAGTGTAGTCGGCGTCCCAGTACGACCCGAAGTACAGGACCGGTCCATACTCGTTAGAGGTCGCACCACTGACTCCAAAGGAAGAAGTGTTTCTAAATTGCCTGCCGGCAGTTGTATAGAAATTAGCCGAACCACCATTGTATATGCGTGCTCCATAAATCGTTTTGCCATTCCAGGAATCGGGCAAGGTAACATTAATTTTAAGAATGGAACACTCCTGACGGAGAGTGACGGATGACAAAGTTCCCCCGGTAATAGTCCCGTAACCCGTCATGGGGCAATATCTCAAGTGATTCAAATTCTTGGCTCCTTGCTGCTTCATAATATGGGTCATTTTTAAAGTCAACAGGACAAACGGGTCTCCTTGTTGGATATCAATGATAGATCCTCTGGCTTGGGAAGAAGGAACGTCTGAAGGAATTAACTCGGATTTATAGGGAGGTGTAGTGGTTTGGGTAACTGCCGGATAGATTACATAGAAATGGGCACCCGGGGTTCCGGTGATAGTTCCGGTAAAAGACCCCGTTGTGGAATTGGCTCCGCTGGAAAGGGCCAGATTGTCAATGGTCGCCAGCGTACTGGATGATTCTGTTGCATTGTATGTCACCAGTGTAACCTGGTCTCCGGCTGACCATTTACACTTTAACGCATAACCGTCTTCGGAATAGGAAACCTTTGTTTCATCTTCACCGCCTTCGATGGATACATTCAAGGTAATCTGTCTGGTTTCAGGGGAAACCGTCTTTTGTGCCTCTTGTGTCTCTTCCGTATTCAAGGAATCAATCTTATTGCAGGCAACAATGGCTGCCAAAGCCATAATTACATAAGTAAAGTTCATTTTCATGACAATTCCTCCATATTATAATAATTCACCTCCATCAAGGAAACCAGGAGCGACAATCGAATCGGGCAAAGGATCACCGCTGGCGCAGATTACGCCCTCATACTTCACCTCAATGACAAATGTTTCGGGTGAATAATAACGTTGGATTGTATATTCGCGTTAAAAAGATGAATTACGGGTACATAAGAGTCAGCAGCGACCACCAGACGGTGGAAAACCAGCGGTACGAGATTAAACAATTTTGCCAGAATATTGGCATGGCCATAGACGGGTGGATAGAAGAAACCATCAGTGGTACGAAAAGTTACGATAAAAGGGAGCTTGGGAAACTACTCCGGCGTGTGAAGGAAGGTGATCTTATCATATGCGCCGAACTCTCACGGCTTGGGCGAAACCTGTACATGATTATGGAAATTTTAGGCATCTGCATGAATAAGGGCTGCCGGGTTTGGACCATTAAGGATGGATTCCGTTTGGAAGACAATGTTCAGAGCAAGGTGCTTGCTTTTGCGTTTGGACTGTCGGCGGAGATAGAGCGGACGCTGATAAGCCAGCGGACAAAAGAGGCGCTTGCAAGACGAAAGGCAGAGGGCGTTTCATTAGGGCGCCCAAAAGGAAAAAAGAATGCTCCTGATAAGTACAAACTGTCGGGCAAAGAAGCCTATATCAGCCGTCTGGCAAAGAAAGGATTCTCCAAAAGAGAAGTGGCGCGGCTCTGTAAAGTTGACAAGAATACTCTCAAACGATTTGTCCGTGAGAGAATGCCCGAATTGGCCTGGAAGGGCGAAAATAATGATTTTTCAGTATTGGTCATAAACAAAAATACTGATAAGTTATTAAGCCTAAAAACGGGTGGAAACTAACTTTGTGAAGTTGTTTTGGAACAAATCAAAAACTATATGCTTATGAAAGAAAAAGAACGTTATTTCGCACCCGAGGCTTATGAATTCAAGGTGCAATTTGAAGGTGTAATCTGCGCCAGCACGGTAGATGCTAACGGCGTAGGCATAGGAGATTATACTAACCCGTTTGGGGACGAGACGATACTATAAGAAAAAGGAGGAAACACTATGAAGAAAGTATTGATTATAGCAGGCATTCTTGCCGCAAGCATTTCTTGCCAGAAGATAAATGACATCACCGTTTCTGACCCAGAGAATACCCATCTTGAAGTTAATATAAATGTAGACGAGACAGAGACAAAGGGAGTAAAGACAGCATGGGCAAACGGAGACAGGATATACCTATTCTTCACGGGTCAGAGAGGTTATCTCGAAATCAAAAGAGTTTCTGGAGTATGGACTGCTCAAAGTTGGAGTGACGGACTGGAGGCCATTATAGCCGGCACTACTTCCGGCACCCTTTCAGCCGTTTATTCCCCGGTAACAAAATTTGGCGGCTCAATTAAATTTTCAACCAACTTTCACTTCTACTGCTATAGCGGCGGCATCTATCATGGTTATGTTCTAGAGCACAAGAAAGCCTCTTATTCTATTTCTGCTGGGGTACTAAGCGCAAGTGTTAATCTGACGGCGCCTAAGACTTATGTTCAGTTCTGTCTGTCAGACGGTGGCACTTTCCATCACAGGAACGGTACGGCGATTAATGTCAATAATTATGGTGAGGTATCCAGATATAAATTGCAGGTGGGATTTGGAAACACAACATGGTGTAATGATAAATGGAGTGCCGGTATTACTGGTGAGTTTTACCATGGCGACAATGGTTCTGAAATCAATGCCTATTCCCAGAATGGTCTGTGTTTCTCAATTCCGGATCAGACTGTAGACCAGAATACTTTAAAACTAACATTGACAGATTCCGAGACCAGTAAAACGTATGTATACACTTCGCCTGTAAAAGCTTCATCGTGGAACAGCAAGACTACTCATGCCTTCAGAGTTCCTGACCTGAATGCAATGGACGGCGGCGTCTACAAGTGGGTAGAACAGTAGTAACCCGCCTACTTTGCCAGCCACCCGTTACTCAAAAACGCCTCAAAACGCGTAACGGTTGGCTCACGCGAGCCACTCGACGTGCATTTTAGGCCCAAAACGCGTAACGCTTGGCTTTGGTGTTTCGGATAGTTCTTGCGAGGGCCCCCTGCGGGCGCAATATTGGGCAAAAATGTAACCTCAGCGGTGCCAGTGGCATTGCTGAGGTTGCATTTTTAAGGGTTTTTGCACCCGGAGCGGTTCCTGGCCGGGCAAGGCCGGTCCGGGCTTTACAGACTTCTCTTGATTTCCGTGATCTGGAAGGCCTCGATGATGTCACCGGGGTGGATGTCGTTGTACTTGTCAAGGCCGCAGCCGCATTCCATGCCCGCGGGCACTTCCTTGGCCTGGTCCTTGCCCCTCTGCAGGGAAGAAAGCGATCCGGTATACACCACGATGCCGTCGCGGATAAGGCGGACATCGGCCTTGTTTGTGAGTTTTCCTTCCTTCACTATACAGCCGGCGATGGTGCCAACCTTGGAGATCTTGAAGGTCTGCTTGACCTCTGCCGTGGCGGTGACTTCTTCCTTCTTCTCAGGCTCCAGCATGCCCTCGATACCTTCCTTGACTTCGTTGATACAGTCGTAGATGACGGAGTAGAGGCGGATTTCGATGCCTTCCTTCTCTGCGGCGCGGCGTGCCTCGGAAGAAGGACGTACCTGGAAGCCGATGATCACGGCGTCGGAGGCCTCGGCCAGAAGGACGTCGGACTCTGAGATGGCGCCCACGGCCTTGTGGATCACGTTAACGCGTACTTCCTCGGTAGAGAGCTTGATGAGGGAATCGGACAGGGCTTCCACGGAGCCGTCCACATCGCCCTTGACGATGACGTTCAGCTCCTTGAAGTTGCCGATTGCAATGCGGCGGCCGATTTCCTCCAGGGTAAGGTGCTTCTGCGTCTTGATGCCCTGGATGCGGATAAGCTGCTCACGCCTCTGGGCTATTGACTTGGCTTCCCTTTCATCGGCCATGATGTTGAACTTCTCACCTGCAGCGGGTGCGCCGTTCAGGCCCAGCAGCGAAACAGGGGTTGAAGGACCGGCGCTTTCCACTTTCTGGCCGCGCTCGTTGTACATTGCCTTTACCCTGCCGTAGAAGCTTCCGGAGATGATGACGTCTCCCACGTTCACCGTGCCGTCCTGCACCAGCACCGTAGCCAGATAGCCGCGGCCCTTGTCCAGGGAACTCTCGATGACTGCGCCGCTTCCCATCTTGTTGGGGTTGGCCTTGAGCTCGAGGAGGTCGGTCTCGAAGAGTACCTTCTCAAGGAGTTTGTCCACGCCGATACCCTTCTTTGCCGATATCTCCTGGCACTGGTACTTGCCGCCCCAGTCTTCCACCAGGATGTTCATCTCGGACAGCTGGCGGCGGATGGTGTCCGGATTTGCGCCGGGCTTATCGATCTTGTTGATTGCGAAGACCATGGGAACGCCTGCCGCCTGTGCGTGGGCAATGGCTTCCTTGGTCTGGGGCATCACGGCGTCATCGGCTGCGACGATGATGATTGCAAGGTCCGTCATCTGGGCGCCTCGGGCACGCATGGCCGTAAAGGCCTCGTGGCCAGGGGTGTCCAGGAAGGTGATCCGCCTGCCGCTCTCCAGCTTCACGCTGTATGCGCCTATGTGCTGGGTGATGCCGCCGGCCTCGCCTGCAATCACGTTGGTGTTGCGGATGTTGTCAAGGAGGGAAGTCTTACCATGGTCTACATGGCCCATGACGGTAATCACGGGAGGACGCTCCACGAGGTCTTCCTCGCGGTCAGGCTCCTGCTGCTCTATCTCCTCTGACAGTTCTGCGGTAACGAACTCAACCTTGTATCCAAACTCTTCTGCAACAAGCACAAGTGTCTCTGCGTCAAGACGCTGGTTGATGGATACCATCATGCCAAGGGACATGCAGGCGCCGATGACCTTCACCACAGGGGTGTTGTTCATGAGGGTTGCAAGGTCGTTTACGGTAACGAACTCCGTCACCTTCAGTACCTTGTTTTCCGCTGCTGCGGCTTCCATCTCTTCCTGTGAACGGAGGGCTGCAATCTCGCGCTTCTCCTTGCGGTGCTTGGCGCCGAAATTGGGCTTGTTCTCGTTCATCTTGGCGTAGGTTTCCTTAACCTGCTTCTGGATTTCCTTCTGGAGCTCTTCCTGCTCGGCCTCCGTCATTGCGGGCTTGAAGCGGTCGCCTTTCTTGCGGTTCTTTCCGGCCGCGGGGACTTCCTGCTTCTTCTTGTCGCCCTTCTTGGGAGCCTTGTCGGCCTGCACCTTGGTCACGTCCACCTTCTGGGGGCCGCCGGCCTTGATGCGCTCGCGCTTCTTGGTGCGCTTGGGGTCAAACTGGGACAGGTCTATCTTGCCGATAACCTTGAGGGGAGAGCCTTCCTGTGCAGGTTCCTCCGCTGGGGTCGGGGCGGGGGTTTCCTCTACTTCAGGTTCCGGCTCGGGTTCTGCCACCGGCTCCGGCTCCACTACGGGCTCGGGTTCGGGCTCTGCTATGGGCTCCGGTTCCACTACGGGTTCGGGTTCCGGTTCTACCACAGGTTCCGGTTCTACTACGGGCTCGGGTTCCACCACGGGCTCCGGCCCCGGTTCAGGAACGGGTTCCGGTTCCGGCTCAGGCTCTGCCACGGGCTTCGCGGCGCGGGAGAGGTTGTTGCTCTTGATCACGGTAACCCTCTCGGGCTCATAGTCTTCCTCTTCCTGGCCCTGCTTCTTGGAAGCCTTGTCAAGAATCTCCGTGAGCTTGACGTCCACCTTTTCCGCGGCTTCCTTGAGCTCGAGGTCCTTGCCGAACTTCTTGTGAAGTTCCGGCATGTACTCGTCGGACACCTTCAGGTTAGGATTTGCATCCTCAATTCCGGCGCCCTTTGAGTTCAGGAAGTCCACCAGGGTGTCAAGCCCGATGTTGAATTGTTTTATGAGTTTCGATAGTCTGATTTCTGCCATATATAACCCCTTTTTTGTTCTAAGTTAATCTTCAAACTCCTCGTGCAGTATGCGGAGCACCTCTTCCACGGTCTCGTCCTCGAGGTCTGCCCTGGAGGCGATATCTGCGGGAGCAAGAGCCATGACGCTGCGGGCTGTGTCGCAGCCGATGGACTGGAGACGCTCTATGACCCAAGGGTCGATGACGTCGGTGAACTCGCTCAGGAGAACATCGTCCTCCTCTTCCTCGTTCTGGGAAAGCTCCCTCCAGACCTCTATCTCACGGCCTACCAGCATACCGGCGAGCTTGATGTTCACGCCGCCCTTGCCGATACCCTTCTTCACCTCTTCCGGCTGCATGAATACCTTGATCTTGTCCTCCGGGGATTCGCCAAGGTCGATGCGGGAGATGCGGGCGGGGTTCAGTGCGCGCTGGATCATGAGCTGAGGGTTGGTGCTCCACTGGATTACGTCTATGTTTTCGTTGCGGAGCTCGCGGACGATACCCATGATGCGGGAACCTTTCACGCCGATGCAGGCGCCGATGGGGTCGATTCTGTCGTCGTAGGACTCTACGGCTACCTTAGCCCTTTCGCCGGGGA
>JAEEGG010027551.1_pt1 | contig 10759 bp, 8 predicted proteins | sample 9134161 | NCBI WGS metagenome assembly JAEEGG01 (sample SAMN16246543, study PRJNA631951) | gut metagenome | biome: gut microbiome; feature: rumen; material: CR-attached | host: Bos | place: Iran: Karaj | collected 2018-10
GCTTCTTCAGCCTTAGCTGGTTCAGCAGGTGCTGGTTCTTCAGCCTTTGGAGCTTCTTCAGCCTTAGCTGGTTCAGCAGGTGCTGGTTCTTCAGCCTTTGGTGCTTCTTCAGCCTTAGCTGGTTCAGCGGGTGCTGGTTCATCTTTCTTTTCAGCTACTGGAGCATCAAAAGAATCGAAACCACCTTCAAAACCACTTGCAGCTTCCTGTTTGGGTTCTTCTTTCTTGGTTTCTGTAGGAGCGTCAAAGGTATCGAATCCGCCTTGAGTTGAATCTGTTGCGGCAGGAGCTTCAGATTTGGTTTCTTCCTTCTTTGTTTCTGCAGGTGCATCGAAAGAATCGAATCCGCCACCGAATCCAGAATCGAATCCGCCGGAAGTATCTGACTTAGTTTCTTCCTTCTTGGTATCTGCGGTTGAATCGAATGAGTCAAAACCACCACCGAAGCCGGAATCGAATCCGCCGGAAGTATCTGACTTAGTTTCTTCCTTCTTGGTATCTGTGGTTGAATCGAATGAGTCAAAACCACCACCGAAGCCGGAATCGAATCCGCCGGAAGTATCTGATTTAGTTTCTTTACTAGTAGAAGATTGGTCTACAGAGTCAAAACCACCACCGAAACCTGAATCGAAGCCACTAGAAGAGCTTTGAGTTTGTGTCTGAGCAGGTTTTGCAGGTGTAGTTGATGCTGATTCTTGAGTCTTTGCTTCTGTCTTAGAATCCTTAGAAGGAGTTTTTACTCTAAGCATATCTTCATCTGACGGCAAAATTATATCTTCGGTACCTAATAAAGGATCTTCATAGATAGAATTAGAATTTTCTCTAGATATATATTTGTCTTCTGTATCCTGGTCTCCACTGACCATAGTATAGGCTTTTTTATAACTTAATTCTGTTGGATTCAAACCAATTAAGTATTGAATATTTGGAGAGTAATTTACTGTTAAACCAGCTATAACTACAGCAACCATACTCATAAGTTTTATTAGAATATTAAGAGATGGTCCAGCAGTATCTTTAAATGGGTCACCAACAGTATCGCCGACTACTGCAGCTTTATGATTATCAGAGCCTTTTCCACCAAACTGGCCAGATTCTACATATTTTTTAGCGTTATCCCATGCCCCGCCAGCATTTGACATCATAATAGCGAGAACAAAACCAGTAGAAACGCCACCAATCAACATACCTATTACACCAGCTACGCCAAGCAACATTCCCATAGCAATAGGAACAAAGATTGCCAGCAAGCTAGGAACAAGCATTTCTTTTTGAGCTCCCTGTGTTGAAATAGCAACACAAGAAGCATAGTCGGCTTTGCCTTCACCAGACAACAAACCAGGAATTTCCTTGAACTGTCTACGAACTTCTTCAACCATGCTGTGAGCAGCTCTTCCGACAGCTTTCATAGTCAATGCACAAAATACAAAAACAAGCATTGAACCAATGAATAAACCAGCAAGAACAACAGGATTCATGAGGTTAATATTATAATAACTCATGAAATCATACATAGTTGCGCTTTCTATAGGAACTGATTTTTCTGGAGTTGGATAAATGAAGTTATCCATGGATTTACCACTAAACTTGGCAATCTTTAGAAGAGCCATTCTTATTTCTTCAATATAGGCCCCGATAAGTGCCATAGCAGTCAAGGCTGCAGAACCGATTGCAAAACCTTTCCCTGTAGCAGCTGTAGTATTTCCTAAGGAATCAAGAGCATCTGTTCTTTTTCTAACTTCTGGAGACATGCCAGACATTTGGGCATTTCCACCAGCATTGTCAGCTATTGGACCATAAGCATCTGTTGCTAAGGTTATACCAAGAGTTGAAAGCATACCTACTGCTGCAATACCTATACCGTAAAGCCCCATTGCAGGATTGGTAAAACCATTGGCGAAACCGTATGAAAGAAGTATTGCAACACAGATTGTAATTACAGGAATTGCTGTAGAAAGCATACCTGTTGCTATACCTTCAATAATAACTGTTGCGGAACCAGTTGTTGATTGTTCAGCAATATTTACTGTTGGAGGATAATCTTCGGAAGTATAGTAATTTGTCGCCCACCCTATTACTATTCCAGCCATAAGACCAGTTAGAATAGAACCGAATATTTCAAAATGACCTGGCAAAAGTGAATTTACAAGAGCAATGCTTGTTACAGCAGTAAAGAATGCAGCAAAATTAACTCCGCGATTGATGGAATCCATCAACTTCTTTTGAGTTGCATCTTCTTTAGTGTTTATAGAATAAGTTCCTAATATAGAGAAAACTATACCAACACCAGCGATAGTCATTGGCAATAAAATTGAGTTAAGCTGAAGGTTATTCAATTCAGGACTACTGAAAGCCGCTGCGCCAAGAGCTGCAGTAGCCAATATTGAACCACAGTAAGATTCATAAAGGTCTGCACCCATACCAGCAACATCACCAACATTGTCACCAACGTTATCAGCTATACATGCTGGGTTACGAGGATCGTCTTCAGGAATTCCTGCTTCTGTCTTACCAACAAGGTCAGCACCAACGTCAGCAGCTTTTGTGAAAATACCACCGCCAACTCTGGCAAATAAAGCCTGAGAGCTTGCACCCATACCAAATGTAAGCATGATTGTGGTTATTTCGGTATAGCTGTGGACGGCAAAAATGCTTTCACTAAACATTTGGGGGTTCTTAAGAACAAAGTTTAAAATTCTCCACCAGATAGAAATATCAAGAAGACCAAGGCCAACAACAACAAACCCCATAACAGCACCACTTCTGAATGCTATCTGAAGGGCTGAATTCAAAGAATCGTTTGCTGCTGCTGCAGTTCTATTGCTTGCGCTAGTAGCGGTTTTCATTCCCAAATAGCCAGAAAGAGCAGAGAAGAAACCACCAGTAAGAAAGGCTATTGGAGTCCATGCGCTTTGCACTTCAAGTACATAGGCCAAAAATGCAAAGAATGCAAAAGCAATGATAAAGAACAAGCCAACAATTTTATATTGTGCCAAGAGATAAGACTTGGCTCCTTCTTTAACAAAACCAGCGATTTCCTGAGACTTTTCACTCCCAGGATCGGCTTTCATCATTGATGCATAAAAATAATATGAATAAAGCAGCGCCAGTATTGAACCAGCTGGTGCTAGCCAAAATAGTTGCGTAGCGTTCACAGGGACCTCCTTCAGAGATTCTTCTGTCCGATTATTAGATATATTGTTTTATGATAACGCACATATAGATTCAAGGCAATTATATTTTTTTATAAGATATAAGATATAAGATTTAAGATTTAAGATATAAGATGGAAGAATTGAGAATTGAGAGATGAGAATTGAGAGATGAGAAATGAGAAATGAGAAATGAGAGATGAGAAATGAGAGATGAGAATTGAGAATTGAGAATTGAGATTCGAATTCTTATAACCTAGAACTTTTGGCAGATTTCCACCTGTCTATGCCTTGTTTTAGGCATGATAAACCATCTTGTAAAAGTTTTCTTGGACAAGCTGGATTAAACCGCATAAAACAATTGCCGTTCCCGCCATATTGAGTTCCATTAGACAAGAATAAACCGGTTTCGTTGCGTATAAACTCTGTTAAAGCAATGCTGTCATTTGTTATCTTTGTGCAGTCAAGCCATAAAAGGTAAGTAGCTTCAGATTGTACAACAGAAATTTCTGGTATTTTTTCCCTTATAAAAGCTCTAACTAAATCTTTGTTGGTTTTAATATATTCCCTTAAAGCGTCAAGCCAAGCCCCGCCTTTGGTAAAAGCTGCTATTGTAGCGTCAACAGCAAAAGCGTTTGGTTCGGCAACTTCATCGGTATTCAAAGCTCTCCACATCTTATGATTTAATTTATCGTTTGGAATCATTACCGCGGCAGTTTGTAACCCTGCAATATTAAAGGTCTTCGTCGGTGCTATGCAGGTAACGCTTATATTTGCACAGGTTTCAGAAACAGAAGCGAACGGAATATACTCTTTTTCGGGGTCTATTAAATCGCAATGAATTTCATCAGAGATAACAGTTACATTATATTTTTCGCAGAGATTACCTATTCTTTCTAAGGTTTGTTTATCCCATATCTTGCCAATAGGGTTATGGGGATTACAAAGAATCATCAGAGAGGTTTGAGGGTCAGCAAGCTTTTCTTCCAAATCTTCCCAATTAATTGAATATTCACCATTTGAATAGACCAGCGGAGATTCTAAAACATTTCTTCCATTGTTTTTTATGGAATTAAAAAATACATTATAAACAGGTGTTTGTATTACAACGTTTTCTGCAATAGAAGTGAGTTTTCTTACTGCAGTCGAAATAGCAGGAACAACACCTGTGCAAAATATTAAATATTCTTTTGCTATATCTAGATTATGTCGTTTTTTCCACCAACTTTGATAGGCTTCATACCATTCGTCTGGAATGTAAGTATAACCGAATATGCCATTATCTAGTCTTTTCTGCAAAGCTACCAATATTTCGGGAGCAGATTTAAAATCCATGTCGGCAACCCACATAGGAAGCTTATTTCCTTCATAGCCCCATTTACAGGAAAAGGTTGAACGTCTGTCTATTATAGAATCAAAATCGTATTTATTCATTGAGGGAATACTCCTACTGCTAAGCTTTACAAAAGAGAATTAGATGGAAAAGCAAAAAATTATTCAGCTTTTAGTATTATTTGAGTCTTACTAGGGTCTACCTTTTCTTCTTCGATTATGAGTTCTTTAATACTATCAGCTTTGATGGTGCCGGCACTCGGGTTGAGAACGCTGGTTATCGGGCTCTTTATATCTGCGTCAACTGTTGAATATTCAAAAGCCAAAGTAGTATTAATGAGCTTACAGTTTTTCATCACTAGATTTTGTATATAGCAAAGACCTTGCAGACTTTCTATGGTGCAGTTTATAAAAGTAAGATTCTTTGAGTTCCAGCCTAGATACTCACCAAGAATATAAGAATCATAAACAGTAACGTTATCAGCATTCCAAAAAGCGTCTTTAGAAAGCAATCTGCTGTTTTTTATAACAACGTTTTTCGCCCCATCAAAAGGATAGTTGCCATCTAAGTTAAGGTTATCTATCTCTATTTCGGAAGAATTCATAGCAAAGTAATCGCCTTTTGCCTGAACATTATTCATTTTAACGTTATTGCAGTGCCATAATGTTTCTGCAGCATTTGGGAAAAATATGTTTGTTAGTTCCAAATTGCTGCATCTTCTGAAATTTTTCGGTGCTTCTATTATGCAGTTGGAAACTTTTATATTGTTGGTATACCAGACACCCGCTCTTGCCATTTCAAGCCAGTTGGTCCTGTTGGCTACGATATTGCTGCAATACCACAGCGGATATTTCCATTTAAAAGTGCTGTTTATTAGTTCGATATCATGACTTTCTTTAAGAGGAGATTCACCATCTTGGAAAAGACAGTCTATAAGCCGAAATTCGCTTGAATTAAAAAGAGCTCTTTCGCCTTCAAATATTTGTTGCCTTATTTCTTTTTTCATAAGATTTCCTCTTAAAATTTTAAGATAACATATTATAAAATCATTTATATAGTAAAAGCTAGTTTTGTTTTTTAAGATATATAAAATCTCTAACAACATGTCAAGCCAGTACAATCTCTATTTCCTTAAAGGTTGAAAAATGAAAAATTATGGCTAGTGATAGTAATTCGTGATAGAGTATAAGCATGGATACAACCGACAACAAAACCAAAATAAAGAATCTGGCATTAAATGGAATAATGCTAGCACTTATTATTGCGGTTCAATCTGTTAATCTTCCAAACCTAATAACAGGTGTAATCATTAATAGTATTCTGGTTTTTGTTTCGCTTTTTATCGGAATAAAATCTGCTATTATTCTTTGTCTTTTAAGCCCATTCGGAGGTTTTATTACTGGTCACGCACCAGTGGTATTGTTCCCTGTTCTGCCTATCATAGCCATAGGAAACGTTTTGCTGGTAGTCTTCATCAAGATATTATCAGGTAAAGCCACAGGGTTAAAAATAATTGTTCCAGCTTTAATTAAAGCCTTAGTTATAGGTTTTGGTGGAATGCTGATGATTCAAATATTTAAACCGGAAAAAATAGCTGATTATCTCCTGTTTATGGTTTTAGGCATTCAATTTTTTACAGCTATACCAGGAATATGGCTAGGAATAAAGCTCTCGGAAAAAGCCAAAGCAAACAATATTTAAAGTCTATAACTGACCATCTATAATCTGCTTTATTACAGCATTTGCTTTTTCATAGTCTTCTGAAAGATTTTTAGGAGTTTCAGAAGTAATCATAAAATAGAGTTTATTGTTTAAAATATCATATTTAACTTTTGAATATTCACAGACTTCGGCAGCTTTAGAGAAATCTGGCTTAATTTCCTTTAAACCGTTATAGATATTAATCTTGCTTATAAATTTGGTTTTAGCTGGATAAACAGCTTCGTTTATCGGTTCAAGGTCTGCCTGCTTTCGCCAATCTTCCTGATACTCTAAACGACTGCTGTCGCTATTAATCGACAATAGAATGGGTTCAGCATTTTTTACAGTGAATGAGAATCTTACAGGTTCTGCTGTACTTGTAGTAAGTTCAGAAAAATTGCTAATAATAGCCTTTATCTTTTCAAGAATATTTTCAGGCAGTTTTATAGGAAAAGCTCTCCATTTTTGTTGAAGCTTCATGGTTTTGCTCAAGCCTATTTGAGATATAAATCTAATCTGATTATTAACCAAAGTTACTTCTAAGTAAGCTTTTCCTTCTATAAACTCTTCTATCAATACTGGAGCATTATTAGTTTTGGCCTGAATATGTTCAAAAAACTCAGGAAGTTCTCTAAAAGCCTTTAAAACAAATATAAGATGATTATGAGAGTGATTGAGTGCAGACTTTATACAAAGAGGGAAAGTATTTTTCTTCATGGCCCAGTGGCTTATTTTCAAAAACTGGTCTGAAACAAAAAAATCTGGTGTTTTTATGTTTTTCTGTACACAATATTCTCTTAGCTTAAATCTGTCTTTTAAGGTATCAATCTGGTTAATTTGCAGACTAACAGGAACTTTTTTTGTTTTTGAAGGTTTCATTTGGTAGGCTGATATAACTCTTTTTATTAGTAATAATTAAACTAGTAGATATGACTCTTAGTCTTGTATTCGTTCTTCAAGTTCTTTTAAACGAGCTTTTGCAACTTTATTTTCTGGATTGTTGTTAACAGTCTGTCGCAACTGGTCAATTTCATTTCGGCTGTATCTCAAAAGTTTTCTTAAGACATCCAAGTCTCGAGCAAGGGTTTTATCATCATTGGGGAGCTGGTTTGCTCTTTCTAAATTATTAAAAGCCTTTCTATACAGATTATGTTCAAAAAATATCTGCCCTCTAAGTTTAAACGCACTGAAATTGCAAGGGTCGTATAAATCTGCTCTTTCAAGTCTTCTTAGAGCTTCGTCATAACTACCTTTGTAATAGTCATTTGTGGCAGATTCAACAAACATTCTGGCTCTGCTTTCATTAATATATCTTTTTCTTTCTTTTTGTTGTTCTTCCAACAATTTACTTTCTGAAGCAGTAAGAGGTCTATTTGTCACATTCACCTCTGCATTAGAGGTTTCATCAACATTTCGTTGTCTTACTCCATAATTACTGAGACTTCGACGCATAATTGCAAAGTCAAAAGAAGTTTTATCTGGCAGACCAGCAACAAAAATAAAAACAACTACTACAAAAATAGCTATCAGTATATTTTTTAATACTGGCCATATTTTTTTGAATGAAAGATTCTGTTTTAGAGGTAGTTTATCGTTCATTCTGGACTCCAGGCTTCTTGAGTAGAAATACCTCTCGACTTAAGATACCGAAGCCATGAACTTCTTACTTTTTTATTAGAATTCAAACTATTAGTATTAAAATAATCGAAATGATAGCCAAACATTGCAGCATTTCTTTTTTGTTCTGGATTACCGTTTTTAAAAGCTTTCTGAACAGTATCTCTAAAAACTTTGTCTAAAGGAAGACAACCACATTTTTCAAGTCTTTCTTTGGAGCTTTCAACTACAAGAGGAGAATGAATTATTTTCCACAAAGCACTCAGCTTTATCAAAGCTATGCTTGAAATAGTTTCAGAATCTAAATCTATGTCGTTACATAATTTTGTTTTAACCCATTCAAGTGTTTCAAATGGAGTTTCAGATGGTTTTGGGTGCCATCTTCTAGCTAAATAATGTTGTAATTCCTGAGGAGTAAGCTTTACTAGTTCATTCCAAAGTTCTGGTTTAGTAGGCTTCTGAGATATCATATAAGCAGCTTTGGCTTCGCTAATATCCATATCAGGGAAATCAAGAGTCAGGCTTGCTACAGCGTCTTTCAACTCTTTCCCAAGTTCAGAGCGATAATCTTCGGTTCTTTTATCTATAGTCTTAGCAGAAGCAAGTGTATAGAAATACAAAGCTTCACTATATTTTTCATGTTCTGGCCAGGTTTCCATGAAGTTATTAAGGATTTCTCTGGCTTCTTCCCAGTTGGCTAAGTCATATGCTCTTTTCCCATTTTCAAGCATATCTAAGGGGGCTAGTGCAAAAAGATTGGCATTAGCTATTAGAATATATATTAAAGAGTATTTGACTATTTTTTTAAACATTTTATTTCCCTTAATAATTATACACACAAAAGACTTTAATAGAAAGACACTGCCTGGATGTTCTTTCTGTTCTGTGCTATCGACATGGATTCATGCTTTTTTAACCATAAATATAAAGTATATTTAATAGTAAAAAATCACCCTGAATCTATGTTCAAGGTGATTAATAAAAAACCTGTATAATAAAATGTTATTTTATAGCTTCAAGAGCTCTTTTTAATAGAACTCCAGCCATTTGTTTCCGATATTCTTTAGTAGAACGGATGTCGGTAATAGGTTTTGCTGTTTCAACCGCATATTCAGCAGCTTTTTTAATTGTTTCGTCTGTAAGAGGATGAGCAGCAGCTTCGAGGAATTCTTCTGCCTTAGTAACTCTTAATACGGTAATTGCAACTGCTCCCATGCCGATTCGATAGTGAGGTTTGCCGTCATTCCAATAGGAAAGCCCTAAATTAATCTTTGAAATAGAGAGAGCTTTGCGTTCGCCAAGTTTCTGGAAAGAACCTTTGGTTTTGCGCATAGGAATAACAAATGATTCTATCATTTCACCAGGCTGAAGAACATTGCGACCAACACCTGTAATAAATTCATTTATCGGAACAGTTCTTTTGCTGTCACCGCTAACAATGTTTACTTCTGCTTCAAGTGCATATAAAGCAGGAATTGTATCACCAACAGGAGAAGAATTGCCAACATTGCCACCAATAGTAGCAACATTTCTTATTTGTTCTGCTGCAACAGAAATAGTAGCCTGAGCAAGAACAGGGAAATTTTCAACAATAACTGGGTGATGAGCAATGTAATTCATTACACAGGCGCTACCAATTACACACTTATCGCCTTCAACCTTTATTTCATTGCTAAATAAACCGTTTAAATCAACAAGAGCTTTTAGTGACTTATAAAAGTTACCTCTCACCTTAACAACGGTATCAGTTCCGCCTACTACAGCGACATATCCAGGATTTTTAAGTAATTCAGAGGCTTCTTTTATATTTGATGGCTTGTAAAATTCAAAACTCATGCTTGTTTTTCACCTCTTTCTGCTGCTTTTGCTACAGCAGCTTCTATTTTTCTGTAACCAGTACATCTGCATATATTGCCAGCCAAGGCAAATTTGATTTCATCCATTGTTGGTTTTGGATTATTCTTTAATAAAGAATAAGTGCTGATTGTCATTCCTGGAATACAAAAACCGCATTGAACAGCACCTTCATCAACATAAGCTTTCTGTATTCTTTGCATAAGCTCATCATTAGCCAAACCTTCAACAGTAACTATGCTGTCTTTAGGAGTTAAAGTAGCAGCTAATTTCAAGCAACTATTAATAGGATGACCATTGAACAATATAGAGCATGCTCCGCATTCACCCTTGCCACAACCTTCTTTAGTAGCTGTAAGCTTAAAATTCCTGCGAATCATTTCCAAAACAGTCATTCCTGGCAAAACTTCTGTTTTGACATCTTGACCATTCAGATTAAACTGGACTTCAATCCGTTTTTCGTCTGTGTTCATTTTTTTGACTCCGTTTTTTTGTTTTGTTTTTGGGTGATAGAAAATGCTTTAAAATCAATTTTATTTTCTATAGCTGTAGCACAAGCATCAGCACTCTTTTCAATAAGACCAACGCTATGAGTAGCATCTGTTTGATAAGTTGCTGAACCAATAACAAGAGTAAGCTTGTTTTCTGTACTAAGCTGAAGCTTCTTGATTAACTTGTTAAATTCTTTCTGAAGTCTGCGGGCTATTCCTTCTGCTTCTTCTACACCGCTTTCGGTAAGTAGAGCATAGTAAGAACCTGGTTCTTTCCCGTAAAACATCAAATCGAAACGTCTAAGCGACTGCTTCATAGCAGAAGCAATATTCTTGCTTATTAAAGGTTTTTCACTATCTTGAAGCTTATCAAAATCAGTAATCTTAATAGTAAGGAGGCTCATTTCCTGTTCATAGCGTTCTGATCTTTCAAGTTCGTTATCAACTAGTTCTTCGTAATTCTTATAAAGAATAAGACCAGTTGCTTTATCTTTGTAACCTCCAACTTGATTGCGGCTGTTTTCAACCAAAGAAATCAAGGATTCCAAGAAAAAGCCTGTGTTATTTAAAGCAATCTTAGGCATAAATGGCGCTTTACTATTGTAGAATAG
>JAEEGG010027558.1_pt1 | contig 10757 bp, 10 predicted proteins | sample 9134161 | NCBI WGS metagenome assembly JAEEGG01 (sample SAMN16246543, study PRJNA631951) | gut metagenome | biome: gut microbiome; feature: rumen; material: CR-attached | host: Bos | place: Iran: Karaj | collected 2018-10
CCCACCTACGGCAGCGTCTCGGCAGGCGTGCTCAACAGCAGCGACAGCGACAATCCGCAGGAGAAGAACGTTGAATCGAGCCTCGCCATGCTGCCCATCGATGTCGTCCTCGGCGACCTCTTCCTCGAGACCCATCAGTACGAGCAGGCTGCACGCTACTACTTCAACTACCTGCGCACCACCAACTGTGTGCTGGAGGAGGCCTACATCGACCTCTCTGAATTATGGCTGCGCATCCTGCTGAAGGACAAGATGCCCTCCTCCTTCAACATGACAGTATCGGGATTCGAGTGGAACAGAATCTTCGCCATCAACAGCAACAACGACATCGTCACCTATATTCCGATGGCTGCCAACATGCTGCGTGGCTGCGTTACCGAGCTGCCCCACTACTTCGGCTACGACTTCTACAGCACCACCGGCGGCGCAGCATCCTCCACAGCCCGCTACCTCGTGGAGAGGCAGATTGATGCCTCCGACGCCTACCTGGCGCTGAGCAACAGTCAGGAGTACTACTACACGCCCGCCGCTGCAGCAGGCGGTTACACCGTCGTCCGCACAGCCGAGCTGGGCGACCTGCGCCGTTACCACACCGTGTATCCCGTGCTCAAGAACGACTCCTCGTTCTCCGTCATGCGTAAGTTCAACAGCGCCAACATCCCTATCTACCGTGTAGCCACCGTCTATCTGCGACTGGCCGAGGCCATCAACCGCATGGGCTACCCCGACGCTGCCTTTGCCATCCTCAAGGACGGTATCAACGACGACCTGCTCACCTATGTGAAGACGGGCGAGGAAGAGGAAGACCTGGAAGCAGGACGCTACATCAACCCCGAGACGGCCACCATGCTCCAGACCACCATTCCTTTCCTATCGGCTGAGAACGTCCAGACGTTTGAGGAGAACTGGGGCATACATAGTCGTGGCACTTACTTCACCCGTGGTGCCTTCTCGCCCTACCAGTTCAACACCATCGTCGGCCGCAAGCTCGAAGAACTCAATGTTCAATCGTCAGTGTTCAATGGTCAATGGACCAAGGCTGACACCATCGATGCCGTCGAGGACATCATCTGCGACGAGATGGCACTGGAGCTGGCCTTCGAGGGAAGCCGCTTCGGCGACCTCACACGCATAGCCCGCCACAAGAACCGTGCCGGACTTCGCGGTGGCGACTACGGCAGCCGCTGGCTGGCCAGCAAACTGGCCTACAAGCATCCGGCCGTCTCGCTGCTCGATGAGCGCAACTGGTACCTGCCCATGAAGTAAGTTCCCGTTATCTACGGCTCTAATACTGTCACCCTATCTGTATCCCGTCAACATTCACGGGTGCAGATAGGGTGTCAATTTTATTCCATGTTCGTGCGATTGTTTAATTCATGCTAAAAACTTTGTCAACTATTTTCACGAACCGCCCACATCGCCAAAATGTAGCTGAAACGCCCCAAAACTGCCTCTCTGAGTTTCCCTAGGGTAAACTCGGAGTTTACCGTAATGAAACCCCAGGTTTACCCTACTGAAACTCCAGGTTTCCCCTACGCAAACTTCCAGCCTCTCCGAGGCCTCCAAAGAATGTCCGTATTTTTCGAAGTGACAACAACTTTCCCCCTCCCCAAAATCCAAAAAACTTCGCTTTCCGTGTGGCTAATTCGCAGAAAAAGTGTAACTTTGCAGGCACATATAATCATTGTAGATAAGATTATGGCAACATTAGTATTACAAGTTCCCGATGAGAACCTTGTTTCGAAAGTGAAACAGGCTTGCAAGATGCTTGTGGGCGTTGCATCCGTGAAGGTGCAGAAATCCACTCCCAAAGTTGACGATATCACAAAGACTGCCCATTACAAGGCTGCCATGGATGATGTCAAGAACGGACGTGTTTACCACGCCGACAGTGTTGACGACATGTTTAATCAAATTCTTGGATAATGTACAGTATACATTCAGCCTAATTGGTTGATGACTTGGGCACAGAACGATAAAAAGCTTACGCTATTGTTCCTTGAGACTGGCACCCATGCCGATATCTTTGGCTGGTAATTTTTCAGTTCTGATATATCTGCAAATTCAAGGACATCCAATACACATACTCTCATATCTCTTACCTCTTTTAAATTAAAGATTGTCCCAGGCCGTTCATTAGGACAAAAATCTGCACGAATCAGACACAAATGGATGGGCATATCTCTTAAACAACAAGAGTGCTGGTTTTGTTTATTCGAGGATTATCATGACGATGTTCTCATGCTGCTCACGACCTTGACGGCGATGATTTAGGCGGGCGAAAGTGGTAAAACGATACACTCTCGCCCCTGTTTTGCATTTTTAATGCAAGAAACGCATCATATTTCAAAAATAGTTCGTAACTTTGCACCACTATTATAAAGCAGTACGATTATGAACGCTATTTCACTCAACAACCTATGGAGCTATTTGCAGGGGCTGACGCTTACAGCAAGCAACAAGAGATGGTTGGCCGACCACTTGTATGAGTCTGCCAGAATAGAGGAACGTCCGATGACGCGCGAGGAGAAACTGACCGAGGCCGCACGCATACGCAAGGAGAAGGAAAAGGCGCTGTGGGCTAACCTGCCGAAAGTAAGCAAGGAGGATCTTGTGCCGTCACAGGAAATCTTTGATATTGTGAAGGACGTGGAACCGATGCCAGAAGATGGATTACGCCCGTTGACTCACAGACCATCGATGAGTCGATAGCCTCAGCGTTTGGCGATTTCGAGGATGCAATGCAGTATTATTCCGCCCTACGCGAGCAGGCCGACGTCATCATCACCCGCAACAAGGATGACTACGAGGCAGCACAGATTCCCATATATGAACCGCAGGAGTTCCTCGACATGCTGACGAAGAATTAGTCCCTCCTTGCCCATGCAGAAACAGAGCGTGACGATAGAATTAGTATACGCAAAGGCGCGTCTGCTAGTGCATATACATGCAAAATTCACCATTCCGAATGATCGGTAGAACCGCCTGATCCTATATCCCGCCCTTTTTCGTGACGATTTGTTAATTTTTGGAGGGGAATGGAATTTATTTCCAAAAACTTTCGTATCTTTGCAAGCGAATTCAATCAAATAGCGCTATATGAACAACGTAAGTTTCCCCAAAATCACCGTCACCGTCCAGGCAGAGCCTTGGGCCGAGGGCCACGTGGCACGCTTTACCTCCACGCGCCCAGTGTCTCAGACACCGCGTCCATGCCGAAACATCACAGCAAACGTCCTGCCACGATGAGCGCACTCAAGAAGATCTACGGCCAGCGCCAGGATGCCATCATCACCGACTGCTTCGTAGTCATGCCCGACGGCGTGACCGATGCTGACGGCAACCGCCGCTACTGCAAGATTGAGAACGCCGCTTGGGACACGGGCGCTACGAACACGGTCATCACTCCCGAGATTGTCACCGCTTTGGGGCTGGAGCCGAGCGACAAGCACGCCGTATCTACCTTGAACGGCATCCTCGAAAGATCTAACATAAAATACTGACTCACGGCGTATGGCTTTCCTTGAAGAAAACTGCGTTCTTGACGTACTGACGGATGACATCCTTGGCGAATGTCGTCCGTTCACGTGTGGTGATGACGACATGGACGAGTTCTTCCAGAAGGATGCCCTCGCCTACATCTTCCCTTCACAATTCGTTCAATAAAAATTTTCCTCCTCTAAGATAAAAAAACGGGATTTCCGTGCGCTAATTCAAGGAAAAAGTGTAACTTTGCAGGCGTAAAAATATCATGACGTTATGACTGCAATTACTATCAACATCCCCAACCGTAAAGTCAGCTTCTTCAAAAAGTTGATAGCTGAGATGGGCTGGACTTACGAAGTGAAAGAGGAGGTTGCTCGACCGAAGGTAAAGCCCCGCCTCTATGACCCTGAGACGGGTGAGTGTCTGAACGATAAGACGATGAAGGCCATCGAGGACGTGCGCAGCGGAAAAGAGCCTGTGTACGAAATGAAGTCGATGGAAGAATTCAAAGCATGGTGCGAGGCACTCTGAGTATATGGCAAAGTTCATTGTGAAACCTACCGGCCCATTCCGCAAAGACTTGAAACTGGCTAAGCGAAGAGGCCTCCCCTTGGATGATCTCTACACCGTTGTAGGGCTGCTTGAGGATGGTAAGCCTTTGCCAGAGAAGTACGACAATCATCTATTGCATGGCGACTACAAGGGCTACTGGGAGTGTCACATCAATCCTGACTGGCTACTTCTTTACGAGAAAGATACAGAAATCCGCATCATTTCCCTTTACCGCACCGGCACCCATGCTGACATTTTCGGCAAAGGGAAGAAAAGGTAACCACCCCCCTAGACCCATGCAGAAACAGAGCGTGACGATAGAATTAGTATACGCAAAAGCGCAATGTTCTTCTTTTCTTGTAGATTCTCCCTGGCCGTTCATTAGGACAATAATCTGCACGAATCAGACACAAATGGATGGGCATAGGGAGATTGTTGTTTAGATTTGTGGAGATTTAAGGTTCTTCCTTTGACCTATCGACCGATTCGTGTTTAGCAACTATTTTCACTCTTCTACGATAAAAAAACTGGCTTCCCGTGCGGTAATTCGCGGAAAATGCGTAACTTTGCAGGCGTAATAACAATCTTAATATGAAATTGATATGAGCGAGAAACAGAAACAAGTGGAGAAAGAGCGCCGCGGCGTGCTCGAAATTCTTCTACGGAAGAACGGACTCAAGCGTAAGGAACTCGTGGATTTCCTGCTCGGTGTCTGGATGGCTGGCAAGTTAGACGAACTTACGGAACAGGAGAAGGCCCAGTTCCCCAACCTCGCTTTCTGAATGATGACGAAGCAAGCATTCAAATTCAATCCTAATCATGTATTCGTGGACACCAACGTACTCGTGGGAGGCTACAGCGGCGACGCTCGCTACCAAAAGGATGCCGATTGTCTGCACTATCTGTTCGCGCTGACGGGCAAGAAACTCTATATCTCTACGCTCAGTGTCTCGCAGCTCATTTCTGTCTATCAGAAAAAGAAATCGAACGAGGAGATTATCAGCGTGGTGCGCGAGCTACAGCATCGCTTCAACATCATCGACTTCACAGCTCGTGATATCAATGCCGCTCTCGTTCAGACAGGGGCCGACATCGAGGACAATGTGCAGTTCGTGCTGGCCAAGAAGCAGAAGTGCTACATTGTCGTGACCAACAATTACAAAGATTACCGCTTCCTACCAGGCATCGCCGTGCTGCGGCCTGAGAAGATAAGGAAGATTCCCCAGTAATCCCCACCAACACCATAAACCGACACGAGATAACAACGATGAGAAAGATGGAGGTGATAACATCATTTAACGCGAATTGTTTGGGGATGTAACTCAGTCCCAGTGTCTTTAAGAACAAAAATCTTCACAAATCTCACATAAATGAAATAACGGGGATTTTGTGTCAGATTGGTGTTGATTTATGGTTCCTGCCGAGTCAGAACCCTAAATCTTCACAAATCTCACATAAATGAAATAACGGACGACTGGATGCCATAAACGAAGGTCGAGCGTAACATCCCCCGCGAGCAGATTTTTGTCGGTTGTCGGAACCACACATATATATAGTGGTTCCGTCGACCGACGAGAATTCGCCACAAAAATCATTCAAAATATTCTGATGTGGCCGTTTCGCAGTAACTCATTCCCAGTGTCTTAAAGGACAAAAATCTTCAAAAATCGTACACAAATAATATACGTCAGCCAATTACCGCAACGGCCGCATGGCCGCAAGGCAAATTGCGAAATATATTTACACTAAAAACGTCTCCAAAACCATCTGAAACTTTGCTCCGGGCAAACTCCGGGTTTCAGTAGGGTAAACCCGGGGTTTAGTTACGGTAAACTCCCAGTTTACCCTACTGAAACTCAGAAGCCCGTTTTTAGGGTGTTTTGAGGCGGTTTAGGTAGTCTTTTGGTGGTATGAAAATAATTAACAAATCAACAAAACCGTTCTGGCACATTTGTAATTCGCCAGCATAGAGTATAAAAATTAGCAATTCGATAAACCATTCCACTTTTCATTTTTAACGCCCTAAACGCTCGTTATTTAAAAATAAATGCGTAACTTTGCACGCGAAAGCGTGCGAAACTCGGCTTGCTCGAGCTTTGCAGCGGATATAAACATTACAGTCATGACAACATTAGAACTCAGAACATCCATTGTTGCAGAACTCGACCAGATGAGCGTCGAGATGCTGGAGAGCGTGTCGCACTACGTCAAACGGCTACGCCGGCACGCCCGCACTGTCAACCGAACAGCTGACAAAGCAGAAGTCCCTGACATAGTACTTAGTCTGCTTGGCGCAGGAACCCCTGTGGCCGATGATGACTTGAACGCTCGCAAAGCCTATAACGAATATTTGGAGGAGAAATACAAATGACACGCCTATTTCTCGATACCAATACGAAACTGCAAAGATTTCACGGCATCGAAGATTCCCGTGATGACTGCAACGGAATATCTTGCTACATTAGAATAATCAACCACCGACACCATAAACCACCCCGACATTTCAACGATGAGAAAGATGGAGATGATAATAAAACAATCAATAATATGACAAAGAACGAAACTGTTAGAAGATGCTTTTCGCGGGCGGTGATGACGCTGCTCGTCGTGATACTTGCCGCCATGACGGCGGAGGCGACGACCTTGAATGGGGTGAGTTACATCGACGCTGACGGCGCGACGCAGACGGCGGATAACGTGACCGTGCTGACGGACGAAATGACGGAACTTAGCCCGGGCTGGTACGTGGTGAACAGCACCGTCGACTACAGCAGTACCGTCACCTTGGACGGTGAGGGCGCGTATCACCTCATCCTGGCCGACGGTGGTCAGATGAACATCGAGACCTGGGCTGACAATGTCAGGGGAATCTACGGGACGGATGCAACCCTTACCATCTACGGCCAGACGAACGGTACGGGCGAGCTGAATGTATATACCAGCGGCTATAGTGGTCATGCCATCGTTGTCGACGACCTCACCATCAACGGCGGCAAAATCACTGCCAAAGCCAGGGGTGAAGACGCAAGCGGACTATGGGCATCAAATAATGTCACCATCAACGGCGGCGTGATTACCGCTACGGCTACTGGGGATGGTGAAAGTTTTGGTATAAGAGCAGAACGTGTTATCATCAATAGCGGTCAGGTCACCGTCCAGGGTAGCAATAAGGGTATTTGTTCTGATTGCTTTGATGAAGGTGGAATTTCGCTCAGTTGGAAGAACACCACCGACTTTATTGACGCTAATAGCTATTATTTATCAAACGACAATTCTTCCCTGACCATTGCTGCAGGGAAGGCCTTCACCGACGGCAACGGCCACTACTATACAGCGGCGAATGCCGAGGAAGTGGTTTCGCTCACCAATACCAAACTCTCGCCGGCACAGGCCTACACCGTGACTTTCGACAGCAATGGCGGCAGCGACGTACCCATCCAGGCCGTCCCTGCCGGCCACACTGTCACAGAGCCGACGCCACCAACCAAAGCCGGCAAGGTGTTCTGCGGATGGTATATGGACAGCGGACTTCTGGCTCCCTACGATTTTACGTGGGCGGTTACGGGCAACCTAAACCTCTATGCCAAGTGGGCAGACGCCATCAGTCATAACCTGTCGGATGCGACTATCCAGCGGATTTACCGCTATACGGGCAGTGCCGTCACCCCCATCGTGCGAGACAACGCCGGACAGTTGCTGACGGCAGGCACGCATTATACGGTGAGCTACGCTGGCGCGACGCAGATGCGTGAACCGGGTGTCTATACGCTGACGGTTACCGGCAAGGGCTCTTACACGGGCAGCCAGACGGCCAGCGTCCGCGTTCTGACCTTTGAGCAGTACGACGGCACCAGTCTTGTGACGAGCACCCTGCCCGCGAACAATGACAACGCCGTTGTCGTAACCAGCAGCACCACCGCCATGGCGTCGGCCTGTTGGTACGTCGTGAGCGAAGACGTCACCGTGGCCGAGCGCATCCGTGTGGACGGCGATGTCAACCTGGTGCTGTGCGGCGGGGCTACGCTGACCGCGGAACAGGGTATCAGCGTGACGGACGGCCACTCGCTGACCATCTACTCGCAGAGCGGCAACACAGGCGCGCTGGTGGCAACCGTTTCGAATGATGAAAATGTCGGTTTGCATGCCGCCATTGGAGGTGACAGATATAGAAACCCTATTACGGTCTTTGATCCACCCGTCAAGGCTGGAACCATCACCATCCACGGTGGTGTTATCAATGCCACTGCAAACATAACTGCCGCGGGCATCGGCGAGGCATACGAAGGCGGGGCCGGCACCATCAACATCTATGGTGGAAAGATTACGGCACGTTGTGGTACTTCTGGTACTTCTGGTACAGGCATCGGCGGTACGGGTGCGACGGTTCACCTGGGCTGGTGCCGGGAAACTGACGACTTTATCGAGGCACAAGGCTTCATAGGTAACGTCATTTTCGACAAGGCGTTCTTGCTCGACGGAACAAACTTCCTGGCTACGGCGGAGAACTGCGCCGGGCAAAAGATGGTGCCAGCCGCGGGAACCTTCTACACCGTCACGTTCCAGACCAACGGCGGCAGCACAGTGGTAGAACAGTATATTCTCAGCGGGCAGACCGTAGCAGAGCCTGACAAACCGCTTAAGGCTGGCTATCAGTTTGCAGGATGGTATGCCAACGAAGGCTGCAGCGGTTCGGCCTACGACTTCACGGCTGCAGTCACCTCCAGTTTCACCCTCTATGCCAAGTGGGACGCTGTTGCCCCCATCAGTTATATCGATGCCGACGGACAGACCGTCACTGGCTTCACGGACTATATACTTTTAGAGGACATCTATACGGAGTTGCCAGCAGGCACATACTTCGTGGGTAAGAATGTCACCGTCAGCAGCCGTATCAACTTGAACGGAACGGTCAACCTGATTCTGGGCGACGGCAAAACGCTGACAGCCGAAGAAGGAATACATGTGGCAGATAACAGCACGCTTAACATCTTCCAACAGAGTGAAGGCACCGGAGCGTTGACGGCCAGCAGTAGTACTAAATATCATACAGCTATAGGTAGGAATGGAGATGATGACCCGAAGAATAATGCTAATACCATCTGCATCTATGGTGGCATCATTACAGCTAATGGTGCAGATGCTAGTGAATCTGTAGCTATTGGAGGAACTAACAATCGTCCTAACGGCGATATATTTATCTATGGCGGCACGGTTACTGCCAATGCTGGCCATGGTGGAATAGCTATCGGCGGCTTATACGATTACTTCTGCGGCACCATCAATATTTTAGGCGGCAAGATAACGGCAAATAGTGATAATTACATTGACCACGGTATTTTCGGCATCGGCAGTCCGAACGGAACGATTCACCTTGGCTGGAGCCGATTGGATGACGATTTTATCCAAAGTTCCGTCTACTGTGGCACCGTCATCTTTGACAAGAGCTTCGTGCTGGGAAGCAACGATGGGATAGAGGCCAACAGCGGCAACATAGCAGGTGAGAAGTTGGTGCCTAACAACATACCCTTCTATGATGTAAGTTTCGATACGAACGGAGCCGGCGCCATCGCCTCGCAGCACATCAAGGGCGACGGCCGTCCCGTGGTGCAACCTGAAGCCCCCGTGAAGTTAGGCCACGCCTTTGAAGGCTGGTATACCGACGAGGAATTCAGCGGTTCGCCCTACGAGTTCACTGGCGGGGTCACCTCCGACTTCACGCTCTATGCCAAGTGGAGGCCTATCCCATACGCCCTCAATGTGCCTGCATGCTTCGAAGCGACGGTGGGCGGCAGTGCAGCCACTACCGCCACGATAGGCCAGGAGGTGACGTTGAGGAAAATCGTCGGCTATCGACTGACGAGTTCTCTTACCGTGACCGACGCCGACAATGCCACTCTCGACGTCAGCAACGCCGGCAACGGCTGCTATACGTTCACGATGCCCGCCAGCGAAATCATCGCCACCGCCGAGTATACCGACATGTTCGACGTGATCAACGGTGCCGATGGCTCGGCTGACCAACCCTACGTCATCAGCAGCACCGCCGGCTGGAACTACTTCTGCGACCTGCTGGCCGAGTACGACAAGGGCGTCCTCACCGGCAAGACCGTGACGCTGGGCGGCGACATCCCGACAGCCGAGGAGATAGCCGACGGCACCACTGCCGTCACCAGCATGGCGGGCTCGGAAAGCCATGACTTTACGGGAACGTTCGACGGCGGGGGCTACACGCTGACCGTCGGCTACGCGAATACGGACAACGGCGCCAGGACAGCACCGTTCAGCTATGTGGACGGCGCCACCATCAGTAACCTCGTCGTCGACGGCAGCATCACAGGCTCAGCCTATCGTGCCGCCGGAGTCGTCGGCGAGACTGGCACGACCACGAGCCACATCACCAACTGCGCGAGCAGCCTCACCATCAGCAGCGACCGCTATACGGGCGGCTTCAGCATCGGTGGTAACGTGGAGATAGAGGGCTGCGTGTTCAACGGCACCATCAAAGGCAGCAACATGAGTGGCGGCTTCGTGGGCTACAGCAATAGCGCGCTCAAAATCACCAACTGCCTGTTCGCCCCGCAGGACGGCTCCAGCATCGTTGGCGGCACGTTCTACTATAACGGCGATGCCGACATCACGCCCGTCAACTCATACTACACCGAGGCCCTCGGTGACGCCCAGGGCAAGGCAGTGCGCAGCATTACGGCAGGCGAGAACGT
>JAEEGG010027562.1_pt1 | contig 10756 bp, 9 predicted proteins | sample 9134161 | NCBI WGS metagenome assembly JAEEGG01 (sample SAMN16246543, study PRJNA631951) | gut metagenome | biome: gut microbiome; feature: rumen; material: CR-attached | host: Bos | place: Iran: Karaj | collected 2018-10
CTTCTTCAAGATGTTGTACTTTCCATTTATAATAGTTTCTTTTAAAAAATTCTTTAACTAATTCTGGATTTTCAGCCTTTTCAATATTTCTAAATTGGAAGAACTTTAACATCATTAACTCATAATTATAGTCTGGAGTGTCTTTTAATAAAGAATACATTGGGAACCCAAAAGTATTTTGGAATCCTGTTTCATTTCCTTCAAATATTTGAAAGATAGTGTTAGTAGCAGCAGCATAACCACAACCACAGGCACCGATTTGATTAAAATAATCACGATAGAAATCCATGGCATCTTGATAATCATCAAAGTCTCTTAAAGGAAATTTATTTTGTACTTCTTGCCACATTTTTTGTTCTTTAATTAAGTAATCAAATCTTCGATTAAAGTCTATCTGACTAGCACCATATTGGTTAGTTCTAATATTATCTATATCAAAAATAGATAATGGTGTAATAACACCATCAGTAGATCTCTGATATATTAATCTACCGTCTTGAATTGAATAAATAACTTTACTATCTATTGGTAATTGCATAGTAATTTTAGTTTTAGGTGTTTCAACAATATTAGAAAAATTACCATTATTACTATCAGCTAAGGCATGAGTTGAAAACATTTGAAAAAGTGCTAGATAACAAGCAATTCTTCTAATTCTACTACTTTTCATATTATCACCTTTTAACATGCTATATTATACCACATTTTGGCATTTTTTTCAAGTTTTACAACAAAAAAGGTGACTAGCTCTATATTGTTTAGAATCAATATTATTATCATCAAATATTGATGGGGAGCCATCAAATTCTAAAAAGCTATCTATAGATTCTTTAGAAATAGTTATGTTATTTTCATTACTAGATTCATATTTTATATTTTGAGTAATATTGGTATCTAAAGTATAATTTAGGTCGATATCTTTAGTATCAAAATTATGAATTGCTGTTGAAAACATCTGTAAAAATGCTAAGTGGATAGCAACATTTTTAATAAAGCTATTCATAAAAATACCCCCTCATTTATTGGGTATTATTATATCACTTCATTGTTATAGAGTAAAAAGAAGCACGTAATAACGTGCTTATTTCTTTTCCCAAATTTGATATTTTTTATCTTCATAAATCTTATTAAAGTTAGTTTCTTTTTCTGTTTTTAAGTAAGTGTAAATTGAATCATTATCAATTCTTACTACTAAGTAATCAAAATCATATTTAGATAAGAAGTCGGATACATTAATAAGACCATGTTGCATATCAAAGTTTTCTTTTAGAATATCTTCTTTTTTATTATTCTTTTTTATAAATACTTCAGCTCTTGGATCAACATAACAATTAAATCCCATATATTCAAAATAACTACCATCTTCAAAGGAAGTATATACTTTTGGACTTTCTATTTTATTATTTTCTACTAAATAAGTAGCTGGATCATGCTGAGGAGGTGTTAGAACTTTCGTTGTACATATAATAGTAGTTGCAATTACTAGAATAATGATACTTGTTATTATCTTTGTCTTTTTACTAATAACAGTTTCTTTTTCTTCTCGATAAAAGTATGCAATAGAGAAGAGTGAACAAGCTAAGAATAAATAGAATGATTTATATGCATCAATTGCAAGAACAGCGGTACCTAAAGCTAATAGATAATATCTTAATGGAACTTTTTTCTTCCAATTAATTATGAATAATAAGAAGATAACAATCATTAAAAAGATACATATTTTACCAAAGAAAGTACTAAAGTTTAATGATGATAGTTCATTAATATTTTCTTTCATTGTGATATTACCATATGAACTAAAACCATATGTATACATCTTATATGTATATGGATTTAAGAATCCTACTAATAATGATATTAAATATGTTATAAATAAAGGTTTTTTATTATAATTAACAGGACCTTGATTTAAGAAATTAAATTTGTATTTAAAACTATTTAATAAGTATGGGGTAATAAATACAAGTAATGGAATATAATACATACCATGCATATAAACTTGTAATAAATAGATAAATGGTATTGGTATTAATAATTTATAATTATTCTCTCTGATATATCTTTCTAATAAGTATAGTATTACTACTAAATTTAATACTGTAAACAAGTGAGGTCTTGGGAATGTATATAGTAAAAATATTAACATAAATAGAGTAGTTAACATAATAGAACGATAATTATTCTTTGATACGGTTAAGCATAATTTATAGTAGAAATAAGTTATTAATTCTAAGATTGCTAAAGTAAGAACCATTATTCCAGCATTACCTAAATAATTATATATTAGATAGAATAATACTCCAGAACCACTACTTTGATAAACAAAAGGAAGATCATGAATAACATTAATAACGGTAGTAGGAAATCCATTAGATAGGACATATCTACCTTGATTAATTGTAAACCAAAAGTCATTATCTATTGCAAACTTACCAATGAATAAAGCAATTGGTATAAAGAAAGGTAAGAATAATATAAATTTAGCGTATTTTGACTTATTAATTTCTTCGTTAATAACTTTCTTATTTTTCTTCATATCGTCACCATAATAAGTATACAATAAATTTTTCTATATTAATATAAAGTTGTCAATAATGAGAATAGATAATTAATAAATGATATAATTATTACGGTGGTAATATGAATAAATTAAGAATAAAAAAGATCTTAAAATTTATATTAATATTTATTCTTGTTTTTACTATTAATTATTTTATAACGATTGCTACGATGGATGAAATATGGACTTATGGCTTTAGTTATAACATTGCTAATCATTTAATACCATATAAAGATTTTAATATGGTTATTTTACCATTTCATTCTTTAGTAATTGGTTTATTACTAAGAACGATTAGTACATCATTTCTTTCATATCACATTATTATGGCTTTAATATATAGTATGTTTTATTACTTTATATCAGAAAGGATAACATTAAGAAAAACATTGTATTTAATTCTTTATTTGGTAATGTTAGAAACATATTTTTATAATTCTTTTATGGCTTTATTATTAATGATGATTATCTTATTAGAAACTAGTGAATATAAATATAAAGATCTTATTATTGGACTATTAATTGGCTACATTATGATGACTAAAGTTAATATAGGAGCTTTTTTATTCTTAGTATTCTTCTTTAAGTCTAAAGATAAGTTAAAAGTTTTCTTATATTCAGCTATTATTCCTATCTTTGTTTTAGGTTATTTAATACTTACTAATTCCTTATTACCTTGTATTGATTACTGTTTATTAGGATTATTAAACTTTACAAAGAATTATTATATTGAATATGAATATATAATATTGGAACTAATTGTAATAGGGTATATTATCTTTAAAATAATAAGAACCAAAGATAAAAATTATTACTATATTCTTGCCTTTCAAATTATATTTTATCCACTATTAGATTTAAATCACTTTGTTGTTTCAATATATCCATTACTTTTTTATTTATTAATGACCTTAAAACAAAAGAACAATATTTTATTAACAAAATTGTTAATAATTATTTTCTCTTTACCAACTTTAATTGCATTTAGATTTATGTACAAAAAATATGATTCTTTTATAGGTTATCGTAATATGTATGCAGATAATACAGAATATTTTGATAGGGTAAAGAATTATATTAATGAAGAACCTAATAAAAAAAGATATTATTTAAATTCCTTTGCATACTTTTTAAGAATCAATAATAATGAAACAATAACTAAATATGATTTAATTAATCATGGTAATATGGGTACTAATGAAGATTATATTATTTATGAAATAGATAATTTGTGTTTAAAAGAAGATTGTAGAATCTTAGTAGATTTCTATGAATATAGTCTTATTGATAATCAAATGCCAAAAAAAGTTAAAGACTTTATTCTTGATAATTACGAATTATGTTATGATGATTTTGTATATTGTAGGAAGATTAATTATTGTCCTAAGGAGAGAGAATGAAAAAGAAAAATATTTGGTTATACTTATCATTTGTATTAATATTTTGTATTGCAATCTCATTCTTTAATAATGGTAGTGATTATTATTGGCATCTTAGAATAGGGAAGTATATTATTAATAATTTAAAGATTCCATATGTAGACTTGTTTTCCTGGTTTGGGGAATTAAATAAATTACATTGGATTAGTCATGAATGGTTATATGAATGTTTAATATATGGTTTTAAATATGTTTTTGGTAATCTAGGTAGTTTAATTTATACATTATTAAGTTTATTTGGAATATCAAGTATTATCTATCTATATAATAAAAAAGATTTCGAAAAGAATAGTTTTTATACTATTATTCTAGCTTTAGTAGGCTTATTAGTCTTTGGCTTTAAATTATTACCTAGACCTCATTTATTAAGTTATTTATTATTTACGATAACATTGTATTTAGCTTTTGATTTATATATGAATCCTAAAAGTAAAAAAATATTTTTTAGTTTATTAGTTAGTATACTATGGGCTAATTTTCATGGTGGATCTAGTAACTTATCTTATATTATTTATTTAATGTTTTTAATAATTAATTCATTTAATATAAAGATAAAAAATATTAGTAATAAAAAGTTAAATAAAGAACAGGTATTAAAGTATATTTATGCAATTATTACATCAATTATTGGTATAATTATTAATCCACATACTTTTAAAATGTTATTATATCCATATAAAAATATGGGTTATAAAATAATGATAGATTGTATTGAAGAATGGCAAGGAATAACTTTAAATATCGAAAGTATTATTTATATTATTTTAATATTAACACTAGTAATTATATTTATTAAAAAGTTAAAGAAGAAAGATAAAATATCATTAACTAATTTATTAATAACAATTGTATTTATTATTCTTGGAATAAAGAGTATTAAGTTTATGCCTTATTTATATCTATTTATATGTTTTTATATACCAACATCTTTTAAAAAGAATAGGTTATATATAAATCCTATGGTTATTTCAATTGTTTTAATAATAACTAATATCTTCTTTATCTTTAATTACAAAGAAAAGGAAGTAATAAGTGATGATATTATTAATTATTTAAAAGATAATAAAGTAGACAGATTATATAATAGTTATGATTTAGGTGGATACTTAATTTATAAATATATTAAACCATTTATTGATGGAAGAGCAGATATGTATATTGATAGTATCTTTAAAGATGTTTGTTATATTGAACAAGGAAGGGATTTAGAATTAATTAATAAATATGATTTTGATTATTACTTAGTTTATAAAGATTCTTATGTAAATAAATATTTAAAAGACAATAATTGTGAAATAATAATTGAAAATAACGTAGTTTTATATAAGAAGAAATAATGATATAATAAAGGAAAGAGGTTGTTATGAGAGAAAATTTAGAGAATTTATTAAATAATAGTTATGCCCCATATTCTAATTATAATGTTAGTGCTATTTGTGTTATGAATGATGGAAAATTAATAGGTGGTGTTAACATTGAAAATGCTAGTTACGGGGCAACTATCTGTGCAGAGCGTGTAGCTATCTTTAAAGCTATATCTATGGGTTATAAAAAAGGTGATTTTAGAGAATTACATGTTATGGTAAATAGTGATAAGATTGGAACACCTTGTTTTATATGTAGACAAGTATTCACTGAATTCTTTAATAGAGATATGAAAGTATACATGTATTCTAAAATAGATATGATGGTAAAAACAGTTGAAGAGTTATGCCCATATCCATTTGATGAGAGTAATCTATGAGAAGTGGAACTGTAAGTATTGTTGGTAGACCTAATGTAGGTAAGAGTACATTATTAAATAAAATACTTGAAAAGAAGATTGCGATTACTTCCGATAAAGCAGGGACAACAAGAAATCTTATTTTAGGTGTTTATAATGATGATGACTCGCAAATTGTTTTTGTAGATACTCCAGGTATTCATAAACCAGAACATAAATTAGGTAATGTTTTAAATAAAAAAGCTTATTTAATGACTAGTGATGTTGATCTAGTACTTTTTGTAGTTGATATCTCTAAAGGTTTTGGGAAAGGTGATAACTTTATTTTAGATAGACTTAAACAAGAAGAAGCTAAAGTTATTCTTATTCTAAATAAAGTAGATAATATTAAACCTGATGAATTAATAAAAAAGATTGATGAATTAAAAGAACTATATGATTTTCTTGAAATAATACCAACCTCAGCAATTAAAGGTATTAATATTAATGATTTGATAAAAACATTAAAGAAATATTTACCAAATGATTTTAAATACTATGAAGATGATTATGTAACTAATCAACCTAAAAGTTTAATAATTACAGAAAGAGTAAGAGAGAAAGTATTAAGGTTAACAGAAGATGAAATTCCGCATACTGTTACTTGTGTACTCGAAACTTATGAAGAAAAGAAAGATTTGTTAAAACTAGGTGTTTTAATCGTGATTGATAGAGAAAATATCAAGAAAATAATTATTGGTAAAAATGGTTCTATGTTAAAGAAAATAGGTAGTGAAGCAAGAATAGATCTTGAAGAATATTTTGGTAAAAAAGTATATTTATCTCTATATGTTAAAGTAATCAAAAATTGGCGTGATCGTGAAGGTTTAATTAAAGAATTAGGTCTACATGATGATATAGATGAGGACTAAAATGAATGTTATTACAAAAGGAATTGTCCTTTCTGAAACAGCTTATGGTGAATCAAGTAAGATACTAAATGTTTTAACTAGTGATTATGGAGTTATAGGAATAATCTCTAAAGGAAGTAAAAACATTAAAAGTAAATTACGTGGTGTAAGTGGTAAAATGGCTTATGCTGAATATACTATTAGTTATAAAGAAAAAGGTTTATCTACCTTAATAGAAGGTAATACAATTAATTCTTTTAAAAACATCTTTTATGATTTAAAGAAAGCTAATTATGCCTTTTATTTAATGGATTTAGTTAATCAAGTATCTAAGGAAAACAACGATAAAGAATTATTTAACTTACTAGAATCATCTTTATTAAAAATAAATGATAATTTATCTTGTGAATTAATAAGTAATATTGTTGAACTAAAGTTATTAGATTATCTTGGAGTATCAATTAATCTTGATGAATGTATTCTTTGTGGTAGTACTGATATTTATACTCTTGATATTAAAAATGGTGGAGTAATCTGTAAAGATTGTTATACTGAAGGTTATGTCTTTGATATGAAAACTATTAATTTAATGAAAGTACTTAGAAGTATTGATTTATCTAAAATAACTAAGTTAGAGATTGATGAAGAAAAAATAATTAAAGAAATAGATGAATTCTTAGGAGAGTATTATAGTACTTATACAGGAATATATTTAAGAGATAAAAAGAAATTTAATAGTATTGTAGTTTAGAATAAAGTGAAATATCTTTATTCTTTTTCTTTATAAAAAAAGATATTTATTATATAATTAGATAGGAGAATGATATGGAAGAGAAAATACTAAGTTTATTAAGTGATAAAAGATTAAGAACAAGTTTAGAAATAATTGAAGAGTTAAATCTTGGTGAAGAAAATGATGAACTTGTAATTAAGACTTTAAATAAATTATCAGATGATTATACTCTTTACTGTACTAAAAAAGGTAAATATATGTTATTTAGTGATAGTGAATTAAGTAAAGAATTTAAAAAGGGAGTATTCTCTGATACACAAAATGATTATGGTTTTGTAGATATTGGTGAAGTAGAAGACGTATTTATTCATGGTTCTAATACGAATGGAGCTATTGAAGGAGATACGGTCTTAATAAAGGTAATAAAAAATAAAAATAATGATAAACGTAGTGAAGGTATTGTTATTAAAGTAGTAAGTCATAATATTAAAAATAAAGTAGGAGAAGTATACCATTATGAAGGTAAAATGATGGTACAACTAGATGATAAGAAATTTAAAAAACTTATTATTTTGGATGGACCTAATAATGAAATAAATAGACTTGTAGATGGTGATAAAGTAATTGTTTCATTAGATAATCCAACAAGAAAGAAAGATAATTACTACTTATATGCAAAATTCTTAAAAAGAATAGGTCATATTAATGATCCTGATATTGATATATTATCTATTATTGCTGAGAATGGTATTGATGTAGAATTTCCAGAAGAAGTTATTGAAGAACTTAAAACAATCCCTACAGAAGTAGAGAAAGTAGACTTAATAGATCGTAAAGATTTACGTGATGACGTTATCTTCACAATAGATGGTGATGATACTAAAGATATTGATGATGCAATTAGTATTAAAAAACTAGATAATGGTAATTATGAATTAGGTGTTCATATTGCGGATGTTAGTTACTATGTTAAAGAAGATAGTCCACTTGATAAAGCAGCGAGAGATCGAGGAACAAGTGTATATTTAACTGATCGTGTAATACCAATGATTCCTCATCAATTATCAAATGGTATTTGTTCACTTAATCCAAATGTTGATAGATTAGCTGTATCATGTGTAATGGAAGTTAATAATAAAGGTCATGTTGAACACTATGATATTTTCCCTAGTGTAATTAAATCACGTATTCAAATGACTTATAATAAAGTAAATGATTTTTTAGAAAGAGGTATAGTTCATCCTGAGTATAAAGAGTTTACAAGTGAATTATCTTCTATGAGAGATTTATCTGATATCATAAGAAGAAGTAAAGTAGCTAGAGGTTGCATTGATTTTGATACTGATGAAATAAAAATATTAGTTGATGAAGAAGGTCATCCAACTGAGATAACTAAACGTGAACGTGGTGTTGGTGAAAAGTTAATTGAAGACTTTATGATTATTGCTAATGAAACAGTAGCAACGCATTTATTTAATATGGAATTACCAAGTCTATATCGTGTTCATGGAGAACCTAGTGAAGAAAGACTTATTAAGTTCTTAAATGAAATAAAGATGTTAGGTATCAATATTAAAGAAGATATAAGAAAGATGAGTCCATACGTTGTACAACATATTATTGAAGAATTAAAACGTTATCCATCATTTAAAGTACTTAATACCCAAATGCTAAGTTGTATGGATAAAGCCATATATGATGTTAATAACATTGGTCACTTTGGTATTGCAAGTAAATGTTATACTCATTTCACATCACCAATTAGACGTTATCCAGATACAACTATTCATAGATTATTACATCGTTATTTCTTTGAAAAAGATGGTATTACAGATGAAAAGGTTAGACACTTTAGAGCAATATTACCTGAGATTGCAGCACACTCTAGTGACAAAGAAAGAAGTAGCATTGAGTGTGAAAGAGAAGTTGATGAACTTAAAGAAGCAGAGTACATGGAAGATCATATTGGTGAAGAATATCACGGTATGATTAGTAGTGTTACTTCCTTTGGTTTCTTTGTTCAACTTGATAACTTAATTGAGGGGCTTGTTCCTATTGCAACCTTAAATGGATTTTATTATAATCAAAGTACGGACACGATTATTTCAGAACGTAGTAAGACTATTTATGTAGTTGGTCGTGAAGTAGATGTACGTGTTGTTCGTGCAAGTAAAGAAGAAAGAATAATAGATTTTGAGTTAGTAGGTGATACAAGTGGCAAAGAAGAAAAAGAAAATTAAAGTATTTAGTATTGTTTATATATTATTATTTTTTGCTATCGCAGCTTTAGGAGTTTATATTGGATATCGTAGTCAATATAATGCTAAAACACATTTTAGTGTTAGCTATGATAAGATTGATACCAAAAAAGAATATAATTTAAAATTAATGATGGTAGGGGATGCCTTAATTCATGATTCTGTTTATAAAGCCTATAATAAAGGTGGTAATAAATATGACTTTACAGATATGTTTAAATATATGAAAGATATTGTAAAGAATTATGATTTAGCATACTATAATCAAGAAACAATCTTAGGTGGAACTGCTTTAGGATTATCAAATTATCCAATGTTTAATTCACCTCAAGAAGTGGGAGATGCTTTTATAGATGCTGGGTTCAATACAGTGTCTTTAGCTACTAACCATACAATGGATAAAGGAGAAGCAGGAGTACTTGCTTCAGTAGATTATTGGAAAAAACAAAAAGATGTAGCTTGGTCTGGTCAATGGAGTAGTGAAGAAGAAAGAACAAGTTCAATTCAAAAAGTATATGAAGTAAATGGTATTAAATATGCCTTTATCTCTTATACTATTTGGAATAATGGATTACCTACCCCTCCAGGAAAGGATTATCTAAGTAATGAATATAGTCCTGAAAAGGCAACTGCAGATATTCAAATGGTGCGCGATAAAGCTGATTTTGTTATTGTTGCGATGCATTGGGGAACAGAATATTCATGGAAAACAGATTATAAACAAGATGAGATTGCAGCTCATTTATCTAATTTAGGAGTGGACTTAATAATAGGAGCACATCCACATGTTGTTCAAACTGTTGAATATATTAATAATAACAAGACTTTTGTAATATATTCATTGGGTAACTTTATTAGTGATCAAATGGATGTAGATAATTTTACTGGTCTTGCTATGGAAGTTACATTAAGAAAACATATGGGTAAAGATGGTAAAGCAGTTAATACTGTTGTTGATCCAAAGGCAGAACTTATTTATACTGTTACTAATTTTAGTAGAGGTTATAGTACTAATTTTAGGGTAAAACCTTATCCTATGCTTACAGATAGCGAATTACCAAATCATAATAGTTTATATGAAAAGTATAAGGGTGTTGTAAATGAATGCTATCCTAATTTAACATGGGGGCTTACTTGGGAGTGATTATATGGA
>JAEEGG010027564.1_pt1 | contig 10755 bp, 8 predicted proteins | sample 9134161 | NCBI WGS metagenome assembly JAEEGG01 (sample SAMN16246543, study PRJNA631951) | gut metagenome | biome: gut microbiome; feature: rumen; material: CR-attached | host: Bos | place: Iran: Karaj | collected 2018-10
GGATTTATTGTTATGGTGGTACTGGTATCATCAATATTGGCGAGTCGTTTTTTGCTGTTGCCAGTATTCCGTTTGTGTGTCTTTTATTGTTAAACTCAAATATGTTTCAGTTATGAAGAAGTTGTTATTGTTGGCATTATTGCCGTTGTTGTTTGTTTCTTGCTCGAAGGATGGTGATTCTCCGAATGAGCCAGTGCAAGAGCCGAGTGAAGTGATCTATTCTGTCAATCTTCACAATGACATTAAGAAGTCTGCTGTCAGCAATAGTTCTGATGGCAATCTCTACGATGTTTATGTTGTATCTCAGAATGGCGAAGTCTATTCTATCGGTACTGTTGCGAATGGCGAAGTGGTGAATTTCAAGTTCCCAAAGGGTTATGACAAGTCGAAGGTGTTTTTCTTTATCCTGAAAATCGGAAAGACGGAAGCGAAGTCGAAGGAAAGCGATTATTGGAGTCCTGAGAAGTCCTATGGCAAGTTGCTTTCATTCTTTGTGGACGAGTCGAAGCCTATTGAGGTTTATATCACTGAGAACACTACTTATTCGTCTTTCTCATGCAAGGATATTGCGAATTTCAAGAATATGCTCCAGTCCGTTCTATCAGGATTGGGTCAATGAGTGAATGTTTCATCAAATAAATCGTGTAGAATATGAAGAATTGTCTGAGATTAGCTGTTTTTGCCCTTGTGGTCGTGTTGTTTGCCTCTTGCGGCAAATCTCCGAAGGGTATTGCTGAGTCACGTATGAAGTCTGCCGTTGATTCGTGGGTGAAGATGCGTGGCGAGCGTAAGGGTTTGGTGTTGAAGTCCTATGACGTTACCGATAAGGACGTTATTGTTTCCAATGATTCCGTGTGCGTTATGCTGATTCACTTGGTTATATCTGGTGATAGGGGTACTGATGAAGCCGATGTGAACTATATCGTTGCCAAACGCAATGATAGATACAGCGAATTGTTCATCTATAAGAAGTACAAGGTGCTTACCAGGGAGAGGTATAATGAAGAGATAAAGGACATTGAGGATTTCAGGAAGGAAGCATCTTCTGTCTATGGCAAAAACGATTGGGATGACACCCCTGAGGGTAAGATTTCGTCTGACATTATCGGTTACGTCATGAAGGAAGGTGCTGTTATCCCCCATGATGATATATAAGCCGGATTTAGGCTGTTTTGCCGTGTTATCATGTGCAAATCTCTCAAAAAACGTCAAAAATCGGTGTAAAGTGCAGAATTTGTCCGTATTTTTTCTTTCATTGAAAATTTATTGTTATCTTTGCACCTATCAAACATGAGAGTAATTTTCATTTACTCTAATCAATTTTAAACGCAAAATTCGTTCCGCCGCTTGTCTGTGAAGATGGGCGGCTTTTTTCTTTCACGTATTATGCGCGTGCGCAAGGCTTCTATAACCTGTAATTTTGCGTATTTTGTCAAAAATTAAATTTTGCTAAATTTGTAAGGATTTTTTACGACTTTGTCGTAAAATGTAAATAATTATTACTATATTTGCGGCAAAATAAACAAAAGAAATCGGTTATGGGAGCAAATGACAATAGGCTTATGTTTCAGGTCGCCATTGGTGACATTCGGAAACAACTCGACGCAAGGAAGCGTGAGATTGACAAGTGGATAAAGGAGAATCCTGCCACTATCAATGTCGGTGTGAAGTTTGAACTGGAAGATTTGAAGTCCAAACTGCAAACCCTTGGAGTCGTATTCGGTAGTACGAATAAGGAAATCAAGGCACTCTCTACGGAAATGGAGAAAACCCTTGACAAGGTAAATTCCAAACTCAATGAGGCAGGCAATTCAGGCTCTAACGGAGTCGGTAAGATGACTTCCGGGGCGCGTCAACTTGCAGAAGCCATGAAGGAAGTCAATGCTTCAAGAGAGAAGGCTGTCGCTGCCAGTAATGAAGAGGCAAATGCACGTCAGAATGTCGCTAACATTGAGCAGAATATCTTAGAGGCTCGTAAGCGCATTGCAGCCATTCAGAGCGGTAAGATGACAAACTTCAAATGGCTTGAAGATGCTAAGATGCTAAAGGAGTCCACTAACAGCCAGAAGAGCCTTAAAGATGTATATATCGAGAAACTGAATGGTCAGATTGCCGTTTGGTTAGGTCAGCAGGAAAGAGGCGAGAAAGCCATTACTGAGGCTGTTGAGCGTAGGGTAAAGGCAGAGAATGAACTTGCAGCAGCTCAGAGCAAGGCAGATTCTTTGAAACAGCTAATGGAGCGTACCACTACACAGCAGCGTTACAACAATATGCTTGCTGATACTGAGAAACTACTGGAGCGTATCAAGGCGGCTTCTGCGGGAGCCAATAGCAGTTCCTTGCTGAATGTCGGTGTCCGTGATGTTGGTGCGTTCCTGGAAAAGGCTTCGTCTCGTTCCGCTTTCAAGGATGAACAGAACGTAGTAGCCAACCTTGTGAGCGAATACAACCGTCTCTTGAAGGTCTATGGTGCTATCTGTTCTGAGGAAGAGCGTAAGGCAAAGGCTACTGATGCAGCAGCACGAAAGACTGAGCAGAATATTGCAAAGGAAAATGCAGCACGTCAGAAGTCCGTTGCAGCCGTTCGTACAGAAGCCGATGAACTGGTTAGGTCACGTAAGGCTGCATTGCAGAGTCAGGGCTTCGATTTGTCTAAGTTGCTCTCCCTTGGTAAAGACAAACTTGGTACTGAGCAATACGATGCTGTCAGAAATGCCTTGCGTTCCATCCGTGAGGAACTGAGGCAGATAGATACGATTATGCAGCGTGGCGGTCGTTCTACTGGTCTCATGCTGAATATCGGTGGCAATACTCGTGACTATTCCCATGTCATTGCTACGGCACAGCAGGTCGTAAACATCAAGAATCAGGCGGCGCAGGCTAACAATCAACTTGCAAGTAGTGAGCGAAACGTTGCAAGTAACGTCGGAATGACTACTTCGGCTCTTAGCGGTCAGTCTCAGGTGTTGTCAGACCTAAAGACAATGGCAATGCAGTATGTTTCCGTATGGGCGGCGAAGTCATTCATCAACAATATCATAGAGCAAGGCGGTCTCTTGGAACAGCAGCGTTTGTCTATCGGCGCAATCCTGCAAGATACCTACGAGGCTGATGCACTCTTTGGCAAGATCAAAGGACTGGCTATCAAGTCACCATTCGGAGTGACTGAACTTGATGCAATGACAAAGCAGTTGTCTGCCTACGGCTTCAAGTATTCTGAACTCTACGAGTGGACTAAGAGGCTTGCAGACATATCGGCTGCAACTGGTACTGAGGTAAGTCGTTTGGCTCTTGCTTTGGGTCATGTGCGCTCTGAGGGTGCTTTGTCCGGCTATACCCTGAGACAATTCGCTATGGGTAATATCCCGATGCTTGCTAAGTTGTCTGAGAAGTTGGGTAAGACTTCGAGCGAGATTCGTAAGATGGTGTCTCGCAAAGAAATCGGCTATGATGAAGTACTGGAAGTGTTCAAAGAACTTACTGATGAAGGTGGTATGTTCTACAATGCGCAGGAAACGATGGCAGAGGCTCTTAATGCCAAATTCAAGAACTTGCGTGACTCATTCCAGATTATGTACTCTGAAATGGCAGAGGGTGCGCCTGGTGATGCGTTGAAGAGGCTTGCTGAGATTCTTACAGACCTCTCTCGTAACTGGAAGGTGCTGATGCCGATGATTTCCACTGGCATAGGGCTTTGGGGCATGAGCCGCTTGGCTACTATGGCTATGAACTACGAACTTGCACGTACTGGCACTTACCTTGGTGTTAATGCCATTGCTACAAGTAAATATAACGTCGCCCAACTAAGGCAGATTGCAACAATGGGGCGTTGGCGCGTCGCTCTTATGGGCGCACGTACAGCCCTCATGTCCGTTGGTCGTTTCCTCGCAAGTCCTTGGACTATTGGTTTCGCCGCTGTTGAAGGTCTTGTATATCTTTGGCAGCGACACAATCAGGAAGTGTCAAAGGCGAAGGAATTGACGTCGGGATTCAGCAATTTGGCTTCTGAGTCTCAGAAAAACCTTTCGGCGCGACTTGCTGACATTGACCCATTCAAGGAAGGTATGAGTGAGTCGGAATTGAAGTCAGGCATTGATTCCATGACTGACACAATCAAGAACTATGCAGCTAACTCTCAGGAAGTGCTTAATACGGCTTTCGGTACTAATGCCGATGGTAAGGTTAAGAGCCTTGCAGAGCAATATCAGTACCTTCGTGAGCAGATGGAAAAGACTGTTGATGTCTATAAGGAACTGGCACGTACTGCCGATGCCTTTGAGTTTGGTGTGAACTATACTGATGGCGGTTGGTTTGATGATAACGTAGAGTCAGATCTTACGGACTATGCAAATGCCATGAAGGAGTATGACGATGCCTTTACCACCTTCACGGCAAACAATCAACTTGCGGTGTCACGTTCCTTGGATGCTCTGATGAGGATGAAGCCGGAGTTGAAGGACATTCTTCAATCTTTGGCTTCTGACTCAGAGCGTATCAAATGGCTCTATGAGAATCAGTTTACCCAGAAGGATGCCTACAATGGTTTGAAACATCAGTTGCACCTCAATCGTGCTGACTATGGCGGTTTGCTTGGATATGCCACTGGCAATTATCTGAAAGGCCAAAAGAACGAGGCAATGTCTGAGCTTGACAAGTTCCTTACTGGTGTTGAAGAGCGTTTAAAGAAATTCGGCTACGATTTCTCTGACAATGGAAAGCATCTCACTGAGAATCAAGTCGGCAATCTCTTGAAGCAGTCTAAGGAATGGCTCGACAAACACCCCGAATGGCAGAATATCTATGATGTCATTCAGGATAAACTTAATCAGCGTTGGGGTATTCCTATCACTCCTGAGGTTGAAGAGACGGAAAAGAAACTCAATGAGTGGCAGCAGCAGATGCAGGACTGGCTCGACAAACACGGCTCGACGTTGAAGATTAAGCCTGAAATGTCTCGTAGCGATATTATCAAGATGGTGCATGGTTCTATTGAGGAAACTCAGAAAACCATAGACCAAACAAAGCCTATTCTGCTTCGTTTCAAGGCTGATTTGTCAGACTTGGGAAATTTGCCTACTGGCTTGCAGACCCCTTGGGGAAGAAAGCAGGCAGCAGATTACCAGGCAGCGACTCCACAGAATCAGACTGCAAAAGATTTCCTGAATGAGTTTGGACTTCCACAGCCTAAGGAAAAGCGTACCTCTCGCAAGGGTAGTACTGAGGATAAGGAGGCTAAACGGCTTCGTGAACTTACGAAACTCTACAAAGATGCTTTCGACTGGTACAATAAGTATGAAAAGCAAGTCGGTGAGAGTGGTGCTTTGAAGAAAGTGCAGGCACAATTCCAACCATTATTTGACGAGTTCAATAAGACTTGGAAAACCAATCTTACTTTGGATTCCATTCCCAAATATAAGGCTAATTTGGAGTCTCTTCTTGCAGAGGCAATGAAGCTCTATCAATCGCCTAAACATAAGAACTCTTACATGGTGGGCGCAATCAAGCAATTGCGTGATGCTATCAGTAATGTGGACTATGAGGAAGCCAACCGCCAAATGGAAATTTTTGCAAGTAAGGTGAAGATTCAACTTGACAGCCTTACAAGGGCGTGGAGTACATTTAACAGCGTTCGTGAAACTACTGGAAATGTTGACTTTGCAGCTCAGATTGCAAGAGTTTCATACGATGGCAACTTGATACAAAACTCTGCCGATGCAATCCGTAATCAGATTCAGTCGTATGACAATGAGGCTGGAGGTAATGGTGTACTGACATTCGATATGGAACTTTCAGATGAAGATATTTTGAAGAAGTTCCAAAATGCTGTTCCAAGCAATGAAGAAGGTGTTGAGAATTACCAAAAACAGATTAAGGGATTGGTAGAGGCTTATAAGCAGTGGCGAGATTTACAGCGTACTGTTAGGGATGATGCTATCACGGCTTATGCTAAGATGGTTACTGATTCTATGTCTTTGAAGGATAAAATAGCTAAAATAAACAATGAATACCAAAAGACAATAACGTATCTGAACACCTTGCGAGACCAAGGAATTATAGGTCAGCCCGAATATGACAAGCGCAAACAGCAGGCAGAAAATCAGCGCAAAGTTGATAATTTGTCAGCCCTCGCTAATAGTGCAACGTTTGAGCAGTCATTTGGTATCGTTGGTAATGTTTTAAAGAACGCTGCAAGGGAACTTGATAAGAAATTGCGTGAAGAAATCAGTAGTGAGGACTTCAAGAATCTTACTCCATCACAGCAGAAATCTTATATAGAAGCATCTGACAAATTGCATAGTGCTTCTCAAACTGCAACAAGTCCATTCAATCTCAATGCCTGGGGCGAATTAATGGAGGCTTCAAGGACTTACAAGGAGAATGTAAACAAACTCGTTGCAAGTTTACTTCGTCTGCAAAAAGCCACGATAGCCTTAGAGCAGGCAGAAGAGGATGAACGTAATGCAAAAAATGAGTCTCAGCGAAAGGATGCACAAGAAAGAAGGAAAAAGGCAGAAGAAGAGAAGAGAGCTGCCGAACAAGCCGTTGAGAACGACCAAACTGAGGTTAATCAGAGTGGTCAAAAACTCAAAGAGAAGAGTGATGACGCAGTAGAGGGATTGGATAATTTCTCTACTATATTGGGTCAGTTCACACAAGGTACTTTGAGTAGTTTTGTACTTGCCGTTGGTAACTTAATCAAATCTATCAAGGGTGATGGCGAACTGGCTCAAAGTGTCGGTCAGCTCTTTGGTAAGGCTGGCGAGAAGATTGGCGGTTTGGTTGGTGCTATATTGAGTATAATCGACGCTTTAGGTGATGATCCAACAGGATTCATAGACAATTTGCTGAACAAAATTGCATCAGTCATAGAGAACGTTCTAACGAATCTCCCTCAGATTATAGGTTCTGTTATCAAGGGTGCTGGTAATATTGTCGCCAGTGCAGTTGATGGTGTTGGTGGTTTGTTCGGTTTGGATTTCGGACTTTCTGACTTGTTCAATCCTGACAAGAAATTGCAAGAAAGAATTGATGATTTGAAAGCCGATGTCACAAAGATTGAGGCAAATACATCTGTTCTTAGGTCTTTGCGTGAACGTTCGTTAGGTTATGATAGCGGTCAAATGCGTAAGGATATTGCCAATGTCTATAATAAGTATAACCGTGATTTGATGTTTGGCAAATATAAGTTTGGCGAAATTAATATAAAATATGGGCCAGCAGGAAAGGCTATGTCTGAATTTTATAGCCAGAATCTTAATGGTAATGGCTATTCTCAGGAATATGCAAACCTGAAAAAGCAGAGACAAGACTATATTGATATGTATAATGCAGAGAATGATAAAAAGGATTCTTCTGCATCTGCTATGGCTGAGTATCAATCCAAAATTGCCGAACTCGACGAAGAAATACACTATTTCGCAGAGGATTTGGCAAAAGACCTTTGGGGAATAGACGTAAAGAGTTGGGCGCAGCAGTTGTCTGATGCTCTTGCAACAGCATTTGAGAATGGTACTAATATGGCGAAAGCCTATAAGGAAGCTGTTACAAAGATATTGCAGGAACTCGCAAATAAGATGTTGGCTCTGAAAATCATAGAGCCTATGATGGAGAGATTGCAGGCTAAACTCTTTGGTGAGAAGAAACCAGATGGAACTTATACTAAGGGATTGTTTGATATTGATGACCCTACGGGAAGTGCAAATAAGGTAACAAACGCTATCGCAGAGTTCTTTGGCACCAATGGCGAAGGTCGCAAGACTATTGATGCAGCAAAAGAGTTCCTTTCGGCATTTGAGCAAGGTGTGAACAAAGCAGGTCTATCTATCCTGAATAAGGATGAAAGTTCCCTCAGTAGCAATATCAAGAGTATTACTGAGGAAACAGCAGACATTATAGCAAGCTATATTAATGCTATCAGAGCTGATGTATCAGTAAATCGTGCTATTCTTAGTCAGTTTGTCTATGAGTACTGGCAAAGTTACATCGACCAAGTAACCAGTATTCACACAACCCTTCGGAATATTGATACTAATGTTTCTGCCATTAGGGTATTGCTCTCTGAGAATGGTCGCCTGCAAGGGTACATCGAAAACATGAGTAATCACTTTGACCGAATAACTAACGGTGTTGAATGGGTAACAGTCAGATAACCGATTTCTTGCCATAATAACTTATTTGTTTATGGAACGGCTTTCCTTCGGGTTAGCCGTTTTTTGTATTTTCTTGTTTATGGTTAATTATCTGATAATAAGATTATTATGATACATATAACTATCATTTAACTCTAAAATGTCGAGATTTTAGTGCAATAAATTTGATTTGAGATAGTATTGAGATAACTTTGCAGCGTGAAACATTTAATTAATATCGCAAATGGATAAAATTGTAGTATTGGCTGAAAACGATTTACGGCAATTGATTCGTGAAGAGGTTAAGGCGGTTGTGGATTCAGGAACTCACACCACTACCACAAATGAAGGTGAGCATCAGACTTTCCTTCTTGCAGATGACGTGATAGATATGACTGGTTATTCTCAGGCTTCTATTGCCCGGAAAATCAAGGATGGTGTCCTACCTATCGCAAAGAAAGAAGGTAACAGAAACCTCTTTGATAAGAAAGTGGTTGAGGAACTGATTAACCAGGGAAAGTTGAAACGAAACAAGAAAGTTCAATAACGCATATAAATATAATAAGAATATGAAAAAGACCGATATTTATAATCTCCTGAAACATGAGCAAATTGTTGCTAAGATGCAGGAAGCAGGAAAATTCGGAAGTACTGCCAATGTTCAGATGAAATGCCGTAGTATCAATGGACGTGAGGCTATTATCTTCAATACTGGAAAGCACGTTATTCCTGATTCGTTAGCAGGCGAACTTGGCAGGGCTGTTGCTGAAATGTTCGGGGAATCGCTCACTATAACAGGAACTAACGTAGTGACTCATACGGATTCTAATTGTTTCGTGCAACTTGAATATCGTATCAATGCCGTTGATTACGATTACTCGAAGCTCAGTGAATACTTCGAGGACTTCCAATCGCCAAAAGATATAATGCAAATGGTAAACGATGCAAAGAGTCGTTTGTGGACTATTCAGCAGCAGATGGGTGTTGATGCAGCCATTTGTCTTGAAGATTTCTCTTCTGTTGTTGGTACTCTCTCGGTACTCGCTAACTTAATGGATATGGTAGAAATTAAAGAGGACGTTGACGATGGAGAAAACAGCAATAAATAAGTCACTTGACTTATACACCATAGCCCAGGAGAAGATAGCCCTATACGACCATTATACGGACGTTATGGAGGCTTTCGCAAAGACAAAGGACGTAATAGATGGCAAACTATATACTGATGTTGCCATGATGATGTTCGATGCTCATAAGCACAAATCACTGGAGATAGTAACCGTTCTTGAAGAAATGCGCTCTATCGTTGAAAGTGACGAAAATATCACTCCTGAATTGAAGCAGTTTCTTCTTACTCTCAATGAGAAGATTACAGCCAAATACAGAGGTGAGTATGACTTCACAAAGTCGTACATGAACTTCTGTTGGGAGAAATTTGCAAACGCAATGAAATAACGATATGGGGAATAGGACTGTACTTAATAGAGCGTTTAACGACTTTGAGAAGCAGATACGTGAGAAGGTTCGCGCTCGTCTCTTGGAGTGGTGCGCAGAACTCGTTAAAAAAGCTGTTGACTTTCGCCTTGGTGACTATACAGCCCACAACTTCACTGGTAACTTGCTCAATAGTATCGTGGTTGTGTTATACGAGAATCGCAAGCCAGTTCAGGCTTTCTACTCTTCTGAGGATGGGCGAGTAAAGAGTGCTATCATGCGCAAGATGACAGCACGTAAGAAGCCTTACGTCTTTTCCCAACTGGACTATGAGGGTCGCCCTTCAACATACACCGCCACAATTGAGACCAACAAGGGATTCGGTGTCAACGATGCCCGGAATTTCTTCAATGAGTTTAGGCCTACTGGTCATAACTCCTTTGACGTGGTTGTAGCCTATACGGTAGAGTATGCTGACTTTGTAGAGACGCAAAGAGGTACTGCTGGATTCCTGATTGAGAAAAGCTATGCAAAGCAATCTGGAATGACCTTCATGGAACTGGTTAGCGCAACTTGAATAATAACATAAAAATAGATAGTATGGAAGTCGGATCTAATGAAATGGTAATGATGCCTGCCAGTCAGCTCGAAGAAATGATTGGTAAGGTGGTGGATGCCAAATTTAATTATTGGCTTTCAAAGCAGGCTGAGGCAGATATGCAAGCCAAAAGGGATGAAGAGGTCATGCTTACCATTAAGGAGTGTGTGGCAAAGTATAAGATTTGCCGTACCACCCTTTACAAGAAGTGTAAGGATGGCACAATTCCCCATAGTAGGATTGGTGCAAGGGTACTTATCAGCAAAGCGGCGATTGAGGCTGCAATCAAGAGCCAGTCCGTCGCTATTTAGGATAGCTGATACTTAGTCTAACGTCGTCAGAAAAGCCGTAGGGAATGAATCTCGACGGCTTTTTTATTGCTCTTGAAAATTGCTACAAATTTGCTACATATTTATGGACTGATTTGTATCAAATCGTTTGCAACTATCTATTTATCAATTATTTAAATATCGTCGCAAAAAGTATCAGATGGACTATCCTGACTACCGCTTTTACGATACCCTCGCAGCAGCCCGCCGACAGTTCGGTCATTCGCTGCCCAATCATCAGCTCCACACTGTTGCAGCCGCCTGT
>JAEEGG010027565.1_pt1 | contig 10755 bp, 11 predicted proteins | sample 9134161 | NCBI WGS metagenome assembly JAEEGG01 (sample SAMN16246543, study PRJNA631951) | gut metagenome | biome: gut microbiome; feature: rumen; material: CR-attached | host: Bos | place: Iran: Karaj | collected 2018-10
GAACGACGTCTGCGACGCGCAGCATAAAAACGGCTGCTTTACGCAGATTGCGCCTGTGGGCGGCGTCGACTTCTATATGAACACCATGGACGGCTCGGCCGGTTGGTCGGACGCCGGCGTGTTCATCCCGTACCGGCTGTATCTGCAGTACGGCGACGAGCACATGCTGCAGGATTACTACGACCGGATGAAGCAGTTCGCGGACTACAAGATCAAAACGCTCGGCAAGTGGTATCCCACCGCCAAGCCCACCGGCATCAATCCGCGGTATACACGGTCGATCTCCAACTACGGCCAGTCCTACGGCGAATGGGCGGAGCCGGCGGACGTCAAGGCTTTTGCAATCTCCGATTTCGTTTCACCGCACCCGGAAGAAACTACGGCCTACATCGTCTATCTGATGGACGTGATGGCGGAGATCGCCCGCATTCTCGGAAAAGAGGAGGACAAATCGAAGTTCCGCGCCATTGCCGAAAAAGCACGCAGGGGCTATCAAAAGCTGGTGCAGACAAGGCAATTTACGCTTGACACCGACCGGCAGGCCAAGCTCGTGCGCCCGCTGTATTTCAGACTGCTGAACGAAACGCAGACAGCCTTTGCGAAAGAACGGTTGCTGAAAGCATTGGATCATTACAACTGGCGGCTCGGCACTGGCTTCCTTTCCACGCCGCTGATCCTCTATGTTTTGGCGGAAATCGACATCGAATCTGCCTACCGCCTGCTCGAAAATGAGGCGATCCCCGGCTGGCTCTCCATGCCGAAGGCGGGCGCCAACACAATTTGGGAAGCATGGGAAGGGCCGAATTCCACCTCCGGCGGTATCGGCAGCCTCGATCACTATTCCAAGGGCGCCGTTGTGGAATGGCTGTTCGGCGAAATGTGCGGCATTCAGGTAACCGGCGAGAACCACTTCACCATCGCGCCAAAGCCCGGCGGCAGCTTCACCTTTGCCGAAGGGAGCTACAAGAGCATTTACGGCACGGTGCGCTCCGGCTGGAAGAAGACGGAAAACGGTTATACGTTCACTGTGACAATTCCGGCAAACACCACGGCGACGTTTCTCACACCGGACGGCAGAACACAAACGCTGCTGCCCGGGAGGCACAAGACGACGGCCTAACGGGACGGGCGTTATTATAAGAGAAGACTGCAGCAACCGCCGCAAAGAAAGATTTGCGGCGGTTCTTTTTCGCCTTTCTTCCATCACTGACAGAAAATGAATCATGCCGCCAACAGCCCGCTATCCTTGTGAAAGAATTGTAACAACCCCTGTAATACTCGAGCGTATAAGGCGAAACGTTGACGCATTGCTTTGCTACCAAGAACTGCTCAAACAGCTCTTTCAGCGTGATTCCTTCTGACCAATTCCCTGCAAACATTTTTTCATATCCATACTCCATTCTGATAATTTTTGGAAAAGGCGGACACGAAAGCACATCTCTTTTTGACATAATAGAGTATACATGATTCGGTGAAAACCCGCAAAAAATCATGTAGAATTCAAAATCAACAAAAGCGGAAACAAAAAAGCGGATAAACCCTTGTAAAACAAAGGTTTATCCACTTTCGTGATTTTGGCGGAGAGCAAGGGATACGAAGTCCGGCAAAAGGGTAAAAAAACGTGTAAAAAAGTCCTATTTTACTGCATTTTTTCACTTTGACTCTTTTTTCCAAATGCACAAAAAAAGAATAATAAGAATAAAATTCTGAACACAAAAAAAGGGGTGCGGCAGCAGCTTTTTCGTCCCCTCTCTCAGCCATGATTTTTGACTTACATTTTTTCAAGGAGGCTATCAAAATGAACATCACTTATACGAAAAAAGGCGACTTTTACTATCCCGATCTCGTCTATTCCAAAAATGACTACCCTCCCCTTGGCAAGTACGGCATGCTTCGCAAGACGTATCTCAAAGAAAACTTCAAGGCGCAGTTTAACCTGATGCTGATGAACGACACCCTCTGGCCGCACCTGCTTGACATTGACAAACAGGCGCATGACATGATGGATACCATTGTGGAACAAATGAAACAGGAACGCGGCATCACGGAACAGCTCAAAGCCGACGACTGGTGGCGCTGGGTACAGGAGGTCGGAAACATTCGCAACGCTGCCGAAGAATTTGTGCTGCGGGAGGTGGTGTACGCGTAAACCGGGATCGTGCGCGTAAAACAGTGAAAAATGCGGCAGCGTCCGATTCGGGCGCTGCCGTTTCTTGAAACAAGCATTTCATTTTTGATAAAAACTGCTTATTTTTTGTTTTACGCAAATTTAGACAAATCAAAGTTTGATTTAGGCAAATTTGTTTAAATTTAAGCAAAATCATCTTGAAATGAAACAAATAATATTGTGCATAATATGCTTCGAGTTATTTGATCCGGAACACACGGCGCCAGAAGTTGATGATTGCACGGAATATATGACTCAGCCATTGCAGGTAATCCCCGTTGCTGTCGCTGCCGTTGCCCGAGGGTGTGGGGGTAGGATCGGTGCCGGGATCCGTTGTGGGTTCAGTCGTCTGCTACGCATCGATCTCCGCCTGCGTCTTCCAGATTGCATATAAAATCGTGTATTCTTCCGAAAGCGTCAGTGTCTCGCCGGGGAGATAGGTCGTAATCCGTCCCGAAGTCGCCGTTGGGCTCGCTCTGCCAGACGGTGAAGCCCTGCGCCGCCCGCTGCTTGGCAATCGTTTGCACAACGTCGCGCGGCTCCGTGCCGAAATTCCAGTGGGTGTCGCCGAGATAAAAGAACGGCGTGCCGTCTTCATAGGTCAGATACTTTTCGCCGCGGCGGGTCGTGACAAAGCCGTGCTGATAGATTTCCAGATCGCCGCTGTAAACAGAGCAGCTGACCGTCGCCGTTCTGCCGTGGAGCGCGGCGTTGTCCTTGTCGGAACAGACGGTTTTGCACTGCCACTCTCCGGCCACCGGACAGACAAAGCGCGCGCGCCACGTGTTGCCGCCGTCCCAGAAGCCGGGGACGGTATACAGCCTGCCGTTGCCCCAAAGCAGCAGATCCAGCGTCACGTCCTGAAACGGATCGGCATAGGTCTTTTCACTTTCAAAGCTGAGTTCAACCGCTCTCCATGTTTCGGCTGTCAGCGTCTGTTCCGCTTCTCCCGAAAACAGCGCTTTGTCGGATGCAACACCGGCCAGGTCGCGCGGCGAAGCCTTTTTGATCCGGCTTTCGTCGGTGAAGGTCAGCAGCTTGAACAGCTGCCCGAGCACGTCGGCAATCGCGCCGCCGGTACGCTCAAAGGCGAGCGTGGCCGTGCCAGGCGCCGTCTGTGTGTCAGCGGCGAGGGCGCAGGGCGTCAGCACCGTGACAAGCAGCAGCATGGATAAAAGAAAGGAGAGTGAGCGTTTCATTCTATTACTGCCTCCGTTTCTGTCAGTTTCAGCCGCCGAAGCAGACGGCCTTTTTAGCCGTGACAACCACGCCGCCGCGGTTGTCAGGCGTCAGGGTGAGCGTGGTGCCGCTGCTCGCAGTCTTTACGTCCTTGCGGAAAAGCTCACCCCGGCAAAGGATGCAAAAACAATATACTATTAAGGAATAATATTGCAATAATATAACATTTGTTTTTCTGTTTTTCAAGGGAAAATTGGGGAAACCGCTTGTGAAAAATGTAGCATTACAATTGATGTGAGACAGAAAGTATAGAAAAAGTGATTGAGTTTTGTTAGAATAAGTTTACCACAACCACAACTAACAAGAAAGGACTCAATCACCATGACAAGTATAACACAATCAAAGATCAAAAGTCCACATCTTTTAAGCACAAAATATCACGCAGTACAACTTTTTCGAAAATGGAACAACGCTAATCTTGTCTGTCGGCGTTATCATATCTCAAGAGCATCGCTGTATCGCTGGAATAAAAAGTACGACGGAACAAAAGAATCACTGGCTGATAAATCCCACCGACCATTGACGCCACACCCGAATGCGCACACAGAACAGGAATTAAAGTGGATTCAGGATTACCACAGAAGAAATCCCAATATTTCAATCTGTGAGTTGTATGGAAAGCTGAAAGCCGATAAGGGTTATACGAGGCATCCTGGCTCCTTGTATCGGGTTTTTGTTCGGCTTGGATATCGAAAGCAGGTAGAATCTACAAAGAAGAAGTCAAAACATTTAGGGAAATATGACACGCCAGAGCAGCTTGGCATTAAATGGCAAATGGATGTGAAATATGTACCGACCGTCTGCTACGCAGGAAAAGATGGACAGAAGTTCTATCAATACACCATGATTGAAGAAGCAACAAGAGAGCGGTTCATCTATCCATATATGGAACAAAGCAGTTACTCGACGATTGATTTTGTGAAACGGGCGATTACATATTTCGGCTATGCGCCGAATACCATTCAGACCGACAATGGCGGTGAGTTTACGCACACTTCACCAACACAGAGAAAACATCCTTTTGATATGTTTTGCGACCATTATCACATTCACCACAAGCTGATTCGACCTCGCACGCCGTGGCACAACGGAAAAGTAGAACGAAGCCATCGAAACGATCAAGAGCGGTTTTACAATTTCCTGAAGTTTTATTCCTACAAGGATTTGCTTGTACAGATGCAACGATACCTGCACCGTTCCAACCGCATTCCGATGCAAGTGCTCGGCTGGCTTTCTCCTATTCAAAAGCGTACACAATTAGAGACCGCCGTCTGATCGTCGCGCCGTCTTGGGAAGCTCCCTCGGCTACGCCTTCGGTCGCTTCCCAAGGCGCTTTTATCCATCCGCTAAACTTGTTCTAAACGCGAACTTCTTTTTTTACGAAACTTTGTCTCACATCATTGACAAACGTACAAAATTGGGGAAACCGCTTGTGAAAAACGTTTTTTTGACAGAGAATCTCATTTCTTCCTGCGGGCCTTCCCATGAATCCGGTCAACAGATCCGGGCTGCCTTCTTTTTCTCTGTGCTTTTCAAAACAGGCGTTCATAAACAACAGGAACCGCGGCCGGGGAGGTCGCAGTTCCTGTTGTTCTTTTGTTTAAAATCTTCTGTCTCGCGGCACGCGGTCGGTGATCTTGTTCAGGATGCGGTGCAGCACGAACATAAACTTGTTGTCGAGGTTGAGCCAATAGATGGCCTGCACAGCGGCAAAGACGGTCGCGGCGAGCGCGATCAGGATGCCGATTGCCTTCAAAAGAAGTTTGAATAGTTTTTTCATACGCGCCCTCCTTACCAGCCCTTGGAATCGTCAAAATCGAGCAGCGATTCATCCAGCGGCTGTTCGTTCATCACCGAGAACATGAAATCGTTGAACTGCTTGCGCATCGCGCTGCGCGGAACGGCGCGCGGGTCGATCAGGTCGTGGGAGATCCAGACCAGCGGGATGTTCCGCTCGTTGGCAATGTCCTGAATCATGCCGGTCATCGCCTTGCTGCCTTTGCAGGTGAGGTTGTCGTAATAGACGATCATGTCGCAGTTGAAGCGCTCATATTCCTCAAACAGCTCCAGCATGTTCTCATAGCCGCCCACAAGATGGCGGCGCATGATTGCCTGCTCCCAAAGCTGCGCCACGCCCCAGAGCGCTTCCTCTTTGTCGTCTTCACAGATGTATTCGTGGTGCGACATGTTGTTGAGCACCGCCACGGTGTTGACGCCCCAGCACTCGTACATCCAGGTGGAAAAATGCATATAGTAGGACGCCGGCGCGCCGCAGACCAGAGTGCGGTGGCGTGTTTTCGGGCGGACGTTGATTTTTTCCTTCACACATTTTTCGCAGATCTTCAGCATTTCGCGGCCGATCTTTGCGCAGTTTTCGTTCAGGCCGCTGGAAAAGGACAGCTGGAACGAGCGGTAAAGGAGGTTGGGCACGCTCGGCACCGGGTAATAGGGTGACTTGGCCAGCTCCCAGAACTCGTGCTGAATGCGCGTTTCCTCGTTGTATTGGCGGATCGTTTTGAAGAAGGCGTCCCAGTCGAAGGTCTCTCCGGTGCAGTCCTCAATGAACTTGATGACCTCCTTCACGTGCGCGATCGCGTATTCGCGCGTGTCCTCGTCCTTCCAGCGCATCGGCGTACAGCCCTGTATGGACGGCACCTTGAGCCGGCGCTCCACCACGGAGGAATTCATGACCGAGGAGTCGCACGGCGCGTTGCTTGTGATCAGACACGCGCCGTAATACGGCAGCTGATCGTCGATCGCCACCCCGCAGACAATGGAGGAGTTCCGGCAGGAATCCGACGGCAGGCCGTAGGAATCGATGATATCCGTAAAATAATGCCCGGCGTGCTGGTCGTTCGCGGCGGCAAGAATGCCGAAATAGGGCTCCTCCACCGCGTTCTGCAGATTGGGAAAGCCGCCGATGAGGATCGGAGAGGTGTCCTGTTCAAAGATGACCGTTTTTTTGGCGAGGTCGGTTTTGCCGAAGCGTTCGTCGGTCTTGATGATCTTGATCAGCGCTTCCACGTTGCTCTTCAAGAGGAACTGCATATACTTGTGCGCAATGAGAAGCGCTTCGCCGCGGGCGTCGTCAATGGTGCGGTCCACCATGCTGCCGCTGGCGAGATACGGCGCCAGCCAGTGATAATAGGTCAGCGCCTTGAACGCGCGCACCGGGTCGGCTTTGATCAGCTCGCCGCTGATTTTCTTTTCCTTGAGCCATTCGCGGAAATCCACCCAGGAGTCCCTGAACCCCTTCCATTTGCGCCAGCGGGCCAGTTCATAGCCGTCGTAAAAACGGTTCCGCGTTCCTCTGTCAGCTTTCTTTTCCATGCTCACCCCTCCTTTGCAAGCTTCTTGATCTCAAGCGCTTCCACAAACGCCTGAAAGCGCGTGCGCAGCTGCCCGACGGATGTGTTGACATATTCCTTTTCGATGCCCATGCAGGGCAGGCCGTAGTCCGGTTCCATCACGTGCTGGCAGTACATCCGCTCATATTCCCAGTATTCGCAGAATTTCTGCTGCTGCACGATCAGGCCGTCGGCGCCGTATTCCTCGGCGAGCTGCTTGAGATACTGTTTTCTGCCCTGCACTTTTTCATGGTTCATGAACCGCGGGCACTGGTTGGTTTCCATGTAATGCCGCGCAACGGCAGCCAGCGCCGTTTCGCCGTCACGGATCTCGATTTCCTCTCTGCCGGGAAGCGAACCGAAGCAGTAGCGGTCGGCCACCACAAACGCGCCGCAGTCCTCGATCAGTCTGGTAAAATCGGGATCGTCGTTTTCGCCGCCCGCGAGCACCACGCGCACACGGTACCACGGCGTTTCGTCCGGCTTTCTCGTTTTCAGCTCTTCAAGCGTTTCTTTGAGATAGGGCAAGATCAGATCATGCGGACAGCATTCGCTGACAAGCTCGATCAGGTGGAACTCATAGCCGGTCAGCGGCGGATTCATCTGCTTGCGGTATTCGCCGATCTCGCTGACCACGCGGCAAAGCTCGTTGTGCTTTTCAATCGCGGCACGCAGCGCTTCTTCTGAAACGTCTGTGCCGTAGACGTCGTGCAGCCGGTCGAGCACATGCTTTTGCAGCTGCCGCGCATAGTGGCGCACGGCATAATCCTTGGTGACGAACGGTGCGTCCATATGCGTGACGAAGAATTTTTCGTTCTGATCCTTGACAAGGTTCAGCATGTCGAAATGCTCGTGCGCGCGGTGCATCATGGCGCACGTTTCCGTGCTGAGCAGAGCGGCAAAAAAGTTATAGCCGCCCTCGATCGCGCGCTCGAGGATGCTGCGCGAATACATGCAGGTCTTTTCCGACATGTAGTACGTCGCGATCGCGGTGTCGGTGATCCCCGGCGCGCGCATCCGCACAGAAAAGCAGCCCGCGAGGTTCATCAGCACCTCCGGCACAAAATAGCAGGAATAGCCGAGGGCCAGCTTGCCGTCCTCCAGCGCCTGCTCGACCAGTTCGTTTTTCACGTCGCTGAGCAACTGCTCAAAGAATACGCGATGTTTCAGGTCTCTCATCCGGCAGCGCCTCCTTTTCTTCTTGCAAATTCCGCGGCGCCCAAAGCGCCCATCAGCTGCGGGTCGACGGACAGCTCCGTCACCTTGATCTTGAGAACTTTTTCAATCGCTTTTTTCAGCCCTTCGTTTTTGGCGCAGCCGCCCGAAAGGGTGATGCTGCCCATCGCGCCGGCTTTTTTGGCCATCACGAAGCAGCGCTTGGCCACAGCCATCTGGATCCCGGCGGCGATCTCCTCGGGTGCCTTGCCTTCGCCGACCAGCGCGATGACTTCGGATTCGGCGAAGACCGTACACTGCGCGGTGATGGGGATGGCGTTCTTCGCTTTCAGCGAGAGGGCGGAGAACTCTTCGAGCGTCATCTCAAACGAGCGCGCCATCGCCTCGAAAAACCGGCCGGTGCCGGCGGCGCATTTGTCGTTCATGGCAAAGTTTTTCACCGTGCCGTCAGAAGCAACGGCGATGCCCTTCACGTCCTGACCGCCGATATCGATGATGGCCTTCACCGTCGGGTCGGTGATATGCACGCCCATGGCGTGGCAGGAGATCTCGCTGATATTCTCCGCGGCGAACGGCACACGGTTGCGTCCGTAGCCCGTGCCGACGATGTAGGCGAGATCGTCCACGCTGTGCAGCGCGGGCACCTGAGCGATGCAGGCATCCATCGCCGTCTGGGAAGACTGGGCGGCATTCATTTTGCTGCGCTGGATTACGGAGGCGACAAGTTTGCCGGCTTCATCCAGAATCACAGCCTTGGTATAGGTGGAGCCAACGTCGCATCCGCCATAGTATCTCATGCGGGTTCCTCCTCAATCAAAATGATGTTTTCCAGAAGATCGATATCGAGGATCCGCCCGGGAAGGACGGTTTTTTGCCCCATCAGGTCAAATACGACCGTTTCGGTTTTGCCGGGGATCACTCTTGCGATATTCTTGCAAAGAAAAATATTCTCTCCGTCTTTTTTTTGATAGACAGAAGACAGGCACATACTTATTCCTCCAATCTTCCGATCGCCTGCAGGATTTTATCTGTGGACTGCTTCAGCAGTTCGACCGCTTCATACACCGGCGATGCCGCCTTTTGCGGAAGCGAACGGGCGGTTTCAAGCAGCTCTTCGGCGTGATGCGCGTTGTGACTTGCCATATATTGCAGCAATGCAAGCGTTTCCTCAGCGGAAACGCTGTCTTGCGTATGGGAATGATGCTCATGTTCCATGATTTCGGTTCTCCTTTTCTCGTTTCAAATGCAGCTCGCGCAGCCCTTCCACTTCGTCGCAGATCGGTTTCATTTTGCAGGACGCGCAATCCAACTCGCCGAACTGCAAAGTGTGCTGCACGGCTTCCGTAATGGATTTCGCTTTGCGCGCCAGCGCCGCCAGCGCCGCGTAGTCGACGTTTTCTCCGGTTATGAAAACCGTTTGCACCCGCGCCACGTCCTCGTGCTCCCGCAGCAGCCGGATCAGACTGCAGCCGATGTTAATAAACGACAGCGGGAACGCGCCCTGCAGCGCGCTTTTGGCCACCCGCACCTGTTCTCTGCCCGCCGAGGGCGAAACGCGGATATGATAGCCTTCCGGATAGAGCTGAAACAGCCGGAAACCGATCTCCTTGAGCTGTTCGTAGCGCAGGTCTTCCTCGCTGTGCTCTTTCAACTGCACAATCGTCAGATGGGCGAACGCCGTGTCCTGCGTCAGTTCGCACAGGTCTTTTCCGTAAACGAGCACCTCGTCCTGTGAAGCGTCGATCTCCCCGAACAAAACGCTGCTGACGCCGGGTTTGCCGCTGCCGCCGAGCTCATAAGCGGTGTCGCTGCGAAACAGAATCGCGTTTTTGTCGCCGCTTTCGGCGCACAGATCGCTGCGGTATGCTGCGGAAAGGGCGGGCTGCTCCGGCAGCAGGGCGCGCATTTGCTGCAAGACATCGTGAAACAGCTTCATGACCCGTTCTCCTGCAGCAAAGCGTCCAGCGCCTGCGCCGCGCCGCGCAGCACAGGCGCGTCGTCGGGCAGGGAGAAGACGCTTTCTCCCTGCATATCGTTTTGCGCCTGCGCGTCATCGTCGCCGATCACGGCAAGCACGGGCGGAATCTCCTGTGTCGCGGGAGGGTCAAAGCCGGAACGTATCCGGTTGAAAATCACGCCGGCTTTTTCCCATTTCACGAGGTTTGCCGCAACGTGATGAATGGCGGAAACGACCTGAATGCCTTTCCGGCTGCCGTCGCTGACCAGAACGAGATATGTGATGTTTTCCATCACGCGGCGGTTGATCTGTTCGATGCCGGCTTCCCCGTCGATGACGACAAAATCAAAGTTACCGGAGATGGTTTCAAGGACCTGCTTCAGATAGGCGTTGACCTTGCAGTAGCAGCCGGCGGCCTCGGGGCGGCCGATGGCAAGGAACGAAAGATTGCTGCGCTCGGCGATGCAGTCGAGCAGATGGAACTTAGCTTCGCTCAAAAGGTCGATGGCGTCTGCCGTTTCGCCCTTGTCAATGCTTGCGGCAATCCGCAGCCGGACGTCGTCCAGCGTCATCGGCGGCTTCATGTCGAGCGCTGTTGCGAGTCCGATAGCCGGATCGGCGTCTACGGCCAGGATCCTTTTATCGGGGTAGCGCTCTGACAAAAGACGGATCAGCGCGGCGGAAAGCGACGTTTTTCCGACGCCGCCCTTTCCGGTAAAAGCAAATGTAACAGTACGCATAACAGCCTCATCCTTCTGGTTCGATTCAGAACGGTCCTTTTTTCTTATTATAAATTATATATGGACAGAAATCAAGCGGTTTGACGATTCTTGCCTGGGAAACAGCATTTGCACGTGCAGAACATGCGT
>JAEEGG010027567.1_pt1 | contig 10754 bp, 11 predicted proteins | sample 9134161 | NCBI WGS metagenome assembly JAEEGG01 (sample SAMN16246543, study PRJNA631951) | gut metagenome | biome: gut microbiome; feature: rumen; material: CR-attached | host: Bos | place: Iran: Karaj | collected 2018-10
CTTTGTGCACAGCATTCCAACCGGCGGCGGTGATACCCCAATTGTTGGTGGAGTTCTTGTTGCCGTTGATGCGGACCTTTCTTCTCTTCACTTTTTTGTTAGCATTGATACCCATGGTGTATACTTTTTATTGTTTATATCTCTGACTGTCAGTTTGTAATAGCAATAACTCCTATTGCAAACGCTCGGCAAAGATACTAACATTTTTTGAACCAGCCAAATTATTTTTTATTTTTCACAATGCAAACGCTTCAAATACGACATTTTTTTGATAAAAGAAAAGGCCGTATCAAGTCCGACTGTTCTACGGTTGTTCTATGGCTGTTTAACGGTTGTTTAACGCTTTTTCCCGTCAAACAACCGTTAAACAGCCATAGAACAACCGTAGAACTGTCGGTGTTGAGAGCCCGTGTACACGTATTAAAATGTATTAGAAGCGGCCCGAGGCGCCGCCGCCGCCGAAACTGCCGCCACCGAAGCCCCCAAATCCGCCGCTCGAGAAGCCGCCGCCACCCCAACTACCGCCGCCGTGGGGAAATCCTCCAATGAAGGTTCCTCCGCCTTTGCCGCTGTTGTCATGCCACGATTCGGGGTGTTTTTTGACGTAGATGCCTACTATCACAATGACAATACCGATGAATAGTAGGAAGACGCCTAGGGCGATAAAGCCTTCGCGGCGTTCGTCTTTGCGGTATTGTGCGTAGCTGTATTCTCCAGCCAGCACGGGTTCGATGATTTCGAGGGCGTTGGTCAGTGCGCGGTAGAAGTCGCCGTTGCCGAGGGCATCGAGCATGTGATTGTCGATGATGCGTTTGCAGAACACGTCGGGCAAGGCTCCTTCAAGGCCATAGCCCGTGCTGATGGCTACAGCGCCCCAGTCTTCCTCGGGGGTCTTGCTCTTGATGAGGATGACCACACCGTTGTTGAACTCCTTTTGCCCAACTCCCCATGCTTGCCCAATGCGCTGGGCAGCAGCATTCTCGTCGTCGCCTTCGATGGTGGGGGTGATGACGACAAGTATCTGGTTTGAGGTGCTGTCGTTGAAGGCTACCAGGCGTTCCTCCAGCTTATTGCGTTGGTCGGCGGTGAGCATCTGTGAGTAGTCGTTCACCAGACGGTTGGTCTTCTCGGGCAACCACTCGGCCCGTGCCGGCAGCACGGAAAACAACAGCAATAATATCAGCAGTCGATGCTTCACTTGCGTTTAGAAATTGAACTCTACTTGTACAGGTTCTGCAGCCTCTTCGGGGGCGGTGAAGTAGCCCTTCTTCTCAAAGCCGGCGATGGAGGCAATGATGCTGTTCGGGAAGCGGCGCAGCATGGTGTTGTAGCCTTGCACAGCTTCGTTGAACTTGCCGCGCTCCACGGTGATGCGGTTCTCGGTGCCTTCAAGCTGCGTCTGCAGGTCGCGGAAGCCTTGGGTGGCAGTGAGTTCAGGGTAGCGCTCGACGGTGACCTTGATAGTGTTGGCCACGGCCTTGCTCAGGTTGTCCTGGGCTTTTTGATAGGCTTTGATTTGCTCTTCAGTGAGTTGCGAGGGGTCTACCTTGGTGTTCTCCACGCCAGCGCGGGCGTTGGTCACCTCGGTCAGCACGCTCTTTTCGTAGTCGGCGGCGCCCTGTACGGTGGCTACCAACTGCGGAATGAGGTCCATGCGGCGTTTGTAGACGTTCTCTACCTGTCTCCAAGCTTTCTGCACGTTCTCGTCAGCGGTGACAAGCTTGTTATTCACGCTGATGCCCCACAGGATGATAATGGCTACTACGGCAATGATGCCGATAATGATTCCGGTCTTTTTCATGATATGTACTTTTATTTTTTTTTAATGATTATAACGCCAATACTATTTCTATAGTATGGTTATGTCAAATATTTTTGCTATTTTTGCACCGTGGATTTTTACTTTTGGTTCCTCCAAACGTATTAAAGGCGTGAACAACACAACGGACATAGAGCTGATGCAACGGGTGGTCAAGGGCGATGAAGCGGCTTTGCGTACCCTCATCGAACGCTACCGTGAACGCCTCTACCGCTTGGCCTACAGCTTGTTGGGTGACAGTGCTGCTGAGGATGCCGTACAGGAGACCTTCATCCGGCTGTGGACCCGTGCGCGTCGCTACGACTCACGCCATAGTCTCTCCACCTGGCTTTATACGCTCTGTTGCCGTCGTTGCTACGATGAGTTGCGCCGCCGTCGCCGCCATCGTGAGATGATGGCGCAGCTGCCTGATACCATGATAGATGTCTCTACTATGGAGGCTGACGAGTTACGCGCTTTGTTGCAGCAGGCCACCCTTACTCTGCCACCCAAACAACGTGTTGTCTATCAGTTAAGGGAGATTGAAGGGCTCAGCACCGAGGAGACTGCTGTGGCGGCCCGAATGACTGTCGAGCAGGTGAAGGCCAACCTCTGGGCCGCCCGCACCACCGTGAAAGAAAAGCTAAAGCAATATGGAATATAACGAATTGATAACAAGAGTGCAACAGGCCCCCGTAGAGGTTCCTGGCACCGAAGCCTTGCTACAGGGCATGCATCGCACACTTCAGCGTCGACAGAAGCAACGCCAATGGGCTGTGTCTATGTTCTTTGTGCTGGTTGTGGGCGCCACTATCGCCCTGTTGCCGTCAGCCACTCCTGCCGCACGGCCGATTACTCTCGCTGAGCAAGTTAGCCGTCAGATTGATGTGCCGCGCAGTAACACCCCCGCCCCTCTAATTGGATACCGTAATTCAATCCATAACCGTCAAATATATACGTTATTATGAAAAGCAAAGCCTTGATTATCGTTGCAGCAATGCTGCTGTTTACTGCATGTGCCACCAACTATGTTGTCACCGACAGCGTAGGTCGCCGTCTCGATGGCACGCGCACCCTTCTCACATCGGACACCCTCTCGCTTGCTAATACTTCCTATGGCCTTTGGCAATACACAGCCCTCAACCAAAGTCAAATGTTCGACTTTCGTAGCAAGCGTGATACTATGCGCTACGCTTATTGTCAGGCGCTTCCGTGCGATGGGTGGACAGTTGTGGATGATAGTCTTCCGCGTATGTTAAGGCCACGAGTCTCTATTACCAAGCGTTTCTGCTGGTTTACCTCCCGTTACCGTTATACCGCCGTCTTCCCTGCCCTCGACAGCTTGCCTGTACCCATCTCGCAGTACCTTACCGATGACGAGCAACGTATTCTCTTTCAATCCATAGATCTGCCGGTTGATTGGAATGGGGCCGATATGTATGCTCTTCTAGACAAGCTGAATACCAAGTATGTAGAGTGGGTGAGCCACTGCCTTTTCGAGAAGGAGATGGATGCCTACGTAGCTCATTGCGACAGCGCGCAGCAAGCCTTACTGACTCAATACCACGATACGTTGCTAGCCCTTGTTTTTGCCAGCCTGCCTGATGAGTTCAAATCTATTGGCAATGTGGCTACAGCTATCCCAGAATTGGAATTTATCAACAAAATCAATGCAGTGGGCTTCGATGCACTTCATTGGTGCTATGAGCATTGGAATCTTGATACGCGTGTCATCTGGCGTGTCGAAATCCCTGGTGGCGGCACCGCCGAACACATGGTAAGCACCGAGCGTCTGATTATGGGCGACTATATAATAGAAGAAACAAGCCGCACTATCAATTGGTGGGCTTGTGTATTGACATTGTTGCTTATGGTGGGTGTAGCTTGGCTTATCCTTCGCGGTGCTCCTTTCGGAGTAGGTCGTTTACGGTCTTTACAGGATTGAAAGTGGCCACCGGTACCTCAACGAAGAGGGTGATCCAATCTGCCATGGCTCCATTCCACAAGCCGGGAAGTTCCTGCGACTTAAGTGTTACAGCTCCTTTGGTCTTTTTGCTGATGAAGCCGGTCTTCGGGTCGACATACTGTCGTAGGTCGAAATAGCGGCCGCGGTAGTTCTTGGTGCAGCAGACAAGGTCGACGGGGTTAAAATGAGTCGAGGCTTGGAAGAGAGCCTCCTGTTGCGGATCTTTGTGGTTGATTTGCGCCGATTCTACAATCTGGAGACTTCTACGCCCCATGGAATCAATGGTGTAGAAGGGGCCGCCGCCAGGTTCACCGAGGTTCTTCACCATGCCGCAGATGCGCATGGGGCGATTGAGCAGCGAATGTAGGGTCTTGACATCGCAACCTTCTGGTACCATGATATTAAGCTCGTCGGTGGCGAAGCGTGCAATCTTGCGGATAGTCTTTTCGTCTGGGTGTTTGTCGAGAGTGCGCAGGGCATCGGCGGTCTTCTGTTGCAGTTCGAGCAACATTCCTGCGAGTACCTGTTTGTATATCACGGTGGTATGCTTCATCCAATCGGGCACCACGTTGTCAATGTTCTTGATGAAGATGAGGTCGGCGTGCTGCTCGTTGAGGTTTTCGATGAGGGCGCCGTGTCCACCCGGGCGGAAGACCAGCTTGCCCTCTTCGTCGCGGATGGGCTGGTTCTGCTCATCGACGGCGATAATATCGGTATAATGTTTTTGCTCCGAGAAGGTTATCTTGAGCGTGATGCCGAAGGTGCTCTCATAGTAATGCTTTACTTCGGCGATTTTACGACGGAAGGCGGTGCGGTGTTCGGGCGAGATGGTGAAATGTAGATTGACACTGCCGTCGGTGTTGCGGGCATAGAGCGCTCCTTCGACGATATGTTCCTCGAGCGGAGTACGTTGTACCTCGCCGTAACGGTGGAATTTGAGTAGTGCTTTGGGCAGACTTCCGTAACTGAGGTACTGCTCTTTGAGGAGAAAGTTGATGACGGTACTATAGTCGCCTCGGCGGAGGTAGTCCTCAATATCAAGATCGGAGGCCATCATGCAGGCCTTCAGGTCGTTGAAGAAGGCAAATGAGCGGATGTTCTCTAGGAACTGTTGCACCTCGGGGAACTCTTTGGCAAAATTGGTCGCAACGCCGAAGTAGGTGGACGAGAAGGCGTAAAGGTCTTTGAACATGCGTGTTGCAGCACCCGAGGCGGGGACGAATTTAAGAATACGGAGCCCTTTGCTGAGTGTGCGATATTGCTTTTCGTAACGTGCTATCTCCTTGTCGTCCAGCACATGTATGCCGCCATTGTCAGGAGTGGCAGGTGCGTCTAGTTGTGTTTTGGGAAAACCTTCCTTGAAGTTGTCTATCTGCGCCTGTACGCGTTCAACAGAAAGACCCAGCTCATTGAGTTGGGCCAGGTCTTTGGGAGTGGGTCTAAATATCATGTTATTTGATGCTTAGTTGTAGTAAGGCTGTGTTTCGAGGGTGACCTGTGCGGTCTTTTTCTCGCCTTCCACGAGACGCACGGTGCCGGTACCGCGACGTACTCCGCCGTTCTCAACGGGGTAGGAGGCACGGATGGAGATGATGGCGGGGGCGTTGAAGTAGGTGGAATAGATGCCTTCGCCGTTGGTCTCGCCAGCGTCGTAGTTGAGGTCGTCGGCGCTGCCAGCGTTCTGGTAGAGCTCGACAACAACGCCAGAAACGGGGTTGCGGGTGGCCTCGTCGACCACCAAAACGTCGACATAGCAGTGGGTATCCTTGTCACAGGCAGTAAAAAGTGCCATCGGTAAGAGGCTGATAAACAGCAGGACTGAAAGGATGTGGATTTTTTTCTTCATAAAAGTATGTTTTTTTGTCGCGTTATGTCTATTTTTCTTCTTATTTTTGCAACTGCAAAATTAGCAAAAATATTCTATATATAGATGAAAAAAGTAACATTTCTTGTATTTTTTTTAGCGGCGATGTTTCTCGTTCTGCCGCAAGGTGCTGTGGCTCAGAAGAAATCGGAGGGTAAGATAGTGCGGGTTGAAATGGTGACTTCCGAGGGGCGAATGGTGTTCGAACTCTACAATGATACCCCTCTGCACCGTGATAATTTTCTGAAATTGGTGAAAGACAAGACCTATGTCGGGCTACTTTTTCACCGTGTCATCAAGAACTTTATGATACAGGGCGGCGACCCCAATTCACGCGATGCCAAGCCCGGACAGATGTTGGGCGACGGTACGTTGGGTTATACGGTTCCGGCAGAGTTCCGTGCCAACCATATCCACAAGAAAGGTGCCTTATGCGCTGCACGCCAGGGAGATAATGTTAATCCTAAGAAAGAATCGTCGGCTTCACAGTTCTATGTAGTGCAGGGACAAGTATGGGATGATAAAACGCTGGATATGATGGAACAACGGTTCGGTAAGAAGTTCACCGCCGAACAGCGCAAGGTCTATACCACCGTGGGAGGCACACCTCACCTGGATGGTGACTACACAGTCTTCGGTGAAGTCGTTGAAGGTATGGAAGTTGTGGATAAAATCGCCGCTGTACAATGCGGCTATGCCGACCGTCCGGTGACGGATGTGAAGATATTGAGCGTAAAGGTATTGAAATAGCTTGAAGAATTAACTAAACTGATAGATGAAAACTCTTATTTCTCAGTACATTGAAGAGATACGCAAGGCGCGTATCGAAGACTTTAAAGACAAGGCCGCCGAGGTGGAGCAGTTCCGTGTGCGCTTCCTTGGCCGTAAAGGCGTTATGAATGAGTTGTTTGAGCAGTTCAAAGCACTGCCCAACGACCAGAAAAAAGAGATGGGTATTGCGCTAAACGAGTTGAAGACCGCCGCGCTGGCCAAGGTGGAGGAATGGAAAAATTATGTTGAGCAAGCGCCTGAACTAAATGATTACCATGACCTTACAATGCCTGTCGACTTCGCGCAGCGTGGCAGTCGTCACGTGTTGTCGGTGACTATGAACGAGATTGCCGAGATTTTTGCACGCATAGGTTTTACGGTGGAGGAATCGGTTGAAATTGAGGACGATTGGCATCTTTTCTCGGCACTGAACTTCCCGCCCGACCACCCCGCCCGCGACATGCAGGACACCTTCTTCGTCCAAAAGGAGGAGGGTAAGATGGATGTCACCCTGCGTACCCATACTTCGTCGGTACAGGTGCGCGTGATGGAAACCCACAAGCCTCCCATCCGTATCATTGCGCCGGGTAGAGTGTTTAGGAATGAGGCTATTAGCGCCCGTGCACATTGTATCTTCCACCAGGTGGAAGCCCTGTATGTGGACAAGAAAGTGACCTTTGCCGATTTGAAGCAGACGCTGCTCTATTTCGCCAAGGAGATGTTCGGCGAGCAGACACAGATACGCCTGAGACCAAGCTACTTCCCTTTCACCGAGCCAAGTGCCGAGATGGATATTTCGTGCAACATCTGCGGTGGAAAAGGCTGCAATATTTGCAAAGGTACGGGGTGGCTTGAAATCCTCGGTTGCGGCATGGTCGACCCCAATGTGTTGGAGGCCTGTGGCATTGATAGTAAGGAGTATACGGGCTTTGCCTTGGGTATGGGTGTGGAGCGTATGGCTATGTTGAAGTACCAAATTCGTGACCTGCGTCTCTACTTCGAGAACGATTTGCGCTTCCTGCATCAGTTCGACAACATTATTTAGCATCGTATTACTTTGGGAACCATTGCGATAAATGGCATGCGCTTCTATGCGCACCATGGCTGTTTCAAGGAAGAACGCGCTATCGGGACACATTTCCGCGTTGATCTTGCGCTGCAGACCGATACAAGTTGTGCGGAAGTCTCTGATAACATTGTCGATACGGTAAATTATCTGGAAGTGTACCGTGTGGTGAAACACGAGATGGCAAAGCCCTCGAACCTGCTGGAGCATGTGGCCCGCAGGGTGGGGGAGGCAGTCTTGGCGGAATTTTCTGCAGTAGAGTTACTTACGGTAAAAGTCTACAAGCTTAACCCACCTCTTGGGGGACAGATGGATTCGGTCAGCGTCGAGGTGACCGTGACGCGCCGTTAACTCCCTATCAAGTTCGCCCCAACGTTCACTGTTCTTATGTTGTTCTAAGGTTGTTCTTATGTTGTTCTTATGTTCTAAACCTTAGAACAACATAAGAACAACCTTAGAACAACATAAGAACAGTCGAAGTTGGTACGGTGTTGGTAGGGTGAAGGTGTTGGGAATTAGAGTTCTCCGTTATCGTGGAAACTGTAGTAGCCAGGGTGTCCGTCGGCACCGATGGCGATGATGAGGTGCTCTGTAAGGTTGATTTGCAGCAGTTTGCCGGCTTCGAAGAGTGTCTGTGTCAGCCGTCGGTCTTCGCGGCTCGGCCGCAGGTTGCCGGCCGGGTGGTTGTGCAGGACGGCTACTTTCACGGCTTTGCACTCCAGCGCTCCGCGGAAAAGGATGCGGGCGTCCACGGTGGTTTCGGTTTGTCCGCCCATGGCAATGCGCTGGCGTGCAAGTACTTTGTTTCGGTTTGAGAGGTATACCGCCCAGAACTCCTCGTGGTCGAGGTCGGCCAGGAGGGGCGACATGTAGTTGAAGAGGTCATTGCTGTCTCTCAAAATCAGCTCTTTAGCGTTGCTTATCTCGCCCTGCATGCGCCACCCCAGCTCGAGTGCTGCCAGCAGGGTGGTGGCTTTGGCGGTGCCGAGGCCGTGGATGGCGGATAGGTGGCTGAAATCCAGGCGGGAGAGTCCTGTGAGGCTGTTGCCGGTAAGGTTGAGCACTTCTTTGGCCACATCAACGGCGTTTTTACCAGGGACACCGCTGCGTAAGAGTATTGCAATCAGCTCAGCATTAGAGAGTTCCTTCTTTCCATGGAGGAGCATTTTCTCGCGTGGACGGTCCTCGTCGGCCCACTCCTTTACGGTGAGTGATTTTTTTTCTTCCATATCTTGCTGTATCTCTTGAATTTTGGTGCAAAGATACATCTTTTTTTTGGAAAATTATTGCTATATTAATATTTTTTCTTATCTTTGCACATTCAAAGTGCAAAAGAAACAAAATATAAATATACACATAAACTATGCAGAATAAAGGACTTATCAGATTTTTGGCATGGGCTTTCGCATTGGTTTGTTTGTTCCAATTGTCGTTTACGTTTGTGACAAGCAGTGTTGAGAGCAAAGCTAAAAAAGCAGCTGAAAACTACATCAAAAGTGAGCAAACGCAGAAACTTGTAGCTGACCGTACCGCCGACGCGGTAGAGCAGCAAATCCTTGTAGACTCCCTGCGCAATGCCCGTGAGGCACGCTACCTTGACTCGATGGCTACCGAGAAAGTCTATCTCGGCTACACCTACCGCCAGTGCCAGAGCCGCGAAATCAATCTCGGCCTTGACCTGAAAGGCGGTATGAACGTGATGCTTGAGGTGTCGACCGTGGACGTTGTCCGCGCCCTCGCCGACCACACCGAGGATCCCCTCTTCAACCAGGCTATCGACAACGCTCTGGCAACTCAGAAGAAGAGCACCAACCGTGACTTCGTGTCGATTTTCTACGAAGAGATTGTCAAGCTCGACCCCAATGTCTCCCTCGCTTCTTACTTCAGCGGTCAGCTCCGCGACAAGATTAAGCTCGGCGACAAGAATGACGATGTCATCAAGGTTGTCAAGGAAGAGGCCGCCGGTGCCTATGACCGTACCTACCAGATTTTGAGCCAGCGTATCGACAAGTTCGGCGTGGCCCAACCCACCATCCAGAAGCTTTCGGCTTCGGAGCGCATCCTGGTTGAGCTTCCTGGTGTGAAGGAGCCCGAGCGTGTCCGCAAACTCCTGCAGGGTACTGCCCAGCTGGAGTTCTGGCAGACCTACGATAACACCGAGGCTATCCGTTTCCTCGATGCCGCCAATACCTATCTGGCTTCCGTCAACACCGAAGTTGAGTCGACCGAAGAAGAGGTCGCCGAAGAGGTCGCTGAAGAGAAAGACAGCACCGAGGCTATGCTTGAGCAGTTGACTGCCGACAATACCCCCGCCGCCGCCCAGTCGGCCGATATGGAGGCTTTTGTGAAGAGCAACCCCCTGCGCGCCAAGCTGCAGTTCTACGTCGACCAGAACGGTCAACCCCTGCAGGGCCCGATTGCCGGTCTTGCCAGCGGCAAGGATCGTGCCGACATCAGCGCCATGCTCGAGAAAGCTGCCGCCAAGAAGGTCTTCGACCCCCGCACGGTGAAGTTCCTCTGGTCGGCCAAAGCTGACGAACACTTCGGTGGCGACGTGTATGTGTTGTATGCCATCAAGATTACGACCCGCGACGGTTCTGCTCTGTTGGACGGCGGTTGCATCAGCGATGCACGCCAGGACTTCTCCACCGTCGGTGGTAATGAGATTTCTATGACAATGAATAGCGAGGGTGCGCGTGAGTGGAAACGTATCACGGGCGAGAATGTGGGCAACTGCATCGCCATTGTTCTGGACGACCAGGTCTATTCGGCTCCCCGTGTCAACGGTGAGATTGCCGGCGGTCGTTCCTCCATCACGGGCGACTTCTCGCTTGAGGAAGCCAAGGACCTTGCCAACATCCTGAAGTCCGGTAAGCTGCCCGCTCCCGCCGTCATCGTGCAGGAGGCTGTGGTTGGACCTTCGCTGGGTCAGGAGTCCATCCGTAACGGTCTTATCTCCTTCATCCTTGCCTTCATCGTGGTGCTCATCTACATGGTCATCTTCTACAACCGTGCCGGATGGGTCTCTGTGGCAGCCCTTATTACTAATGTATTCCTACTTATTGGTATATTGGCCTCCATTGGCGCTGTGCTGACGCTGCCTGGCATCGCCGGTATTGTGTTGACCATGGCAATGGCAGTGGACGGCAACGTGATTATCTATGAGCGTGTGAAGGAAGAGTTGCGCGCAGGCTCCAGCTTGGCCAACGCTGTGGAGAACGGTTTCAAGAATGCTTACTCTGCTATCATCGACGGTCAGGTGACCACCTTCCTGCTGGGTCGGGTGCGT
>JAEEGG010027568.1_pt1 | contig 10753 bp, 9 predicted proteins | sample 9134161 | NCBI WGS metagenome assembly JAEEGG01 (sample SAMN16246543, study PRJNA631951) | gut metagenome | biome: gut microbiome; feature: rumen; material: CR-attached | host: Bos | place: Iran: Karaj | collected 2018-10
GTTCAACATCTCGTGAAGAGTTTTCAGGGTAATGTGCTTCTGCTTGTTTGCCGTCTCTTGCATCCTTATGCCATTTCTAAAAACCGACAAGCGGCCATATCACTATTGGAAGTTCTTCGACTAGCGAAGCGAGCAAAGCTCGAATTCTCTCTCAAACCAATAGTTCCATGACCGACTTATCTGTGCTTTACTCTAAGGTCAATGACCTTTGGTTACTATACACCTCATATATTATAATAGTCCTTTGGCCTACGTTGTGGCCAGAACACATAAGAGATTGCCATCCCCCTTTCAATATCCGTTTTATCCGCGTAATCCGTGTTCGATCAAAATAGATATTTCTCTAATTCTCAAATTCTTGACCTGAAACTCACTTGAGTATATCCACATCCGAAAGTGGCTCATACGCCCCATTCTTCATTTCTATGATGACAGTCCCACTCTCCAATGCCCTTACCGTATGCCATTGACCCGCTGGAATATTAATAGCTACTACAGGGCCATTCGGTGACAACTCTATAGCCTCCGTGCATGTTCGTTCCAGTTCATCATAGTACTCCACACGAAGTTTTCCTCTTAAGCACACCATCGTCTCCGATGTCTTTTGGTGTCTATGAATTGGAAGCGAACTCCCTGGTTCGATTGCATTCAGCATGCGCTGGCTCTGGTCGTCCGCACTGTTGCGGAGGTCTAAATTCATTCTCAACCTCTCCGATGCCTTGGCCTTCGCCGTCAGGTCATCCAATATCGCCTGTGTAATCTCCATGATTTCTTCTTTGTGGTACGAATAAGTAGCTGCAAAATTGCCAGATAACTTTTAGCAAAGCCTTCATACCGATACTATTAATAATTCCTCAACACTACCTCGAATGCCTCAGCATAGTTTACGCCCCACTGACTACCACGCACAGCAGCCAGTCCTGAGATATACTCCGCAGAACGCGGATGAGGATAAGGGCGCATTACACCTCGATACATCGAGAGTGCCTTAATCTTCGCATCCACGCCATCCTTACCCACCTCCACATAACAGTTAGGTACAAAGTCCTGCATGGCATTGTTTATTTTCCATTCCGTACATGAAGGCACCTCCATATACCAGAACTCCTTTACGCGTTTCACCTCAGGCCTACGCTGGAACAAGCGGATTGCCTCCTGACAGGCCATCGAGGTCTGCAGGTGATCGTTGTTTGTATCCGCAGGATGATGCGTAATGATAACATCCGGCTGCGAATCACGGATGGCTCCTTCGATGTGCTGCACCAGCTGAAGATGCGGCACCGTGTTCATCTCGATATTCGGGAACGAGCCCTCATACTCTTTGCCCACACCGATGTATGCCAGTGCCTTGTGCGTATCATCCTCCAGCTCATTATCTTCCGGACGGAAAGCACGCGCTTTAGCCTCTGTGCTCATGATACACACATCCACTGTATCACCATTACGCGTCCACTTGTAAATGGATGCGCCACATCCCAAGACCTCGTCATCAGGATGCGCTACTACTATTAAGTACTTCATAATATTATTTGATTTTTTCTATTTGTTGTTTCATTGATTTATTCTCCACCCTCTCGCCCTGATGTCAACCGAGGGAGCAGTGAGAGCAATGCCAAGCTTGTTTGAGCATTGCCGAGTCGCGTCCGAGGTCGAGGTGTGCCTCAAAGAGCCTTGCAGGCACATTGTCATCACCGAAGAGCGGTGTCTGCCCGATATGCATCCGGCAGGATTATTTATCATCTACACTATGCTATGATTTATCCGACCACTCCATATATTCTATCACTTCCAATAGTCCTTCAATAGATAGCGCAGGATATCCTTTCTGCTTCATATACGTCTCAATAGCATACTTGTTCTCTATTAGTGAAAATTCTAGGAAATCATAATCTACATATTCAGCATCCGTCTCCTCATAGAAAGAATTGATTGCATGAAGTTGGATTCTTTCAGGTACTCTCAACTTATGTGCTTCATACATAAGCCTTTCATTAACACCTAACCGTAAATACTCAGGCCAGAAAGTCGCAGTGCCCACTTCCAGTCCTTTTACTTCAGTCATATACGACAGGATACCCACAGCTTTGTCATGTACCAAACCTTGAAGGAACATAACTATAAGAATTATGCTATCTACTTTTATAGATTCAGCCTTTGCTATCTCATGGTACTGCATTCCCTGCATCCAACTAATGGCAATCCTTTTTATTCTTTCAGTATCAGACAACAACCTCTTCTTTGTAGCCGTGCTACTTATCTCTTCTACCACCGTTGGCATCGCAAGTACGCAATCTATCATGAATGAAACGAACTCACTATTGGTCACATCCCACAAGCCAGCAGCCAATTCAACATGCTCTTCTGTTATAAACTGCTCAACGGCACTAAGTTCTCGGAGATTAAGTCCTGTTGCTTTCGACAACTGATATCTTTCATCCCCAAAATTTTCTTTGAGCACATTATGCCTAGCTGTAAATACGCGTTTCAAGATATCCTGCTTTTCATCATCTGAAAGACTAAATGCAAGAGATTCCGAAACCAACTCCTCTACATTTATATCATTAACATTGCCTGAAGCACTTCTAATTATCATCTCATCAATTGCATCTGCAAAAACGGTAACAGAAAGCAGCTGATTTATATCGTTGGCATCTTTAACTTTTCTCTGACTGACAAGATAGTCTGCTAAGGCATAAAGCGTACCCTGCATCTTTTTTAAAGAACTGTCATCAGCATCCAGAGCCTCTTTTATTGTATTAATTAGTCTTCCATTTCTATACGCGACGGGCACCATAATAGTTCCATAGCGTTCTCTGCCTGCACGGCCAACTCGCCCAATTATATTTTTCAAACGAGTATTTGGTAGGTAATAACCAGGATTAGACTGATCCATAGCAAAAGCTATAACGATAGTTTTAATAGGTAGATTAACACCTTCTGCAAGAGTAGTATTACTAATAATTAACCTAAATATACCCTTATCATAAGCCCTCTCAATTTTTTCTCTTAAATCTTGCGGTACATCTCCATGATGATAGGCAAAACCATGAGAAAGTGATTGACAGAAAAGGTGATCATTACCTAATTGGAAAGCAGAGTATTCGATAATTTTATTCAGTTCGTCTGGAACAGATATATAATTGGATGGTGTATCAAATGCGCCATTATCCAACATCTTAATCAAATGATTTGCCAATGTAGTACATCCCACTCCTCTTGTCTTACCTGTAGTAAACAACAAAACAGAACCTGCCCTTAGGGCCCGTAATGCTAGAGTACACCCTACAGGCACATTAGCAACCTTCCACCTCTGCTTTTCTTCATCATAATTTCTTAAGCTCTCATCTTGCGCATCTTCCTTGGTAATAAAACCTGTTATCTCGTAGTTTTCGTTGCCATATCCCTCAACAAACACATCAACAGCGTCATCTCCTACCAATGCTTCTGCCAAAATTAATTTACTGGGCCTGTAGGTACTATCTCCTATATGGTCATCAGTTCCTTTTAGCCAGCGATTAACCACATCTATATTAGGTATTATCGCTGATATAAAAAGGAATCGAACATTTTCACGAGCCCTAAGCCTAGTTAATAGCATCTCGTAGTTAATGCCACGTGATAAATCTTCAAGAAGCTGTCCTTCATCACATATAACTAAAGTGAAGCTGTTCAAAGCTTCTTGTGAAGAAGATTCTATCGTCAAGAATGATTCTGGTGTAGCAATCAGCAGTTGAGCGTCTTCTATTCCTTCTTCGACTATTGAGGCCGTACTTCCACCATATTTTGTTGCATAAGTAAAACCTAACGGTTTATGTATTCGTCTGAAACGGTCTCTTAACTCCCTACTAAGTGCCCTTAATGGAGCAAGATATAGTATACGTGCATTAGGATTGCTATGTACCTCATGATAAATCAGAAGCTCAGTAATATATGACTTACCAGCACTTGTTGGCATTTTCAGACTGAATGCCCCCTTATAATTCAACAAGCCTTTGTCAATAGCATCCTGTTGTGACGGCAAGAATGATAGTATATGCAGACGATATGAATGTTCCACATATGCAGTCCAATCAAAAGAAGCATCTATACCTCGAAGTGTCTGCCAAATGTTGTCTGAATAAAATTTCTTTAGCACGCAGCGAAGAACGCTGGTCATATAAAAATCTGTTGGCGAGTCAAATTCTCGTTCGTTATATTTCTTATTGTAGCTTTCAACCACTTTCACCAACAGAGCATCATCACCTGTCCGTATAAAGCCATCCAAATCTTTAAAAACCTCAAAATAAGTATTCCTAACTCCCTGATTTTTTACCGCTCCACCACCAGTAACAATAAAAGAAAGCAATTGACCAGAAACATCATCATAGTCTTCAATACTTATGTTTTTCATGGCCCACGATGCTATAGCTGCATAATCGCATAGGTAATATAGTGCCGCAACATATAACTGATTATTCAGTTGCCTGACTCCGTGAAACTCATTTGCTGTCTCACTCTGCGAGTACAACAAAAGACCTTTCACAATACCTAACATCTCGTGTTTTACACTTGTTATCTGCTCTGGTGTTTGAGCTTTATAATATGTATTAAGAATGCCATGAAGTTCCCCTAACAATGAAATATAGTAGTCCTCCTGACGAGAAACAAACTCGCCTTCCGCAGGAATACCATAACTCCTACAGAACTCATATTTCTCCGACTCGTTTATCCAATCAGTCAGTTTTTCCATGACAACTTATTTCGCCTGTTTACGTATATCAGAATAAATGCTTTCATATACACTCTGAAGGTTATCCATTGGTACACAATAAACATTCTTCACATTTGGATGCATTGTAAGCAAATCGCTGGGCATTCTATTAATCTGTTCTGCAAGCGTTGTGCTATCCACAACAGCTACGGCATTATATTCCTTTTGATAGGTGGTCTTTGCAGCCTCTCTAAAACGATATATTTGCTTATGAAGATCATATAAGTCCTCATCTTCGCAGCGGGTTAATAAGTAAGGAATTGTCTCTGCTGCCCTTTCTACAGCATCTTTATTCGCATCGAAAACGGCTTCCAGTATTGTACATTCCAACTTCCCATCTTTATAATTGACGTATGATGGTCTTTTGTGAATCTTATATACACTGTTCCCTAACCCGGTGGCACACGTTTTTACCTCATAGGTAAACATTGAGTCTGAAGTTGACGGATTATCAGGGTCTTGTAATGAGAACAAGATAATATCTGTATACTTGCTTGCATCTTTCTTGCTGTCTCTGAAACGCCATTTCATTGGCAAAACGTTTGCCGCCGGAGTCCACGTTTGGATTGCAAGATAGAAAGACAATATTTCTCCAAAATCACCCGACATCACCATTCCCTTTCTGGGAAGCCTTCGAGAGATGGCTTCTTTTCTGGTCGTTGGGAACCGAGACACAATGTGAGTAAGTTTATCTTCGCTTATATATGCCTCCCTGAAAGGTATAAGACAATCTTGAATAAAAGCAGTTGCCTTACTATTATCAAACACATAGAACTCCAGCCCGCTCTTAGGATACAGGCTAACATCATGTTTAAAATAGTCTGAAATTGCTGCCATCTGAAACTACAATAAATATTTTCTTACTTCCACTGATTCTTCCTTCTATACTCCCCCACCAATATCAACAGATTTTTGAACTTGGCAAGCCTGTCAACCTTCAAATTCCCCGCATTCATCCTTTTCCTATTGGTCTTAAGCCAGTTCAGCATATCGTGTTCTTCGATTCTATGACGCGACGGATTTCGATGGTTAGTATTAATGAAATCAACCACCTCATTGTATTTAGCGAGCCAGCGTTCATCTTGTGTCATCTCTCAATCTACTCATGTTCATGAACCGCCACCCAGAACGTATGAAGAGGCGAAGAAGTATCTTCCTCTGCCTTGTAAACATCCGAAACATCAATATGTTTTAACCTCCACGCTCTAAGGTTTGTCTGTTGAGTATAGGATGTAGAGCATTCTTCTATAACATTATGTTTTAATAACAGAGGAATAATATCATTCATAATTATATCGCTCTTACCAGAATTATAGATGGGATCCTCTAATATATTTATTTCATACTGATAGCTTGCCTTGATGTATTTATTTAAGAATCTCTTGACCAGTTTTCTATAGTCAGGGTTCTTAATCTTCATACTATTATCATGATTGTATTCTTCGTTTTTCTCTCTAACAAATCCTTGTTTCTTTAATAATCCATTGATATTATATGGCGAATATTCAGAATACGATTCCTCTGCAGACTGTACAATAGTGACAGTATTGATAGTACAATTATCACTGATAACAACATTTTCAAAGTTATTGTTCGACTTCTCATGTATTTTTATCTCTGTAAATGTACATGAATCAAACACGATATTCTTAAATTGAGTATTATTGAAACTAATATTTATGAAAGAACAGTCATGGAATCTGACATCACAAATAGCTTTATTTTCAAAAACGAGACTTGAGAAAGTTATCTTCTGACTGATATCCAAAGGCTCAGAATGTTCCAACTGATGGAGAAGGTAAGGTAACAATGTACCTATATTGGGTTGTACATAAGTAGCCTTCCAATCCCCCTCTTCCATTTTTAATAGTCCTTTTACTATAGCAAATGTATTTTCTTTTCTAAGCTGCAGAGTAAGATACTGAGATACAGCATCAGGCAGAAGAGCAACTCTTAGAAATGATTTAACAGGTCCAAAATTATCTTCACGAGCAGCTTTCGTTAGGATATTCTCTAATGACAAAGCAAGGAAATAATGGCGGAACTCATCGTGGTCAAACTTCCTATATCTTTCACCCAAATTTGATTTTGGCAACAAAGCATGTGATTCTGACATCCTTGTTATCATTGGCCTTATTGTCGCATCAGTTTTCCATTCATCAAAGAGAATGGTAAGATCAAAAGCTATTGTGTCAACAGTTACACTATCCTTCTGTTCCAACCACATTTCATTAGCCACATCAGCAAGTAATCTCATGTGCTGGCTGAAATCAAGATATGGTTTACCTGTATCTTTCTCCGTTGTAGACCATTTATTAACTTCACGCTTAACGAAAGTAGCAATAATCTTGTTTATACTATCCAAGTCACTCTCACCCCCATTCGAAACAAATTCATACGGAGTCAAACCGTCATTAAAAGCAAATGATACTATTTTCGTAAACAAGAAAGGACGTTCTAATAAAGGATGATTAACAGTAGAATGAAGAAGTGACACAAGCTTATTATATTCATCTTCAGGATGACTATAGTAGAAATCAATATAATCAACGCATTCTTCTTTAGTCCAATTATGTAACCTTATCTCGTCAAATTCGCACTCAGAGTCGATTCTCTGGTGCAGCATGCCAATTCTCTGAATATAATCTTGCGTATTAAAAAAAGTTCTTCTAGATGCAGCCACAAGTTTACCATCACCTTCCAATTCTGACACCAAATTGGAAAGCGATCCTAATGCCACATCACCTCCCTTTTCTGCGGCCAATTCATCAAATCCATCAATACCAAGAATAATTAATCCATTCCTAATAAGAGTTATGATAGAATTGTAATACAAACCTGTGATTCTTAAATCACCCAACTCATACATAATGGCCTCATTCAACCTAACCAGTTCCCTTCCATGCAAATCGATATGCCAAAACAAATAGTTAGATCTTCCTTCCAAATACTTTTGAGCTTGAATACGCTGATATTGTTTCAACAGGAAAGACTTTCCATGACCAGCATCAGCTGTAACAAAGGCGATTCTCGTTCCGCTCCATTGTTCATCTTCGCATTCAGATTTTAATATATCTAAAGCTTTTCCTGATTTCTGACAATAGACCTTCACTAAAGAAGCATGAGGGTCAACATATAATTGTTGTCCTTCAGAATCATCTTTTTGGATAATTTTCTTTGCAAAAGACTTAAGATCAGCAAGTTTTGTTGCTAAGAAATCTATATAGTCATATTCTACGCCATCACATATTATACTAGCAGATTGATTATTTTTCTCAGCTAATTTCACTGATACAATATTACTCATTCGCTGATATGTAAGTTCACCATTACCTTGAATATAGACCTCGTCCATATCATCAGCAAATGTTGCGACATCTGCCTTGATTTGCTTAATAACGGACTGTTTCATATGCAAAAATCATTCTTTGATAATATTAACGCTTACTCCGAAGTCTGCTAAAATAGACTGATAAAAGTCTTTGTGCAGCGCATTTGGAGTCAAAAGATTCAAGACCTTACTTCCTTTTGTAATCATATTAGCCATGGAAAAAGACGGGAATACGTCCACATCATCTGTCAAAACCATAATGACATTGATATCAGGATCCATACTCATTGCTATAACATCGCATACCATCATAGAATCCACATATTTCTGCTCTCTCTCAAAGAACACCTCTCTATGATTAGTTACGCAGTCTTCATGATGACATACTTTTGACTTATTTTCCGTAAATTTCCTTAATATCTTAACAGGGCACAAGTTGGGTTTAGCCTGACAAACTGTGCCCAGCTTTGACTGGTCTATACGGAGGGTGGGTATACCTGCTTTCTCTTTATACGAATCATACCAAATATGAGACTGTAAATAGAGAGTTGTAGCAAGTTCAATGCTACCAATTATTTTTTGAGGAGGGTTTAAAATGGGGAATAGAGTTTCCACTCCTGGAATAAGAGATGTCAGGACAGATGCTCTCTGTGTCATAGAACTCCCCTGATACCAACCTCCATAGAGTCTAATTCTGATGCAATCAATATCAGGAACTTGATATCTTAACATATCTATAGCATATACTATAACCTTCTTTATATCTTCCGAGGAATAAAGGTTGATAGGCTTTTTAAATATGTTGTCAAAATCAATTATTATCCCTGCTGTTTTCATGACAAATAACAATTATTTTTCGGCATCAAGCATCACTTCTTCATAAAGTCATAAACAAAGATGCTTTCTTATTTCTTCACTATGGTTCACTACAGCATTTTTGAAACCACTTATGCACATCATCAAATTCCCATTCCTTGAAGTTATAGGCTTATCATAACCTTCAACGATAAGGGGAAACTCCTTTTGTCCGATTTCGACAGAGAGCCTATCCTCTGCCAGTCTTGATACGAAACGATATGTTTGCGGACACTTATGTGACAGATGCTGGTATATAGAAGTATATGTACTAATGTACGAATGATACTTGTCTATAATCACCACCTTAAAGTCTTTTCCATGTGCAGCCATACCCAATCCTAGAATCTCATTTAGGTACAAATCTCCGAAAGAATATCCAATAACTAAAAGTCGATTATTCTCTATTACCTTTCTAGTCAAATCTGAAAGATATACATTATTGGGGGCAAAGGTCAACTTCTCTGTCTTCCTTGAACCAGAAACAATATATGGCTGTACGTATTCCTCTTTTGCCTGATTCGAGGGATTCTGCTGTCTTCCCATTCTATTCTTGCAAGCTGTCTTATAGTCTTTGTTCTTAACCATATCCCTGATACTATACTCAAAAGGGAACGAACTTGCTTCGCTGAATAAGATTTGCCCATGCAAATGAGCTATCGTTGACAGATTTCTCCGATTCTCATAATATTGTTTTGCTGAAAAACGACTATACTCTTCACCTTCTTTTATTGGTTGAAATCCATCCTCATACTCGCCAAGACTATTCTCTATTGTATTGTCATAATTCAGATTGTATATATTAGCCTTTCCAGATAAGGCTTGCCAAAATCCACGATACCATAGTTCCGATGTGGTGTCCTCACGGAAAGAAGAATCATATTGGTCAATAATATCCATTACCGTCTTTTGCAACCCAAATGCAGCTCTGATATAATCATAAGTCTGGATATCTTTCAAGAAATCATCTGGCTGTATCAATGTACCGAATTCCGGAAACGCAGGCCATGACGTAAATTCCTTATGCCAGCAGCTGCTATATGAGATGCACATCTCAACGATATGTAACAAGTTCTCAAAGTTCAATTGAGGCGGCATGAATTTGTTAATCTCAGGGCGCCCTACTTCTTCCAGCTTGTCAACGATATGTTTATTGAGATCAAATAAAAGAGGTCTTTCACCACCATCCACTTTATGGATGTTCAGTTTCAGCACCTCCTCTGTAATATTCTTCACAGAAGGAGAAATGCCTTTGTGGTCAAAGTCCATAACAGCGCCAGCCCCCACAATAACAGTTACCGCATTATCCATACTGTATGCATATCACCTGATATTCAAGAATCCTTGTTCCCTTAGTTCCTTAAGCCCATTCTCAATGTCTTCCATCGAGTACTGGCCACCGAACATACGATAGGCGTATAGCGGCGTAACACATCCAAAGTCCATGGACCCTGAACGTGCCTCGCTCTCCAAAAATTCCTTTAATCTGCTTATAATATCCATATTCGTAAGTTTTCGACGTGTGGTAGATATTTAACCTACTTTATTTTTTGCGCCTTGGCGCAACCTGTTCATCTAAAGAATCTCGACACTCGTATCAACAAACGTTAAATAGGTTAATCTTTTTAAGAACCCTGACGGCTATAGCCGTCAGGATGATGTCGGCGGATAGTGGTATCTTTGCACGTGACAGGCGGTCAGAGTACCGCCACAACTATTAAAAATAATAACTTAAAAGCAAATTTTAAAAGACAACATGAGTTATTTAAAAACTCCGCCTATCCTCCCTATGGAGGCAGGCCCAGAACGAGAGCTTA
>JAEEGG010027579.1_pt1 | contig 10750 bp, 4 predicted proteins | sample 9134161 | NCBI WGS metagenome assembly JAEEGG01 (sample SAMN16246543, study PRJNA631951) | gut metagenome | biome: gut microbiome; feature: rumen; material: CR-attached | host: Bos | place: Iran: Karaj | collected 2018-10
GATTCGTCCCACAAGGACATTTTGAACGAGCAATGGGATGGCTACGCCTATCCGCTCATGGCCACGATCTACTGGTACGGTGGGCGTGGCCGCTTCTGGGCCGACTGCGCAGGCCGCGCCAATAGGCAATTCAGCCCCTATTTCTCCACGCCGAAGATGGTCAAGAACACGACGACGCACATCTCCTTCGTGTACGACGGCAATGCGGGCGTCTGGTACGAGGCGCATTCCGGGAAGCATTCCATCGATACGGGCTGGGTGCCGCCGGAAGCCGTTCGCAGCGCATGGTTCGGGAGCGAGGGGAGGACTGGCATGTTCTTCCAGATTTCGCACGCAAACACCTGGGGCCAGGTCGACACGGTGCTGAAGAACTACTCCGTCAAGGAACTCGCTTCGCCCGACACAAGTTTTGTCAGCGGCGAGATCTCAGTCGAGGCGAACGCCTCGGCCACGTTGCTCGCCGACGCCTCGGCGGCATCGTCGCCGGTCGCGGCGGCGCAGGTGCGCAAGGTCTCGCTCGCGGCGGGTTCCGAACTCGCGGTCGCCACGGACGTGGCCGGTTCGCGCGTCGGAATCGATTCGGTCGCGATATCAGGCGAAGGCGCGCAGATTTCGTCAACCGCCAAGACCACGATTGGCGGGGACCTGACCTTTACGGGCGGGATTCCAAGTTCGGCGGCGGTCTTTTCCGGAGACGTGACTTTCGATGGCGGGCCCGCCGTACTGACCATTCCGATGGCCTGGCGGCAGACGCCCATGGTTGTGATGCCGCTCTTCACGCTTGCCTCGACGACTTCCGGCGTTCTTCCGTCCGGGTACAGGGTCGTGACGGACGAGGGCGAGGACGTCACGGCCAAGGCCAATGTGCTCGTCCGCGCCAACACTGTAAGCCTCAGTTTCGGCAAGGGCTTTATCCTCATGGTTCGATGAGTCGGGGATGCCCCGGCATCGTTCGAACGGAAATGGCGGACATTGTTCAGGTTCATTGAGCATGAAATTTTCACCATTGTCATGTGTGTTGATTGCGGCGTTCTTGGGAGGGCCGCGCTTCGTCGCGGCCGCGGGCGCGCAGGAGCGCGTCCCTCCCGCAGCGGCCCGGACGAAGCCGGGCCCTCCCCCTGGGGGCGCGGGCGGCTCGCCCGCGTCTCTTCTGCCCGCATCAGTCGCGACGGCGCGGCCTGGCACGACTGTCCGCGAGGACGCAGCAGGATGGCTTGAGGTGACATGCGACGGCACATACGGCTGGCCGGGTGTCGAACTTCGCCCCAAGGACGGCGGGACGTGGGACCTCTCGCGTGTCGGAGTCGTCGAGGTGGTCGTCAGCAACCTGGGCGAAAACGTGGAGCTAATCGCCGCAGACGTGTTTCCGAAAAGCGCAAAGAACCGCGACGGGCTGCCAAGCCGCTGTGCGTCTGTTCCGCCGGGGACGTCAAGGCTCATCTCCGTGCAAATCGCCGACGCGCGCGTCTTGACGGACGTGCCGGTCAAGCTGGACGGCACGAACGGGAAAACCGGCAGCGCGTCAGAATTGCAGAACTACCGCGAGACGGCGCAGGTCGAGGTCTTCCAAGTCCAGCAGGGTAACCTCCATCCGCTCCACTTCGCCGTGCTTGACGTGCGGACGCGATTCGAGGCCGTAAAGCCCGTAATAGTCGCGGCGACGAACTTCTTCCCGTTCTGCGACCGCTACGGGCAGTTCAAACATGCCGAATGGCCCGGCAAGGTGCATTCCGACGCAGAACTCGCAACCGCCCGCGCCGCCGAAGAGGCATGGCTGGCAGCCCACGCAACAAGCCCGATTCCCGACGCCGACCAGTACGGCGGCTGGAAGGGCGGCCCGCAGCTGAAGGCAACGGGTTTCTTCCGCACGGAGAAGGTCGATGGCAAGTGGTGGCTGATCGATCCCGAAGGGCATCTCTTCTTCTCGCTGGGAATCGCCTGTGTCTACGCCTGGACGGAATCGCGCGTGACCGGCCGCGAGAACTATTTCGAGTGGATCCCCGAGAAACTCGGCAAGAGCTGGAGAAACGATGACATGCTGGCGGACTTCCTGAGAGAGAATCTTGCGAGGAAATACGGCGCAGACTGGAAGCCCCACTTCGCCGAGATGGCCCAAAGGCGTTTCCGCGCATGGGGAATCAACACCATCGGCAACTGGTCGCATGAATACATCTGGGCGCTTCGCCGGACACCGTATGTGGCGACCATTGATCCATCGACGAAGGCCCGCCTTTCCACACGGAAGGGTGTCGGCGGCGCCAGGGACGTCAATTCGCCGCAATTCGCACTTGATGTCCGCGGGCAGCTGCAAAAGCTCGCGGAGAAAATCAAGGACGACCCTTGGTGCATAGGCGTCTTCATCGACAACGAACTGCCATGGACTCCCGACGACGTGCCTGACGTGGCTGAGAAGTACTTCTCGACAATCGCCGCCGAAGTGAAGGCGGCGCTGCCGAACCATCTCTACCTGGGGTGCCGCTTCATGCGATTCCAGGCCGATGCCTGGCGCGCTGCCGCCCGCCATTGCGACGTGGTGAGCTTCAACTTCTACGAAAGGCATCCGACATGGGACTTGCCGCCGGACGCGGTTGACAAGCCCATCATCGTCGGCGAGTTCCACTTCGGTGCGCTGGACCGCGGCAACCTCGTCGGCGGCTGCGCCGTGACCTTCGACCAGAACGAGCGCGCACAATGTTTCAAGGACTATGTGAACGCCTGTCTCGACAACCCCCGCTACGTGGGTTGCCACTGGTTCCAGTACACGGACCAGGCGATGACCGGGCGCTACTTCGACGGCGAGGCGTACCAGGTCGGCTTCGTATCGGTCACGGATACCTCCTATCCCGAACTTGTCGAAGCCTGCCGCGAAACCGCCGCGCAGATGTATCGGCGGCGCATGGGGCGGGAATAGTCCTACCGCACGACCATGATGAACGAGTAGGGGTTGGAGTTCCAGGTCAGGCGGACCTTGCCGGCGCTTTCGCTGTAGGTGTATGACGCGCCCTTGCCGCTGGCCGCGCGGACCCAGGCGCTGCCGTCCCAGGTCTCCACTCTGTAGCCCCGAACGCGGGAGACGGCGCCGTTGTCATCTGGGGCGGTGGTGGCCGTGAAGGTCCAGGTGCCGTCGACCTTGTAGTTGCCTGCTTCGGGTTCGCAGACGCCGCCGCCGTTGACGACAACCACGTTGCAGTCCGGCGGATTGCCTTTGAATCGGGCCTCGTCGATCTTGCGGTTCCACTCCAGTTCCTCGTCGGAGAGGGAGCGCCTATACACGCGCAGGGCCTGGACCTTGCCGGCCAGGCGGCGGTCGTCCGTATTGACCGTGCTGTTAGGGAAATACACGCCGCCGATGTAGAACGCTGCGCCATTGAGGGAGCCATAGTTCGTATCGCGCCACTTGCCCACCCAAATCGACGGATCAGGTGTGGCGGATTGGTACACGGCGCACTTGCCGTCGAACCAGCCGCCATTCGCGAATTGCCCCTCCCAACTGTTTTGCGGAGTAAGTTCGGGGCGACCACCCTGGTTCCATACCTTGAAGAAAAGCCGCTGGCCGGCGGTGAAGGTGTAGACGTTGCAGAAGTCGTTCGTCGAGCCGAAAAGCGTGGGATACTTCGACGTCCCCGCGCCGACGTCGCAGACGACCTGAACCGTGACGATGTCGCCAAGGTAGAGGTGGCTGCCGAATTTGGCGAACTTGCCGCCATCGGTGAAATTGTAGCCGTCCGCCGCCCAGCTGCTGGCTGCCGCGCCGCTCTTTTCATAGTCGAACGTGGCGTTGAAGGTTGTGCCGCCCGTGCCGAGGTTCACCCATGTCGTCGCGGTGTCGTCGTGGTCTGCCGTCTTGCCGACGTTGCGTATGCCGTCGAAATGGAGGTAGAGGTCGCTCTGGACGTAGTCGCCCACGTCAAATTCACTTTGCACCTTCGTGAGGCGGCTCGCGACGCGCCAGTTCCATGTGAGGCGCCTGGAGGCGGAGGAAACGGCGGCAGTGTAGGAGCTGCCGGTTTCGGTTGCGGAGGTGGCCCATTCATAGCCATTCCAGGTCTCGATCGTGTAACCGGCGAGCTCGTAGGAGACGCCGTCGAGGATGGCGGCGGACTGCGCGGTGAAGGCGTAGCCGTCGACGGGGCGGTATGCGCCGTTGGGCTGGTCGCCGGAGAGACCATCCACATCGGAGCAGACGACCAGGTCGCCCGTCGCCGCTGAAGGCGCGCGGCCGAAGAAGCGCACCTCGTCTGCCGCGCGGTTCCGCGCAAGCTCCGCGTCCGTGAGGGCGCGATTGTAGACGCGCTCGGATTTGATCGTGCCTGTGAGCATCCGCTTGTTCCAGGGGTTGCTGTCGCTGCCGTTGCTGCTTGCGAAGGTCAACGTCCGGGTGCCGGGGACGGCGGAAAAGGCCTTCCATGTCGGCGGGGTCTCGTCGGGGAAGAGCGCAATCTGAGAACCGTCGAAGACCATGGACATGTAGTCGCCCGCCCAGTTGTTGAGCTCAAAGCCCGTTGCGTTGTTAAGCACCTTGGCGCGCAACTGGGAGTCCGTGACATTTTCCTGCGCGCAGTAGACGGACAGCTTGTCGGCTGGCTCCGTCGTGCCGATGAGCATCGGGTAGAACGTTTGGATGCGGCGTGAGGCAAGGCGGTCGAAGTCCAGCGCCGTCTGCACGGTAAAGGGGCCGTCAAGTGTGCGTGTACCGTTCATGATGCCATAGCTCTTGCCGCCAAAGAAGTAGCCGTCGCCCTTCCAGCCGCTCTTGTCGGCGCCTTCCACGAAGAGTGCCGCGCCGCCCTTGTTGGCGAGGTCGGCCCACTGCCTGGCGCCGGAATCATGTGCCGGCTGGAGGCCCGCGTTGCGGATGCCGTCGAGGTGGAGGACGAGGCCGTCCGTGACGTAGTCGCTGAATGCGGCATCGTAGCCGGGGCCGGCCGTGTGCGCCCACTGCCAGGTGAGGCGCACCTTTGCCGTCGTATCGGTGAGCGCGGCGGAGAGGACGCCGCTGTGCGAGACAGCTGCGCCCCAAGCCGATCCGTCCCAGGTTTCGAGTGTGTAGCCGGTACAGGAGTAGGTGTCCTCGCCGACCGTCACTGTGGCGGGGGCGGTGAAGGTGTGGCCTCCGGCGGGAAGGGCGTATGCGCCCTCCGGCTCGTTGCCTTCGATTCCGCGCATGGAGGAGGCGACGACGACATTTGCGACGGGTAGCGGCGCGCCGAAGAATCGCGCCTCGTCGATGGCGCGGTTCTGCGCCAGCTCAGCGTCGGAAAGGACGCGGTTATAAACGCGCACGGCTTTGATGGTGCCGAGGAACCAGCGCTGGTTGCGCGTGCCGAGGGATCCGCCCGCGCTGCCGATGCGCAGCGTGTTTGCGGCGATGTTGCCACTGGCGGCGTTTGCCTGGCCTGCACCGGTCAAGCTCGTTCCCTGTGTGATGTAGTTCTTCGTCCCGTTGCGGATGGCCGTGGCATAGTGGCCTTCCCATGTTCCCCTGGGGATGGCGACATTGCCGCCGTTGGCGTTCTTGAATGTCAGCGCATCATGGTTGGCGTTCATGTCGAAGTAGATGTTTAGCTGGTCGTTGTCGCCGGTGCCGATCAGATTTGGCCAATTAATGTCACGGCCCGGAACTGACGTCTTCAGTTTCGTCAGCGCATTGGTCGTCGTGTCGCAGACGACCTGGACGGTGACGGTGTTGGTGAGTCCGGAGAGCGCGTTGACGAACTGGGCGAACGAGCGGCCGCCGAACCAGTAGCCGTCGTCAAGCCAGGTGCTGGCGTCGCTTTCGTCGTGCTGGAAGCTGGCGACGTTGCTGCCGCCCACGAGATCATGCCACTGCGGCGACGTCCAGCTGTGCGGCTTGTCCGCGCCTATGTTGCGGATGCCGTCGAGCTGGAGGATTAGGCCGTCCGTCACGTAGTCGTCGAAGAGCGGGTCGAGGGCGGGCGGGACGGCCGCGTGGGCGCGCTGCCACTGCCAGGTGAGGCGGACCTTGGCGGAAGTGTCGCTGGCAGTGTAGGCGCAAGACGCGTAGGAGACAGGGGCGGACCAGGAGGTGCCGTTCCAAGTTTCGAGGGTGTAGCCGGTGCAGGAATAGACGACGCCGTCCTTTGCGGCCTTCGGCGGGGCGGTGAAGGTGTAGCCCGCCTCGTCATAGGCGTAGACGCCAGAACTCTCGTTGCCCTCAAGGCCGGCGACGGCCGTTGAGACAACGATGTTCGTCACGGGAATGCCCGTGAAAAAACGCACCTCGTCGATTGCGCGGTTCGCGGCAAGTTCCGTGTTCGACAGCACCTTGTTGTACACGCGGATCGCCTTGATTGTGCCGACGAGGTAGCGGGCGTCGAGAGCGCTCTGGTTGTTGCCGCAGCTGCCGAAGTACCAGTTCAGGCTGCCGGGGGCGGACTGGGTTCCGCCGGAACCTTCCTTCCAGCCCGTCACAAAGGAGTCGGCCGTCGTAATGATCTGCTTGTGCGCGGAGGAGTCCAACGCGGCGTTGAGGTATTTGACGTTGGCGCCGCACGTCACGTTGGCGCGGTTGCCGGAGTTGAGGCCGGTGACGGCGTCGGCCTTGAAGTGGACAAGCCCGGTGTCCTTGGCGGAGAAGTAGATGTTGGCCCAGTCTTCAGCGCAGCCGAAGAATGACGGCCAAGAGGTGGAGCACTCGCGTCCCTTCACGTCGGCGACGACCTGTACGGTCATGTTGTTGCCAAGGTTCTGCTTGTACTTCAGCTTGCCGTGGGCGCCGCCGGCGAAATGGTAGCCGTCCGCCACCCAGGCGCTCGCGTCGCCGGACTTGGCGTAGAAGATGGCGTCGTTCGCGGCGCGGCCAATGTTCTTCCATGTCTCCGCCGAGGCGTCATGCGCCTTCAGGAGGCCCGCGTTGCGGATGCCGTCGAAGTTGACGACGAGGTTGTCCTGCGCAGCGTAGTTGGACGGCTCATAGAGTAAGCCGGCGTGTGCCTGCGTCGCAATGAGCGAAACTACAGCGGCACAAAACGCCGTTGCGGAGGCGATGTGGTTTGAAAGTACTTTCATGTTGTCTCCCTCTGGCCGGCAATGGGGGTCGGCCTCTTGCAGAATTATACTACCATAATTTGCAGTTTTACGCCAGAAATCAAAAGTCAATCGCGTTGTAATTGGCGCAATAGACGCGCCAGTAGCCCATTTCGCCCGCGTGCGTCCAGCCCTTGAAAGGCACTTTATGTCGCGACGTAGAAGTAGATGCCGCCGTAGGTCCAGTTGGGTGTCGGCATGCCGGGGAAGTTCTGTCGGTCCATGGCGAGCATGACGTAGCGCCACGGACAGCCGTCGGGCGTTTCGGCCCAGGCGGTGAAGACGCGGCCGTTGGAACAGTCGCCGTTGGTGAGCGCCATGTCGCAGCGCCACTCGCCGACATAGTCGAGCGAGGGGTAGGCGTAGACGGGATGGCGCCCGTCGACGCTGGCGGTCATCACGAAGGTCTGATCGCCGAAGTCCATCATCTGGCAACCCGTGGAGTCGAAGGCGACGGGGCCGGCGAGAGGCGTGTAGGGACCGTCCCAGCGGTCGGACTCCCAGAGGCGGGCGCGCAGTCCCTGCGGCGTGAAGCTCGAAGTGGAAAGCCGCCACTTGCCCGCCGCGGTGTCGAAGCGCAGATGCGGATCCTCGCTCTTGATGCCGTCGCCGACGACGAGGGGGCGGGCGCGAAGGACGTGGATGCCGTGGAGCGGGTTTTCGCGCGTCTCGCAGACGACGAGCCCACTCCCCTTCCGCGTGGAGGGGTCGAGGTTGTGCGCGGTCTCGGACCAGCCGATGGCAACGGCCTTCCAGGTGCCGTCCGCATCGCGAAAGAGGTGGTCGACCGCGTCGTTGCGGAGAAGCGGGTCGTCATCGCCGTAGTTCGTGAGGAGGATGCCTTCCATGCGGAAGTCGAAGACCGCGGGGTCGAAACTTGCGACGGACTTGACGTATTTCATCCCGGCGCGGGCTGAAAAGGTGCAGAACATCCGGCCGTTTTCGATGTAGGGCTTGCTTCCGGGACCGTCCGTGACGATGCAGAAGTCGGCCTGTCCGACACCTGCGGAAAGAGCTACGGCCGCGCGCGAGAGTCTCGCCGTGCCTTCCGGCGGGAGCGACGCCCCCGCCGCGCACTTGAGGACGCCGGCGAAGTCGCGCCGGCGGACATCGTTTTCGGGCGACTCGTCAAGCGTTACGGAACCGAGGAAGCGCACCTCGCCGTCTTTGTGCGCGACGAGGAGAATCGTCGGCCCCGCAACGACTGCGGAAAGGCGGAACGGCGGCGCGGGGACGACAGGCGCGGACGCGCCCGTCGACAGTCGAAAGTCCAAAGTCGAATGCCGAATGTCCGTTGTCGACTGTCGACTGTCGGAGGTTGAATGTCCGTCGTGGCGCGTTTCGGTGAATTCGACGGGGCATCCCGGCACGGCGCGGACACGGAGGCGAAGCGAACCGTCCAGCGGCGCCATTTCAAGGAGCGCCGCCGCGCCTGGCGAAAGCGTCTCGAAGTCGGCGGAGAAGTGGACACCCGGGAAGAAGCCGCCGACGAAGAGGACACCCTCGGCGAGGGCGTCTGATGGTGCGGAGAGCGTCGCGACGCCATTCGCAAGGGCGATGGTTGGCGGCGTCTTGCAATAGGGCATCACGCGGTTCTGGAGGCTCTGGCGGAGCACGGTGCCCGGCACGAATTCGGACATCACGCGCTCGTTGTCGAGCACGAATCGACGCGTGGCGAGAAGACGGAAGTTAAGCTGGCAGGGGGAGTCTGAGAACATTTTCATGATGCCGTCCCTTGGGTTGCGGCTTCAATGATACCACACTGGGACATGCCGCGCAAGATGCGCAACACTTGGGAATCGCCGGAGTCGCCCGCAACTGTCAATCCGCTGTTGTGGTTCCCTGCCGCGCCGGAGCGATGGCGCGACTAGAAGCCTCACCTCCAAGGCCCTCCAGAAGCGCCCGCTTGCGGGGGTTGTCGGCGGAGGGGACGGGAGGCTTGCTCGGAGCGGCGACTTCGTGCTCAACGCTCCACGCGCTCCATTCGCGGAAGGCGTGGTAGGTCCAGTCCCAGCCGTATTCCTCGAAGAGGTCGATGCAGTCGCGGATGTAGGCGTCTGCGCCGGGGGCCCAGGCGATGGCACTGAATTCGCCGACATAGATGCGGCACTGGTGCTTTTCCTGGAATTCGCGCACGGGTTCCAAAACGCGGCGCAGCCAGTCACGGTCCCAGCCGCGCGCGGGATCGGGCCAGACGAGCGGCTGGCCGTCCTTCATGAGCGGATGGGTGCCTACGCCCTGATGGGTGTATTCAGACGGGGCGTACATGTGGAGCTGGTAGATCATGTTGTCCATCGCGAGGGGCACGAGGTAGGAGAATGCCGATGGCGAGGCGCTGATGTTGCTTTCGACGATAATCGCGGTGTCAGGGTCGATCTTGCGGATCGCCTCGGCGGCGCGGCGCTGGATTTCCCAATAATTCACAGGGGCAAAGGCAATTTGCTTGGGCTCGTTCACGAGGTCGTAGCCGTAGAGGGCGGAATGCCCCTTGAATCGCGTGGCGATGCGCCGCCAGGTCTCGACGAAGGCGTCGGCGAGGCGCTCGTCGTAGAGCATGGCGGTGGCGCGGTCGCCGGCGCGGATGCCGCCGGGCGTGGCGTGCAGGTCCACGCAGACCTTCATGCCCCGCGCCGCGCACCATTTCAGGACTTGCGCAAGGTTGTCGAGGCGCGAATCGACCCATGCGGCGTATTCGGCGAGGTCGGAGTTGGCGTCGATCTTGCCGAAGTCGCGCGTGATTTGAAAGCGGACAAGGGTTGCACCCCAGCCCGCCAAAACGGTTATGTCGTCTTCCGTCGTGGCCCTCACTGGCAACATGCAGCCGCGCAGCGGCGTGCGCCGCTGCGCGGCTGCATGCAATGAAGGGCCCGCTTCGCGGGAATGAAGGGTGTCGGCGTAGCCGCCAAATGAAGAGTTATCGTCCATTTGCGCCGCAGGCGCACCCTTCATTTGCTGCGCAGCAGCACCCTTCATTGCACCGCCTTGCGGCGCCCCTTCATTCGCGCCAATGGCGCGTGGGATGCCGGAGTCTTCGGTTTCGATGCGGAGAGAGGCTAGATCGAACTCGGCGCGGCCGGCGCAGCCTTCGAGTCCGAGGAGGATCGTGGCGCGGCCACCGTTGCCGATGCCGTTTGGATGGGCGAGCGCGGAGAGGCGTACTGTGGCGTTCGTCCAGCCGAACGAACCGCGCGGCAGTTCGAATGCCGGGTAGTGCGGATTGCCTTCTTTGTCCGTGTAGCGGAGCTGCACCTTCACGCCGTTCCAGGGGTGGTCAGGCTCCGTGACGCCGCTTGCGCGTACGCGCACCGTCACCGCAACGCCTTGCATGGCGGCAAGTGCCTCGCCGCAGTCAATCTCGGCGCGGGCGCGGACATCGCGCCTGTCTGTCGCGTCTGCTGCAATTTCGGCTACAAGCCTGTCGCCTTCGATGCACGTGCCTAGGGGCAGGGTCCATGCAAGATTTTCGTCTGTGGCTGCTGATGCCGCTAGCGCCGCGAGAGTGACGAGTGACAGAAGACGAGTGACAAACTTCATGTCTGGAAGCGCCTATCCCTACTTCACAATCAGCATGAATGCCGATGGGGCGAAATCGGCGTCGAGGTTGTCGACAAGGGCGACGGTTGGGTCGTCAAGTCCGCCGCCGTATGTGGCGGGGAGGCCGTTTCCGCCGATGCCGAAGGTTGTCAGGCCTTCTTCCTCGAAG
>JAEEGG010027582.1_pt1 | contig 10749 bp, 7 predicted proteins | sample 9134161 | NCBI WGS metagenome assembly JAEEGG01 (sample SAMN16246543, study PRJNA631951) | gut metagenome | biome: gut microbiome; feature: rumen; material: CR-attached | host: Bos | place: Iran: Karaj | collected 2018-10
ACCCACCTCCTGAGCCTTCTTGGCCATATCAATGATACGGCCGTAAGGGTTGCCGCCGTAGTGCTTCTTGGCCAGGATGGCCCACCAGTCGTTGGGGTTGTCCTTCAGCTTCTGCTGGTACTTGTCCTTATCGAACATCTCGATAGGACTGCCGCCCATAGCCACGGCGATGACGCCGATCTTGTGGTCGGGCAGGTTAGCTACCATCGTACGTCCGAAGTAGTCCGTGGGGCCGAGTCTTCCGTCGGGGCTGACAATGGGACACTCAGCCTTGTACCAGTTGCCCAGCGTACGCTTGGGACTGCTGAAGTTACAGGTGGCCAGCATCTGGAAGCGCGGGTCAACGTTTCCCACGTCCATTGCCTCCCACTGGGCGTTACCCTCCATGTTCGACTGTCCGAAACAAATGTAGACGTGGAAATTGGGGTCCACCTCCCCTTTCGCTCCGAGGAGCGATGACATCAATAACATGCCTGTGAGTAAAAGATTCTTCATAAGTTGTTGTTGGTTGTTATAATTTTTGTGCAAAGGTACGGAAAAAAAGCCTACCTGCCATCTTATGATGTATCACAGACTTTACACCATGAAACAAAACGGCAGTCTGTTCCTACGCGTTAATATAATAATGTGAACTCAATAACAGAAAAATACAAAGGCAATAGCAAGATAATTCAAAAAGATTTCGTAACTTTGCCACTTCGTGGCGAACTTACTTGTCACTCGGCATAAAAAATAAATGAATTTATTTTGTTCTGCCCTCGTTTTTTCGTAACTTTGTAAGAATTCGCTGGATTTCTTTAAATAAAGGCAGTCTGGGGAATTGAGGAAAAAGCGGGTTACGAATTGGATACCGTACTCAATTCCATGTTCTTCCAGATAATTGCATCAAGGGAATAGAAGGCCGTTTCGCTCATCTGAGTTTTCCCTTCAATGGCACCATGCTGAGTGGCTATTTCCATTTTGGAAACAACCACATCTTTGTCAAGTTCCCCTTCGTCAAAGATGTGTGTCAGATGTTTGCTAATAGCAGGCACACCCACACCAAACAACTGTGCCATCGCTTTCTGCGTAGCCCATATCGTCTCATCCTTTATCACAACCTGCACCCTGCCTTCCTCATCAGGCAATTGATATAGTATGAATTGTATCTCGTTATTCATATCTTCTTATTTTTCTGTTAAAAACCATCTTATGACGAGTTACCCACTCCTCGCCATCAATCGTTATTCCTGTTCATAATAGTACGAATAGTCAATGCCTTTCATGAAAATTTCGCGGTCATCAATCTTGTCTGTCATGGCACCTTTCAGCAACTCGTGAATACGACTACTATCAGTGTGGCTTGCAATCATGGCATCAAGGTAGTCTTTTTTATCTATCTTGCTCCAGTCCACGCACATCTTTATGCGCTTTTTGAATATCATGTCGAGCCAGATACGTGTTGAGCGCCCATTGCCCTCCATAAACGGATGAGCTGCGTTCATCTCCACATATTTTTCCACTATCTCATCGAATGTCGTTTCTGGCATTGCCTCAACAATCTTCAGATAATTGTGCAGATGTTCTGCCAAACAGAACAGGGTATTACCTTTTGCGATTGTTTTCGTACGAATCTTGCCAGCAAAGTCATAGAGTCCACCAAACAGATAAGCATGAATCTGCTGTAGAGCCTTAACCTTGCCCACGTCTTTGTCGGCCATCAGATTACTTTCCCATAGCGTATAGGCTTTCTTCCGACTCTGCCCGTCAATGGTGTTGTCGCTATAGGTGAACCAGTCAAGAAAGGCCAAAGCCTGTTGGTTTCGAATGGCTTTTGCCAATTTATCCATACCAGCCTGACTGATGACGTCGGTTAGGTATTTCTTTCCGTCAGATGCTGTCAATTTCAGTTGGGTAGTGTCACTAACCACCTCGCTCTGTTCTTTCCGCAACTTGGACTTCAGATACTTCCAGTAGTTGCGGTTCTTCTCGTGATCATCCTGCTGGTTGATGGCCCCCACTATGTCGAGAACCGAGAACCACCAATGATTATGCTCTTCGTCCCATACAGCACGTACCTTATGGTCTTTATAAAACCGAATTGACATCTTACTCATATCGTTTCTCTTTTCTTTTCTGTTCAAAACCATCTCATTTCGAGTTACCTACTATCTATATTGCAGTTACCCACTAAGTGCTTTGGAGTTAACCAGTAACTTAAAACATCTTAGTATTATATTGATATTACAATCCTTCTATAAGGACAGAAGTTTCTTCTTTTCTTTTTATTACTGTCTTTATCTTTTCTAATTCATTCTTGCATGCATCATACTTGAAATGATATGATTGTTCATGACTTCCACCGGCCAAATAATGATTATAATAAGAAAACGCCTCAATGCTATCCTCTCCGCTATGAGCATCCAGTCTTACCACTTTGTCTGAAGGATATACATATTTTTGTGGTACAAAATATACGGAATAAGAAACAAACAAGTCAGGTATCCTCTTTATTAATAACGGGAGAAGTTTCCTTTTTGAATTAAAACAATTAGAGGTACATATATTATCACCATGGAAATGAGTAATAGATGATATTACAGGCTTTGCTGCCTCCATTAAAAAAGCTTCTGGTATCATATGCTATTAATTTTAGTTCATTGGTTTAATTGTTGTTTCCGTGGATTCGCTCCCTTCAGAGTTAATGTAGTGAATTATCTTGGTATCCATATTTTCGTTGTTTAGTTGTATTTACTTATTATTTAGCTATTATCTTCATATTCGTCTCGTGTAATTGGAGTATCTGGATCTACGATGAGGACTTCATCGTAAGTCAGGCCGTAGAGGTGATAGACGAGGAGGTCGATTTGTTGCTCTAATGCAGAAGTATCATTAGATAGAGATTCCTCTTTTAAATATACGATGTTCTCCACCAAACGTGTAATCTCATCAGTTGGAGGAATGATAGGTAATAACTCCAGATAGGTGCCTTTTATTTTGGGGAAGGTTTTTCGCTTATCCTCAAATTTTAATTGCCAATAGAATTTTATTAATTTAGAATTTAATATGCCTAAGGTCCCAAAAGGATTTATCCGTTTGCATACGATCATGAATGCACTATTTAATACCGCCAATCCTTCTTTATCTATCCCACATGCAGGGACAGTTCCTACCTGACGGACAAGAATCTTGTTTTTGGAATTGTGTAGTGATTCAATCCAGCATCCTCCGCATCTTGCTTCTTCATTGAAATAGCAATAACGATTATTCCAAAAGACCACATAGTCTAATATATCTTTTCCTGTCAAGCATTTGCGATGATATGCTGTTAACACTTCTGGACTTGGTGAAACCAATACGTCATTCGTAAAAATCTTGCGATTGCGTAATTGCATTCCGAAATTTACGGAAGCATATTCTTTTAGAAGTTCTGCTTTGTTTTCAATCTTATGCGACAAATAATAGGATTCATTTGAGGTTATTGGCTGAATTATATGTTTTTCGGCTTTCAGATAGTCACGTTGTTGAACAGAAGAAATCATCTTCACGCTCAGTTTATCATTTTCGTATTCTGCGTAATAATAGTTTAATGTATTATCTTCTTTTAGTCCCTTCTTTATAATCTCTATTCCTGTATTTACACTTGCATCAAATACATTGTCACCAATATTTATTATAGACAATATGATAGTTCTGTATAATAGCAGATCACGTAATGGCTGGGTATAATTGTTGGTCAAAAAAGTTGTGGGGTTAATAAATGACAACACTCCATTGTTGCATAATAGATTATAACCCGCTTCTAAGAAAAGGTGATATAAGTCTATTTTGTAAGATGCGACCTCATATTTATTTTTGTATAAGTTTTCTAATGCAGAATTATTAAAAGTCTGTACAAGCACATATGGAGGATTACCAATGACTATATCAAATCCCATAAAGTCACCATTCTCGTCCAGAAGTGCCGGGAACTCGAAACGCCATTCAAAGGCCTGGTCGTAGATTTTGTTGGACTCTATTTCTTCACGTTGTTGCTCTAATGCTTTGAGCTCTTTCTGGAGAGCCCTGATTTTCTTCTCGTTCTCTTTCTTTTTATTACCGAAGAAATCACCCATCTGCAAGTTATCTATGGCTCCGCGAACTTTTGCAATCTTTCCCATTTCTTCTTTGCTGAGTTTGGTTTTGACAGCCCGCTTGATGTCTTCAATCCTTTGGCGGAAATCGTCTTTCTGCGTATGGTCGGAAATGTTCGTGTAGTCATATACCCACTGGCGATAGTCGTCAAGAGTGTATTGCGTGCCATTCTTTTGGTTGTAGTCCTTCAACACGTTCTGGAATGGTGCATCGAGGGCAAAACGATGCAGCAGAGAGTCACCACACATAATCTTATAGTCGAGGTTGGGCAATGGCTGCGGTTCATTCTCATCTACTACCAATGCCAGCCAGAAACGGAGGCGGGCAATATCTACGGCACCTTTCTCAATATCGACACCATAGATGTTATTCTGAATGATGTCCCTTTTCACCTTTGCGTAAGAAAAGACCTCATTCACACCTATAAAGCCATAGAGCAAATGGCGGCAATCAAACAAGACATTAAGGACTCCCATTGGGAATGCACCGGAACCAATAGCAGGGTCACAGACCTTTACTTTTGTCAAAGCACTATTGACTAACCTTGCATTTTCCTTCTTTTGCAGAATGGGCTCCACCACCCTCTGCTTAATCAAGGAGTCAATAGCCGTATGCAATTCCTCTGGAGTGTAGCTTTTCAGATACTGGCTTACACTCTCCTTGCTCATATACTGCACAATCTCCTTTGGTGTGTAGAAGGCCCCTTTGTCTTTGTTGTCCTCCAGCAAGTTCTCAAAGATATGTCCAAGCATTTCTGGGTCTATGCCGATTTCTGAGTCCTCTGGGTCGTTCTCGTCGATGGTGAAGTTATACATGGCAAAGAAGCCCATGAGTTCCTTGAAGTAGTCGTAAGGGAAATCAATGTCTTTCTTGTCTAAGTCATCTTTGTCGAAAAGTCCGCCATTCAGATAAGGTATCTTGATGTTTTCACCCAATCGCGGATCTGCAAGGTCATTGTCACGACGTTCATTGAGGGTATTGAAGAACAGCGGTTCAAGTACATCACTCAATAGGCGGTCGTTACCTTCATAGCTCCCTATCAAGTTGTTCAGGTAGAATTTATCTCCACCCGTCCATCCTTGATTATTCGCAGGCACACCCATCCAGCCTTTCTTCTGCAAGAACTGGAGGAACACCAAGCGGCCTAAGAGTTTCTTTACATAGTCGCGATTATCCTTCGTGTCGTTATTTAGGAAGTTAAGGAACTTCACATAACGTTCCTTATAGCCATTGAAGAAATCCTTGTTCAGGCGTTCCACCGAGAAGGCATCCTTGATGTTCTCGAACGAAATGCCATTACGTTGAAGGGCATCAAAACGTCCTACGGGAGTGTTATAGTAATTGTCAGTTTCACCAAAGACGTATGTATAACGCTTCGCAGCAGTGTTTTCACCTTTAATGTCGCAAACAAAAGACAAACGCCACAACATTCCACTATCAAAGACAACGAGGGCTGCATCAAACTCACCCCAATTAGGATTAACAAACGACTTCACCAAATTGCGCAAGCCCACTCGTTTGCGGGCCACATTGCCATGTTGAATCTGATAATAGAACAAGCCGATACGGTAGCTGTCGGTGGTGTTAAGGACTCCAAGGTAATAGCCTTGCTCGTCATCGGCAATACCTTCAATGCGCTCTGGGTCAACTTTCAAATCCTTAGCATGGAAATAGTTGTGCAGCATGGTCTGCCATTCCTGCAGATTGTACGGCTGTTGGAATATCTGTCGGAGGTTGTCTTTTGTATAGGTCATAGCGGTAATTACTTTTTATTGATTGTCGTCTTGTATAAAGCCTATTTTCCGTCGTGGTTTCTGACGAGGCTCTTTGGATTGAAGTTCTGCCAATGCTAATGTGATATTGTCGAGTTGCATACGAGTACTCTCATTGATGTCGTTCTGGTCGTGAAGGATGTCTTCAATGTCAAGTTTCAGTTCTTCGAAGTCCTTACGCAACTGGGCGATGTCAGCATTTGAATTGGGCAAAGCAAGAGAGGTGGCCATGCGGCGGAACTCCACAAAGGCTCGCATAATCTCACGATTTATATGGATAGCGGTCTCGGAATTAAGCACACTGCTGAGCATAGCTACGCCAAGTTCAGTAAAAGCGTATGGAAGATATTTCGAATGTTGTCCTCTCCCTTTGTTTAAGGTCGCATTTTGCGACCTTAAACGAATAGAATCGTCCAAATTCCCTGTTTCTAAAGGTGTTTCTAAGGTCACAGTTTGTGACCTCAAAGTAATTTGCTGTGTCTCGTCTTTTGTCAAGCGGAACATAAAGTCGTCACCTTCGAAACGTTTGGCATTTCGTCTTACAGCTTCGTTCAAACGCTTAGTTTCCACACCATACATAGCCGCTAAATCGCGATCAAGCATAATGCGCTGACCACGTATTTCAAATATCTTGTTTTGTATGAGTTGTAGGTCTGTCATAAGTTTTTAATTATATTTCGGCAACCGTTAGCTGCCGATTTGAAGTTTTATATAAATGTTTCAGAAATAATGATTTGCGGGTCACTTGCTTTAGGAACAGCCTGTTCTTGCATCTGTTCACTCATGGTCTGGTATTCGCCAATCAGTTCGGACAGTGTTCGCTTTAGCTTTGCCTCATCAGCCTTGATCTGCACTTTGTCGCCCTTATACGATTTTGACAAGTCACGCAAGCGACGAGGTAACTGGGTATATACACCTTTATTAATATAATCAGTGAGAATTTTGCATTGCACTTTTGTGTTGTTATCCGTTATAACCTGACATATTCGACGCAGGAAGTTGAGTGCTGTCTTTGATATATTGTCAAGATCAGTGCGATTGATGGATGCATCGTCAGCAGCCTCCACATATTCAGAGGTGTATTTGCGCAAAGCACGGTTTACATGATCGTAATTTTTGCTATCAGGCAGGAATGGAGCTGCCTGCTCTTCGGGCTTGGCCTTCAGATATTTGACAGCCTGCAGGAAATCAACAGGTACGATGGTCTTGTCTGTAGCGAGGTAGAACTCTGTTTTGACATCGGATGAGACATAGACGATGGTCTTGTCCTGATGCTTGCCAGTATCACGAGCCACACGACTCTTTAATGGTAACTGTTTCACTTTGTCGTAGAGTTCCCGATTGTTATTATAGACATCACGCAGTTCACGAATCAAGGCAAGTTTCTCGTCCATGCTATCCTTCACGTTGCTGTCGTACATTTGGAACTGCTTGACAATTTCCTCCTTGGAATATATCTGCACATCTTCACCAAACGCAGAGTGAAAGCCCTGCAACTTGACGAGTGCATTTTCGTAAAGTTTGATTTGTTCATTACCTTGTGGCGATGGATAGAACATATAATTATAGATGAACTCAGCAACTGAGCCGATACGGTTTACACGTCCTATACGCTGCATCAGTCGTGAGGCATTCCAAGGGGAATCATAGTTAACGATGATATGTGAGCGATGCAGATTGACACCTTCTGCCAAGACATCCGAAGTAAGGATGATGTTGTATTGGTCCTTCTGGACTTCACTATTGGCATCAAAGTTCTCCTTGATGACAGTTGCCAACCTGTCGCGGTTCTCCGCTGTAATGGTAAGCACATCTTTCCGGCCCAGTTCATTCTCTAATCTACCCTTCAGATAGTTAAGTGTATCAACGCTTTCTGAGAAAACTACTAACTTGCCTGATACATTACGACTGTCGAAGAATTCATTTCTCAACTTATTTTGGAACAAGTCAAACTTCTGGTCATCATGTTCTTTCTTCCAATCAGCATTGAGGACTTCAAGCACCTGTTTGTCATGTTGCAGCATTTCAATAAACTCAGGTTCAAAGTCTTCTGCATTGTAGAGAATGTCGCTTTCCTGATAGCCTTTAGAAAGGGCTTTCTCGATAATTTCATCAAGTTCCATTCCCTTTGCCTGTAAATCCTTTACGTTAAGCTCAGGAGCAATGATAACCTTGTTTTCTGCAAACATCTTCAACATGTCATCGGTAATACGAAGCAAGGTAGCCAAAGAGAGCTTAAAAGCGTGGAAACTGCTTTCCAATCGTTTAACCATGTGAACACGATAGATGCCTGCCAACGTCTGGCCGATATGAACGGCATTGCGATACTTGGCACGCAGTTCTGGCTTCAGGAACTCGATGGCACGATAACGGGCATAATACAAATGAGGATCAAATTTGTCATCAGACAGAACATTCAGCGTATAGAAGAAACGTCTGCTGGTGTCTGCATCCATCTGGTACTCAAGAGAAATGGGAGGCAGGGGCTTGGGGAAAAAAATACCCTGTGTCTCCAGATCCTTTTTGTATTCTGGGTCGTTTTCAATATTATGGCGGGTACGACGAACAGTTACCTTATCGATGACTCGTTCACGTATAACCTCATAGATTCTGTCAACATCGGCAGTAACATCCCTCGTTTCACGTTCCTTCATCAATAGGTTATAGGACTTGATGTGCTCAGCGAAGAAAGCTTTCAGATTGGGGATACCGTCGATGGTACAACTTTGGCTGTCTTGGAATAGTAACAGCAGATTAAGCAAGTCTTCAGGACGGTTATTGAGCGGAGTGGCAGAAAGCAACATAACTTTCTTACGTTGGCTTTTCAGCAAGCCTGCGCTGACACACTCTGCCTTACAGATTTTCTGAAGATCGTCGTATTTGCCTGAGCCACCGTTTCGGAAACCGTGGGCCTCATCCACGATAATCAGGTCAAATTCTTCTTTCGCCTTATACTGGTCTTTCCCTTCCAGCACGCTGGAAAGTTTGCCATTCGTGATGAACTGTGCCTTTCGGTATATGCCAAACAGTTTGAAGGTGTTCTCCCAGTTCTCTCGCAAAGCGGGAGGGAAAACAACGAGGATGTTTGTGTTCTTGCCATTTGCCTCAATGAAACGCTTGGCAATCATTGTCGCTATCATCGTTTTACCAAGCCCCACGACATCAGCAAGGAACAGGCCATTATGGCGCATTAGCATCTGGAAACCTTGTATGACTGCATCCGTCTGATATTTCAGTTCCATGACACCGTTGGGCAATTGTATTGAAAAATCATCCTCAATCTGGTCGCCAAAGGTGTCAATGAGCACTTTCAGATAGATTTCGTATGGTGTAGGCTGATAACCTAAGTATGTCTTCTGCTTGATGCTTTCAATGTCTTCAATCGTCAAAGCAACAGCTTCTTCCCATAGCTTTTTAAACTCCGAATGGCAATAATCTACATCGTCGAAGTCCTTCATGGCTACATTCAGTTCGTAACGGGGAGACTGGGTCGTGCCAAGTCCTGAATCAGAAATATTAGATGATCCCATAATCACCCAGCCATCAGTATTCTCAGTATGGGTGTGTGGAAGACATAGGTAGAACTTGGCATGAAGATTCTTTGTCGCATGAATCTTCATTTGTAATCTGCCATCCACAAGATCCTGACACATCTGCAATATACCTTCCTCGACCTCTGGCGCATAACGGGCATTGATAATGTCTTGTCTGAATTCATCATCATAGACGATTTTTGCTTTCTCAGCACTTTCCAACATGAGCATTGTTTTGTTATGCCGACGGAATATATCATCAATATTGATGCCCACTAAAATCTTTATTTCCTCAACATTACCCAGCTCTTTACGCAGTTTGAAATAGCCAGAAGAACGGAAAAAGCCTACAACAGCCAAAAAACGGTCAAAGTTAGCCATTCCTGAAGCAATACCCTTCAATTTATCGAATAAGGTATTACCTGAATCGTTATTAAAAAACTTACTGCTCATTGTATTCTTCTTGAGTCGGATTTATTAATGACCTGACATCTATCGTTAGCACTCGTGCAATTTCATTTAATTGCGCAATAGAGGGTTGAGTCTTGTTTTGGCACCATCTGGAGATGGTATGCTCAGTTTTGCCTAACTGCTCTGCCAACCATCGGCTGGTCTTTCCTTTTTCTACGAGGACTACCTTTAAACGGTTTAATGCCTCTTTTCTTCCATTATTTGACATATGATGTTCAGTATTTGAGCGCAAATATACACAATAAAACTGATATTACCTAATTAAATGGAGAAAAACTATAGGTTTTACCTAAAAGAAGGCTAAAATGAATTCCGGCAGTGCGTCGGTATCGACATCTCCAAGAACAAGTTCACGGCCTGCCTGTACATGTACGACAGGGCAAGCGACGTGGGCTGCTGCACTAAAAGTATGGCTATGTTAGTCTGAACGACTGAATTTTTAGACAAAATCCTTGCACAGTCCAATGGAAATGACTACCTTTGTGGCATAATTGCAAGATAGTATGAACCAGACAGAGCAAAATCCAAGCGTTGAGTCAATATTGAAAGCCATCCACAGCCTTTCAGAGAAAGATTTGCTATACCTCCTTTCCAAGCTGTTCGAGCAGTCGCCGATGCTTTCCCCCTCTCTCAACTCCTTTGTAGGGGAGAACAAGTTCACCGATGGTGTCGTATGTCCTTATTGCGGCAAAAAGCGAGTACGCCGCAATGGTCACAAGTGCGTACAGAGCAAGGGCGGGAAGTCGAAGAAGGGCATCTTCCACGTACAGCACATCAACAGCTATCATTCCGTACTGAAGAAATTCATAGAGAACTTCAACGGCTTATCCACAAAGTACCTCAACAATTATCTTGCGTGG
>JAEEGG010027583.1_pt1 | contig 10749 bp, 5 predicted proteins | sample 9134161 | NCBI WGS metagenome assembly JAEEGG01 (sample SAMN16246543, study PRJNA631951) | gut metagenome | biome: gut microbiome; feature: rumen; material: CR-attached | host: Bos | place: Iran: Karaj | collected 2018-10
TTCATGGCTTTCCTATAAAGGATAAATACAGCAATGAAAAAAGAAAAATCGCATAGATGGAATAGAGTGACATAAGATAAATATTTATCAGCATGAGTTACTGTTTCTACTATTAAATTGTATTTATTTAGAATATCATACAAAAAGTAGAAAGAAAATTTATTAATCACAACTATGATTAATATAATAGCGAGGGAGATAGTAATCCGATGTCGTTTTTTTATCAGCAAATATACGGCTCCTATAGTAAGCAGTAAATACGTCAGGTTGGCAGTGATATTAATGGGCAATGGATTTTGTAACCCCCTGCATTGAAATGCAATGGTATGGATAGTTCCCAATAAGTAATCGAATGTGAAAATAAAGAGTACTCCACCATAGAAACAATGTGAAAGTGTATCTGATGTTTTTGTTTCATTGTTTTTATTTTCCAAATGGTAGTGCCACCACAAATAGGCTAAAACAAGAAGCATTCCTGCTATTGCTGTGCATGCACGTGTGTTGACCAAAATATTTCCTGTGTTTAAATTTTCTAAAATAGAATAATTGAAATGGGGTTGTAACAAGTAAGTTTTTATAAAATATTCCGCTATACGCAATACTTCTATAAGCACTCCGATTGCTATTAGATGTTTCCATTTGATATCGGGAAGAAACGGCTTGCGAAAAACATAGAAAAAGAGGGTAAGTTCTATTATAAAAATACCGATTTCTACGGGAACAGGATTGACGAGAAATTCCAAATCTACTTGGAATAATATAGCAATTCCACAAATGTAATAAAATAATTTATATAGCAGTATTCCGAATAGGAAATAGCAATATTCTAAATGGTTGTCAGTAGAGATTTCTTGTTGCATAGTAGAACAATTATTTATTTACACATTTTGTAGGCTTCTTCGTGCACTTTAGAGCGGATACTCATGGTAGTGAGTTTGTTGTTTTCTGCGTTGGGATTGACGCGGTTGGACAAGAAAATATAAATTAAATCGTATTGTGGGTCAATCCAAACAAAGGTTCCTGTAAATCCGCTATGGCCATAGCTAAGCGGGGAGGCTGCATCACAACAAGGACTTGCCGCATGGTTTCTTGCAGGTTTGTCCACTCCCAAACCTCTTCTACAAGGACTTGTATTGGGGAAATAGTAAGAGGTGAACAAATTAACTGTTTCCGGTTTTAACAATTGCTGTCCGTTGTAGTTGCCTTCGTTGAGCAACATTTGGCAAATGTTATACAAATCGTGGCAGTTGGAGAACAATCCTGCATGTCCGGAGACACCTCCAAACATAGCCGCCACTTGGTCGTGTACGTAGCCTTGTAGGTGTTGTTTGCGGAACAAGGTATCGTTTTCGGTAGGGGCAATGTTCGCCTGATCAATCGATTGCAAAGGATTGAAATGCGTGTTGTGCAGATGTAAAGGAGCATAGAAATGTTTCTCTACAAACACATCTAAAGGCATACCGCTAATCGATTCAACAATTTGTCCTAAAAGATAAAAACCGATATCGCTATACAGGTAGTTGCTATCTTTCTTCAAAGTAGCCGACTTGACTTTTGTCCACATGGTGTCAATATAGTCGGTTTTCATATAAATATTTTGTGCCACACAGATGGCAAATTCGGGAGAATAGTCGGATTGGTAGATGTCGCTTCTTAAAGAATGGTCTTTGTTGAGGGTGGCGGTATAAAAAGGTATCCATGCCGGCAAAGACGCTGTATGCGTGAGCAGTTGATAAATTTTTATCTTGGCTTTGTCAGAGTTGGCAAAAAAGGGCAAATATTTAGCAATGCTATCGTTTAGATGAAGTTTGCCTTCATCGTACAATTTCATGATTGCCAAAGTGGTTGTCATCATTTTGGTAACAGATGCCAAATCATAAACAGTTGATTCTTTTACCTTTACTGTGTCATGATAGGAAAAAGTTCCGTATGATTTTTGATAGAGAATATGCTTGTCTTTGGCTATGAGTATTTGACAGCCGGGCATGGCCTTGTTTTTGATGGCATGATGAATAATGTTGTCAATTTCTTTGCCGTGCTGTTGGACAAGTAATGCTATTTCTTCAGGAGTTTTGCCCACTTTCAAGCCCGTATGTAGCGGAAATTGCTTCAAGGTGACGGGCAGTTTGCCTGAAACAGGGTTGATACCGCAAAGAGCATTGGCGAGGGCTTTTTCTGCCATCGGCAGGGGGTGGTAGCCGACCAAAATGGCGGCAAACCTATCTGCAAAAGGCAATTCATCAATGGCATACGGATTGCCGGCTACAACCAATATCACCGGAATCGTATCCATGGTCAGTTGGTTTAAAAATTTGATAGTTTGATCCGATAGCCCGTAATGGTTGGTAGGATATTGATTGAGATTAGATAAGCTGACAATGATATAGTCGGCAGTTTTTTTAGCAGTTGCAATTTCTGTTTGTTTGCTACCAATGGAATTTTTTGCTTCAATGGTGGTAATATCGACGTGTCGTTGTAAGATTTCTGCCAACACATTTTCACCGCTTTTTGCCTCCCGGAGATACAATCCTTTTTTGTCAGCAGAAAGAGGAATGATATTCTTGTCGTTTTTCAGCAAAGTGACAGCCTTTTGCATCAAAAAGTCGTTCAAGTCGCTACTTTCCGGTGTGTTGATATCGTCAACAACATGGTCAAGAGAGAGTGTATTGGCATTATTAACAACATATTTCTCCTTCATTTTCAGCACTTTCATGCATTTTTTGTTAATATCTTCCACTTCCAAACGACCATCTAAAATGGCTTGTTTGATAGATAGAAAAACCGTTTCAAGTTGACCGGGCAATAGCAATACATCGCAACCGGCCATCAAACATTGCACTTCTCTTTCACCGGCGGGAAACAATTTGGTGAGACCGCCCATATCTATGCCATCGGTGAAGACGAGGCCATTGAAATTCATGGTTTTTTGTAGCAATTCGGTAGTGATGATATTAGAAACGGTGGCAATATGTTTAGGTGTGGAGTCCAATGCCGGCATATAGAGGTGCCCCACCATGACAGCATCCACACCTTGCTGAAAAAGATATTGAAAAGGGAGTAGTTCCACTTTTTGCAGTCTTTCTAAAGGTTGATTGACAGTTGGAGCATCTTTGTGTGAATCTGTTTTTGTATCTCCGTGACCGGGAAAGTGTTTTGCACAAGCCATCACGCCATTGTCTTGCATGCCTTTCATATAGGCAGCACCGCAAATTGCCACCTGCCATGGGTCGGCACCAAAGGAACGGCTATTGATAACAGGGTTTTCAGAGTCAATATTTACATCTATACAAGGTGCAAAATTGACATGGATACCCATTCTTTTGCATTGTTGTGCCATAGAAGCTCCCATTTGATAAATCAAAGCGGTGTCTCCTCCTGCTCCTAATGCCATTTGGCGAGGATAAAGGGTTACACTGTCCAAACGCATACCCAAACCCCATTCTCCGTCTATGGCAACCATCAAAGGAATTTTGCTGACAGCTTGAATTCTGTTGGTTAATATTGCTTGGCGATAGGGACCTCCTTGGAAAAAGCAAACACCACCCACTTGATATTTGTCAATATAGTTAATAATTTCTTGGCAATATTTTTCATCTTTGTTGGAATGAATACGTATCATCATCAGTTGGGCAATTTTTTGATCCAAAGAAAGTGTCTGGAAAACAGAATCTGCCCAAGAATAGTTATTGTTGGAGCAAGTTGTGGTAGAACTTGTTAGCGAACAAGTGGAAACGGCAGCAAAAATGATTGTCAAAAGAGTGATAACGTATTTATTATGCATGGATGGTTCAAGATTAACTTTTACACTGCAAAGTAAAACAAAACAAAGATTTAAAAAGTTTTTGTTATGTCATTTTTTTTAACATAATTTTGTTGAATGGTGCCTTGTATGAAAAGATTGATTTTTTACTAAAAGATTACAATAAAAATCGCTGTTAATCGTTAGGGAAAACAAAAAAAGACGATGATTCAGTTTGAACATATAAATATACTTTACGGTTTGTTGTTGGTGCCGGTGATGGTGGCGGTATATATTTATTTGTACTACCGACATAAAAAAGCAATGGCAGAATATGGAGAATCTTCTTTGTTGTCCGATTTGATGCAAGACAGATCCAAAGCCATGCAGCATGTTAAATTCATTATCTTGTGTTTGGCATGGTGTGCCATGATTTTTGCCTTGGCCAATCCGCAAAAGGGGAGTGGGCAAGTGACCGAAAAACGAAAAGGTATCAATATCATGTTTTGTGTGGATGTTTCCAACAGTATGTTGGCAGAAGATTATGTCCCCAACAGAATAGAAGCCGCCAAGCGTAGTTTGATATCGTATATTGACAAATTGAAGGGTGATAGAATCGGTGTGGTGATATTTGCAGGAAAATCGTTCGTGCAGTTGCCGATTACATCAGATTATGCAGCCGCCAAAATGTTTGTTTCCAGCATTTCTCCCTATCAAATTGCCACACAAGGAACAGATATAGCAGGTGCTATCGACCAAGCCGCCGCCTCTATGCTGACGACTATCAATTTGAAAAATCCCAATTCCAAGGCCAAACAGAACAATGTGATAGTAGTAATTTCCGACGGAGAAGATCATTTTGATGAAGCTGCAGAAATAGCAGGCGACATAGCTAAAGAACAAGGCATTAAAACTTATACCATCGGTGTGGGAAGTAGCAAGGGAGAACCCATTCCTATTCGAAGAAATGGTCATATAGAATACAAAAAAGATAACGAAGGCAATACAGTGATTACCAGGTTAAATGAACAAACATTGCGAGATATAGCCCTTGCAGGGGAAGGTGCTTACATTTATGCCAACAATTCATATTTAGGTTTTGACAAATTGAGTCAGGAATTGGATAAATTGGAAAAGGCAGAAATAGAAGATGTTACTTATGCAAGATATGAAAGCAAATTTTATATTCCGCTGGCAATAGCCTTGGCATTGTTGGCAATAGAAGTATTTTTGTATAAACGTAAATTGTTTAATTTTAAATTGTTAAATAAGATAAAACAACATTCTATGTTGAAAATTATTTTATTATTTTTGTTGAGTCTATCTGTGTTGAACGGTATTCAAGCACAGACCCATAGCGAGTTGCAATCCATGCGAATGGGCAATAAGCAGTATTTTAAAGCGGAGAAGCTAAACAAAGATGTGGCAAAATTGCAACAGCAAAATAGAAAAAGCAATGAAAGTATTATTGCCGCCAAACAGGCACAAGCACAAAATTTGTATCAACAAGCCAATACCAATTATATTAAAGCCAATGCCTCTACAGGAAATTATTATAAAAGCCTTTACAATCAGGCTGCCAGTTTGTATAAACAAGGCAAATACGAGGAGGCGACTAAAAAATTAGATCCTGTAGTCAATAACGGACAGGTAAGTGACAGAGTAAAAGCCAAGTCTTATTACAATTTGGGCAATAGTTTGGTGCAGGCGGAAAAATATCAAGAGGGTATCAATGCCTACAAACAAGCATTGAAACTCAATCCTAAAGATATGAATGCCAAGTATAATTTGGAATATGCTAAAAAGAAGTTGTATGTGCAACAGCAACAACAACAACAGCAACAGCAAAACCAAAATCAAGACCAACAACAAAATCAGCAAGGTCAGCAAAACCAGCAAAACCAGCAAAATAAAGATAATAATGACCAGCAAAATGGTCAAAATCAACAACAAAACCAGCAGGATAAAAATCAACAGCAAAACAAAGATCAGCAAAATCAACAAGACAAAAATAGTCAAAACGGCGACCAAAAGCATGAGTCGGCAGCAGACAGACAAAAGCGGGAAATGGCAAAACGTCAGTTAGATGCTTTGCAGCAAAATGAAAAAAACACGCAAGAAAAAGTGCAACTGATGGAACGCTCGGCAAGGTCGGTAAAACAAGAAAAAGATTGGTAGGATGAAGATGAAAAAAAATATATGCAGTTTATTGATATTGAGTGTAATATTACTCAATTCGGTGAATATTTTTGCTCAATTTACTTGTTCTTTGCGCTCTCCAAGCGAAGTGGAGGTGGGCGAAGCTTTTAGAATCAGTATTGAAATGAACGAACGACCTTCATCGCAACCTCAATTTAATTTGCAAAATTTCGAGGTGGTGGCAGGTCCGTCAACAAGTATGTCGTCGTCAACATCGTTTATTAACGGTAAAATGACTTCGGAAACCAAATGTACCTATACTTATACTTTAATAGCCAACAAGGAAGGTTCTTTTACGATTCCTGCCATTACCATCAATAGCAAAAGCGGTTCCGCCAAAACCAATCCGGTGACCATAAAAGTGGTAAAAGGTGCGGCAAGAGCCTCTTCTTCACCACAACAATCACAAAAAAGTCAAAGCCAGTCATCTGCTTCACAGCAAACGGCCACATCGAGTACTTTTGACAAAAAAGATTATTTTGTTCGTGCCTCTGTCTCTAATGCCAATCCTTATGTAGGCGAACAGGTGATTATCAAATATAAGTTGTATATAAGTTCGCAAGCTTATGGTTATCAAGCGAGTGTAACGTCCATGCCGTCAGCAAGCAGTTGTTGGACATACGAATTAGGCGACAAAAATGCAGAGCCGAAACCTCACACCGAAACGTATAACGGCAAGCAATATTCGGTAGTAGATATAAGAACCATTGCCGTTTACCCGCAAAAAAACGGCGAAGTGACAATTAGTCCTTTGGATATGGACATGGTGGTGCAAGTTGTTGTCCGTCAGCAAAGACCATCGAGCGGTGATCCGTTTTTTGATGCTTTCTTCGGAGGTATGAGCCAGCAGGTGCAAAATCTCAATTTGAAAGTATCATCCAGTACTGTCAATTTGCATGGAAAAAGTCTTCCCACGACAGGGCAACCCGCTGATTTCAGCCATTTGGTGGGAAAATTCACTATAAAGAGCAGCCTGACAAGAGATGAATTAGATGCCAATGACGCCACTAATTTGAGGATAACCGTTTCCGGTGAGGGCAATCTGCAATATGTGGATGCTCCGCAATTGGATTTGCCCGCCGATTTGGATGTTCACGAACCTAAAATTATTGACAATATTCACACTCCGATTACGGGTGTAAGCGGTTCGCGTACATTTGAATACGTTATCATTCCTCGAAATGCAGGAAAATATGAAATTCCTGCTACCGAGTTCACCTATTTTGACAAAAGCAAAGGACAATATGTAACTATTGCCACACAACCTTATACATTGAAAGTCAACAAAGGCAAAGCAAGTAGCGGTGCTGTTTATTCTTCTGCCAATAAGGAAGATATCAAAATATTAGGCAATGATATCCGCCACATTAAAGAGGCTAAATTACAACAGCACTATTCTGCCTTTTTCGGAACGCCATTGTATTGGATATTATTGGCATTGCCGATAGTTTTATTATTGGTTTTGATAGTTTTGTTGCGTAAGAAGATCAAGGAAAACCAAAATATGGTGCTTGTAAAAGACAAACGTGCCGCCAAAACCGCCAAAAAACGCTTAAAGAAGGCCGAGCAGCTCTTAAAGGCAGGTGCGGACAAGGAATTTTATATAGAAATTTCACAAGTATTGTGGGGATATGTAAGTGATAAATTCCATATTCCGGTGGGACAATTGTCATTAGACACTGCCGAAGAGCAGTTGCTGAATCGACAAATGAAGCCGGAAGCCATAGACATGTTCCTAACCACGCTGAAAGATTGTGAATATGTTCGTTTCGCACCTTCCGCAGATATCACCCCGCAAAAAATGTACGAAAAAACTTTCCGTTTTATTACAGAAATAGAAAAAGAATTGAAATAGAGCAATAGATATAGATATAAAGCAAATCAAAAATAGCCGGATATATGACTATTTCTATTGCGGTAGCATCTTCCAGCCAGAAAAAATTGTTGAATGGTGGGATGATGGCGACGAGGAGACTTTACGGCAGTCTGCCCGAAATGCGGTGTGGATGCAGTCCTCGGGGATGATTGTGGAGAGAAAATTACTCATTCTCTTCTTGAACTGATGCATCTGAGTGGTTTGAAGAAGGGATAGGTGATTATAAGTGGGAATGATTTGTCTATTTTGTATGTTGCTACACTATTATTGAAGAATAATTATATTACTTATACTTTTAGCAAACCAAAAAGAAAAAGGGCGGCATGATTTCATGCCGCCCTTTCATTATCACATATGTATATGTTACGTTTTTATAGTATGCGTTATATTTTCAGTAGTACCTTCCAACAATTTTTTTGTGCTGTGAATTCTCCATCAGGTCTAGCCATGCCAACTTTGTCCATTTGGACTGATTTGACCATTTTTTCTGTAGCAGTGTAAAAATCCCCATCTGCCAAACATTTGTAACCCCAGTAGCTCAAGAGGTTTTGGAAAGCTTTCACCGTTTTAGGTTTGGTATTACGGATGCGAGCACTCAGTGTAGGTGTGGCTTGTAGTGTTTTCTTACCAGCTTCACCATCTACTACTAATTGGGCATTATATTCTGCATTGAGTGCTTTTTGAAGTTCCGCAATTAAATTCTGCCATGAATTATTGGTAATAGTTCCGGACTGAGGTTCGTTTTCTACAATTATTGCTCCATCGTATTTAGGACGTCCATATCCGGCAATTTGGCAGTAACTAATTGAATAACTTTTACACCGTACACAACCTCCATTGGCTACTACACCTTGTGCAGAAGATGTGTTTCCTTCAATAGTATAAACATATCCTTTGGCAACCTTGTAAACCAATCCCGTATGACAAATTTGACCTGTTTTGTTTTTGAAGAAAATTTGATCTCCAGCTTGAGGATTGGTTTGATAGTAACTACCATTTTTTTTGTAATATTGGGCTGAGGTGGGTGTATAAGCAGACCATCCATTAAGAAGCTTTTTAGCAGCGTCTATACCAAAAGCTTTAATAAAACACCAATCTACAAACATATCACACCAAGCTACGCCATTTGCATAAGGAGATCCTACAAGATTAATTAGGTCTCGTGCGTATTTAGTATAATTTTCACTACCGGCTCCATTCTCTTTTGAGTCTAGTACATTGTGATTTTTTTGATAGGCACTTTTGGATTTTTCCAAATAGCCTTCTTCTCCCATAGCTATTGCTATTACTTTGTCTGCTGTATTTATCATAGTTTTTTTTGTTTTAATGAAAGGTTACCTCTGTTTATTTTCTCTTTGTAGTTGTAATTGACAGTTGAGGTCCCCTTAAAACTGCCAAAATACAAAATCTATTTATTTTCAATTTGCAAAGATAATCAAAATTTTATACAATGACGTTATCTTTTTTATCTATTTTTCTTCTACTTCAACTTTACCAAACCTGTGAAATAATATTCATCAAGAGCATAGTTACCCGTAGAATCTTCCTCAATATTGAGTTGTTTGATGTCCATACGGAATTTTATTTGTTCATCCTCATGGAAGATACTGGTCGGAGAAAGGTGAATAGGGGATTCGTTTCCTTTCAAATAGTAGGAGAGTTGTAAGGAATCCACCACATTGATAATAAAGGGATGATTATTAACGGAAATATGTAGCAATGTCTGCTGTTTAGTGTCTCTCCAAAAACTTATTTGCAAAGAATTTTTATAGGAAAGATTTACTTTTTCCGCTCTAGATGATGCATTAAATGCATAATCATATCCGTCAATGTATAGGATACCATCAGTATTTTTTCCTCCGTTAAAATAAAAAGAAAAATAGTTTCTTTGTGCAATTATCTCACTTTCATCTTGCTTACTCCATGCAGACCGGTAGGTTACTTTCATTTTTTGTGCCAACATCATTTTTATTTCGTACAAATTGAGATTTTCATAAAGGCTATCGGTTTCCTCTATTGTCATATTGCAAAAACGTTGGGTAAAATCTCGCATATAGGTTTTGTTGTTGCAGAAAAAATCCAAGGAAACGCTGATGGCTTTTTCTTGTTTCCATGTCAAGGTGTCGGTAGCGGGCACTATTTCCCCGTTTTCCATGAGGTGCCATTCAGTAGCTATGCGTTCAAAATGTCGCATCTGCATTTGTTCGGGCAGTTTCATCATGTTCCATGGTCCTACTAATAGCAATAAGGAAATAATCCAAAGGGATATCAATAGCGGATTCACGTTGTGGGATTTTCTCACTATCTGTATGACAGCTACCACTGTAAACCAACAGGCTGCTAATAATACCAAGTAACGATTGGTGGTAAAACCATATTCGTGTACACGACGATACAAACCGACAAATAATAGTATCAATAGCGGTAGTAAAGAGATGAAAAAGCCTTGTTTGAAAAATCGCAGTTTAGAAGGTTGCTCTGCACAGAAAACCGGCATCAACAAGTAGCAGACCAACGAACCTATAACGGCATATTGCAGCACCCAATAGGTCACACCTCCGTTTGGTAATTGCCAAGCGAAGAGAATGGTCATGGCATATACGTAAAGCACGAGCATGTCAATGCAGACAATCGGCAGCAGGATGTAAAGCACCAATATTTTCCCCCATTTGCTATAGGCAGTTGGTTGGTCGTACTCCTCTTTGTTGATGGGCATCAACGCCATGGTGCAGTAGGGTATAACAAAGGCGGAGCAGACGGCAAAAGTTACCCAAATGGCTTTTTCCATTTCTATTACAAATAAAGACTGGATGCTCGCAAGCACCAAGGAAATGCCTCCAAATGCTATCATGGAGAGGATAGAGGAAATTGCCAAGGTGACAAAGAGTCGTGCATGGTAGTTCCAAAGCATGTTAGGGCGACGTTGTCCGAGCAT
>JAEEGG010027584.1_pt1 | contig 10749 bp, 6 predicted proteins | sample 9134161 | NCBI WGS metagenome assembly JAEEGG01 (sample SAMN16246543, study PRJNA631951) | gut metagenome | biome: gut microbiome; feature: rumen; material: CR-attached | host: Bos | place: Iran: Karaj | collected 2018-10
GAGATCGACGTTGCTCTTCAGGAACAGGTATCCGGAAAGGAACGTGCCCGCCCCGATCCGCACCGTGCCGCCGCCGGCCGCATGCGCCGCGTCAACAGCCTTCTGTATGGCGGCGGTGTCCTTGCTGGAACCATCGCCCTTCGCGCCGAAATCGCGTACGTTGAACTCCGCCGCGCCGGCGGCGATAGCGACGAACGCCCCAGCCACGGGCAGGCAATTCGCAATGAATCGATTGCACATTTTCATTTCTTGCATCCTTGATCGGTCATACCGTTCACCGCCAATAACGTTCAGGCGAGAGGAACAGGTTCCCCGCGGTTCCGGGCACGTCCAACTGAATAGTACGGCTCATCCCTTTCGGACGTGCCACCTCGATACGCCACAGTCCCTCCTTCACATCTGCGGCGGGCGGCTGATACCGCTCCAACGACGTGAGCGGGTTCCGCGCCCACACCTCCACGTCTCCCGGCGCAAATATCTTTACGGCCCCCTTTTCGTAGGAATCCGCCCCGGCGAAAACCGCGAACGGCTGATGCGCATCCATCCAGAAATGGACATTTCCCGTCGCCGACACGAAGAACTGCGGACACCGCAGTACCCGCACCGCCGCCGGAACGTCCGCTTCAAGGAAACGGACCGCGTGGCGGCCTGCCGAAAACTCCAGTTCATAGAATCCAGCAGCCGGCGCCATGAACGAAAGTGTCACCGGTTCCTCCGTCACGGCCGGCAGGGAAATCCGTCTCAACCGCACTCCGTCGCGCAGCACCTTCACGCCCGCCGGCACCAGCGGACGCTTCGAGAGGCGCAGCATCTGCGCACGGAGTGTAACCTTGCGCGGACGTTCCGCATAGACGGCCAACGTGAAACGTCCCGCCGGGCAGCACCCCTCCAGCTTGCGAAGTTCCCCGGGCGCCGGATCGACGACCCGCGCCGTCGAGAGGTCGAACGAGTCGCGGCGCGGCACCGTGACGCCAGGAGCCGTCCAGTCCATGCCCTGATCCGAGAACTTCGGGCGCGGGAACGGCTGCTTGATCTCCAGCCCGCTGAAATCGACGCCGGCGACAAGCGGCGTATCCCAGAACCGCGTCTGCAGCTGCACGTCCGGTCCGTTCGTCGCCACGGTGCAGCAGTCCACAAGCCTGCAGTCGCGGAAGGATATCTCCGCCGAACTCTTCGGCTTGTCCTGGATCATCACGCCGGCGTGCCGGGACCGCTCGAACAGGCAGCCTACAAGCTCGATCTTTCCGCCAACGGGAAGATCGTTGTACTTGAGACGCCGTTGCTGATACTCGAACCCGTTCACGTTGCCGCGCGTGACGCAGTTCTCGAAACGCGCCGTCACGGGCGCAGACCTCGCGTTCAGGTTCCCGAGGTAGAACTCGAATCCGCGCCCCTTGTTGTTCTCGAACCGGCAGTTGCGGAACACTATGTCCTGCAACACCTCGTCCGGCCAGTTCGGCTCCAGATCCACGCCGGACTGCGGCGGCGTCCCGCCCGTATCGGAGAAGTCGCAGTTGTCGCAGAGGAGTCCGCGCACGGCGATGACGCTCAAGCCCTGCCGGTAGTTGCGGATGCACTTCACGTCTTTGAGCGTTATGTTTGCCGGAGGGTAGAAGATATGGTCTTTCCGCCGTCCGCCGGCGATGACTATGCCGTCGCCGCCGGACTCCATGAAGGTCAGTCCCTCCACGCGGAAATTCGATACGCCCCGCAGGTTGAGCGTATGGCGGTGCTCGCTCTTCTCGTACGGCGGCTTGTCGTAGACCGCGCGTTCCATCTTGAACGTGGCCCCATAGCCGGAAATCACCACGTTTGAGACGTTGACATAGACAAGCAGGCAGTCCGACCGTCCATGGAACGCCCCCGGCTTGGCGCGAAGCGTCACGTCCCGCTCGAACACCAACGTCTGGTTCGGCGCCCCCGTAAGGCTGGTCGTCACCCAGTCCGAAGCCTGACGGTCGACGACGACCTTCTTCGCCCCGCTTGAAAGCGCCGCCTGAAGGAACCGTGTGGAATCGGCCGGATCGAAGCCGAAGTCGCGCGACACCACCACTTCGCCGCCGGCGAAGCCCTGAGGCGCGGGATTTGCGAGCAGCGGCATGGCCGCCAGCACGGAAACACAGCAGAAATTCATGGTCGATACCTTCGTCATTACGGAAACCATCTCGTTTCTCCCTCCATTACATCCTCATGTCATTTAGGCTCCAGCAGAAATTCGCGCACGCCCTCAACCTGTTCCTCCGTGAAGCCGAGCGAAATGAAGTAGCCCTTGAACTTCTCCGCGAGCGTATCGCCGGGCAGCTCGCGGGCGGCCTTCGTCAGGTTCGACTGCCAGCTGCGGTGCCTGGCGTCCGGTCCCCGTCCGCCCATGAAGGATATGTCATAGTCGAGAATCAGCTCATCCTCGGACACTCCGAGAAGCCCGTTGAGGAGATATGCGAAAGTGCCTGTCCTGTCGGTTCCGCCGATGCAGTGGAACACTATGGGGTAGTTCTTCTTGTCGACCAGAAGGGAAAAAGCCTCCGCCGCCGTCGCCCGCCCCAACGGCTTGACGAAACCGCCGTATCCGGCCCGGCACGGGTAGTGGCGCCAGGCGACGTCATCGCCGAGCGGCGAACCTGTCATGCCGTAGCACTCCCAGTCCCCGCGGAAGTCTAGATCCGTCTTGATGCCGAACTTGTCGAGAATATACGCCCGGCTCTCGTCTGTGAGCTTGGGCAGGCCCGGAGCGCTCGGCGGCGCCTTTATGAGCCGCAGAAAGTTGCGGTCTATCTTCTTGCCCTTGGAAAGCTTGGCCTCGTATTCCGGGCCTAGGTGGCGCGAGTCGCCCGCACCCGCCTTGGCCAGGGTTCCGGCCTCGTGCATCGCAAGAATCTCGTCGTACTTGTAGTATTCGACCTTCGCGTTGTTGTTGAGTCCGCCGGAACGGAACACGAGCCCCTGCTTCACGCGGCGCCCGTTCAGACCGATACGTCCGCCGATGTCGCGTACATTCGACACGCCCGGCCACGTGAGTATCCGCGGCGCATAGTCCTCGGTCGCAAAGCTTCCGGTCGCCGAGGATGTACCGTCCGACACCGTCCACTTCCACTTGCGCGCTATCTCCAGAAGGCCCGAAACCTCCACATACGAAGACGTGACGCTGGAGGTGAAGAACACCTTGCCGTCCGGTTCCCTCGCCACCGTCACGTCATACCGGGCCGCGTCGCCCGTCCATTCGAGACGCACGGGCATTGCGGTGCGCTTGCGCTTCATGCGTTTCGGCTTGACCCCCGCCGACTCCGCATCGGTACGGACGCCGGAAATGCGTTGTTCAAGAGGCATCTCTAGAAATTCCTTCTGCTCCGGCCACAGCTGGGGGACGACCTCCCCTTCGGACGGAGACTTGAGGACTATGGAAGCTGCGCATTGCAGCGACATGACGGCAACGGCCAGGATCGTGATGGCGCGACAGTCAAGACGGTTGGACATTAGGAATTCTCCCTTTTTTATTTAAGTTGATGGTTCATGATAAAATGTTTCACATGTCATCGGATGATCAAGGCCGTACCGGCGGGATAGACCGCAAGCCCGGAAGACGTCGCCTTGACCCTCTGCCTCGGCTTGGCCACGCCGCCGACGGAAACCGACCAATCCACCGATTCAAGACCGTCCATGTTCGAGAACGTCATTGGAATATTATAGGCCTCACCGGCAGAAGGCGGATTGACGATGTTCAACGTGCAGCTGGACGCAAACGCGAAACCGTCGATCGTTCCGCCGCCCGCCGTGCCGTCCACCACGAGTCCACGGATGACCGGTTTCTCCGGCGCGCGGGCGACGAGTTCCGCACCTGCCGCCACCGAAACGGACGATACCGCAAACGCCACCGCATTCGTCGGCCCCGGCGGAATCGGCATGCCGGTCGTGTGCGTCGTGTAGCCCGCCTGATACACAGTGGTGTTGTCGGAACGCCAGGTGTTGACCGGAGGGCGGTATTCGGTTCCATACCCATCATAGTCAAGATTGGCAAGCGAATCCCACTGCTTACCATCGACGCTCGCCTGTAATTCGCACATCTTGACCTCCTGGTATGCCTTTCCGTTCCCGTACGCGTTTACGAAGTCCCAACTCGTTATCGGCGCTCCCTTTACCGGGCGGATCGTAAACGCAATCCAAGTTGACGGCGTTGCATGCCAAGGTGGCAAGCTGCCTCCTTCGCGCGACCAGACATATTTGTCCCCTCCGGCGGCCTGGTGGGAGAAAAGATCCGCCATGACGGTGGATGGAGATCGCGACAAAGTTAGACTCTCCCCATTGTATTTGGTAATCCTCACTCGGCCCTCCCCAATACCCAACAGACCCAGATCTTCAGGAGCGAAATCCTGGTAGTTGTAAGCCGTCCCGACGTAATACGACCCTGGCTGCGTCCATTCGCCTTCATCCGTAACGCCATATGTCCTGTCGTTTCCGTCGGCATCGAACAGCCCGAACGAAAGCAAGCCGAACATCTGGTTGGAACTGCCGTCTCGTGTAGCCTTCCCCCAGAAATTTTCCTTCACGATCCAGCGGTAATAGTTGTAAAGCTCATCGTTGCCAACGAGTAGCCGCCCTGCTTTCACATCCAACGCACCGGTGAACGTACAGTTCGTGCCGAGCCGCCACGTACCGATCCCCTCCTTCACCACGGACATCGTGGCATTCTCGCCGTCGGCAATACAGTCCGCCACGTTCTCAAGCATGTTCGACCCGCCAAGGACAAGCGTCGCAGCCGTGTTCGTGGCGATGAAATCCGCGATTCTGAGCCGCCCCGCGCCGTTGTTCAGAAGCGCACCCGTGCCGTTCACGACAAAGCGGCGTGTCGTGGAAACGCAGTTCGTCTCGCCCACATACTCAAGGTTCGCGCGGTTGCCGTCCGTTCCGCCACCGAGCCAAAACGCATAGTCAACCTTGTTCTCGTCGAGCGCCAGTACGCCGCCCAGATCCTTGTAGAGCATCGTGGATGAACCGAGCGCGGAGTTCTTTCCCGTCTCCGCAATCGTATCGTATTTCAGCGTACCGTTAACGACACGCCACACGCCCAGCATCCTTGAACTGTCGTTGTGCTTCATGTACCAGGTACCCGTACCCTGCTTGGTGATGCAGAACGTGTAGTTCGTACCGTTCTTCGTACGCGCCTCGATCGGTCCGGACATCACGCAATCTTGCGTATTAGAACCCTGCAGAATCAGCCGGAGCATCACGTACTGGTAGGAGGCGCTGCTCTCCCGATGCCCCCAAAGGCCCGTCCAGTGGAGACCTCCGTACGGGCCGCCATCGAGATAGAGCGGGTAAGTGGTGGTCTGAGGCCAGTAGCGCAAATCCTTGTCGGTGGTCTCGCTATGCCCGATGTAGCGTATAGCACCCCCGTTGTCGCGCACGAGCAGCACATCCTCATAGCCGATCGAGGAGGGCGTATTTACGCCGTCAACCGGCTTCATGCCGAACTTTGCCACCTCTATAGACCCATATTTTTCGGCGAACCCATGCCCATAGTTGTGATACACGGTGAAGGAAGGGATCGTAGATTCTGTTCCCGTAAGCCGAAGGAATCCTGCCGAGTAGTAATAGATATTTCCCGTAATCCGCCCCGAGAAATCTCCGTAACTGTCCACCTTCATCCGCTGCGCACTTGAGGTACTGTCATTCGTGATGGTGCCGCTGCCATAGAGATACTTGAAGACCGTATAGCTGTCGCTTACGTTACCGACGGTGTTGGCGGTAAAGAGCGTACCATTTTCGTTGATCGTCACCTTCCCGAGGTGGATGTAGGCCGTCACTGCATTCGGCACCACCCTCACAACACCTTCGTCAACCGTCATCTCGCAATAGTAGTCATAGTAGTCGCTGCCTTTGAGAATGTCGCCTGCGGAGTTCAGCACGAGTTCACCTGCGCCGCGCTTGACCAGATGGCCCAAGTTGTAGTTGGAATCGGTTACTCCGCGCGCAATGCTGCAAGCGAGCGGAAATGTGGTATCGCCGGGAACCGTGATGTCGATCACCGCGCCGGCATACGGCCGAATGCCCTTCAAGGCGGCGAACGCCTCGCAGCTCGCCTTCTTCACGGGATCGGAAGTGTCGTATTCGAGGACGACCGTCATGTTCTCGGGAATATACACCAGGTCGTCGGCTCCGGGACAGACCGTCACCGGATCTTCCTCGCCAGTCGGAGAAACTACCGTGCCCTCGATGAAGTTCCCTGGCTTCGTCCAGTCCCCGTCACCTAGCGCATTCGTCCAGGTATAGGTTGTCCCGCATGCCGTCAGCGCAACGCCAACGGTAAAAACAATCGTGGACAGACCATAATTCTGACGCATGTGAACCTCCTTGCCGACATCGGTGAATAAACTGGACGCATTATACCAAACCCTATTATCCTTTTCAAGCGAGACCGAAATTTGGCGGGAAAGTTGCATTGGTCGCCTATCATAAATTTCTCCGCACCGTAGTTGCATCCTATCCCCTTTTCTGCTATAATCTCTTCCATGAAACACGTTATCCCCGGCAAATCCCAAGGTCCGTCCGCCCCCGCCGCCAAGCCAGGGGGCAAGTTCCGTCCGCGGCGTCCGCCCCGGCGCGCACATCCCTCCTTCGGGGACATCTGCGAGATGTCAGGGGGGCTTGCCGTGGTCTGGCGCGAACGGGGCTGCACGGAGCGCGAGATGCTGGAGTTCGTCAACGACGACCCGTTCGTGCTGGGCGAGGTCGTTCCCGCGATGCACGCGCTGGGATTCTCGGAGGAGGATGTCATCCGCCACGTCCCGCACGACGGCCCGCTGGCGTTTCTGGCGCTCTGGCTCTCGCGGCTCTTCATGGCCCGTGGGCATGCCGTCCGTGGCTCGGGCATGCTGGCGCTACCTCCGTACGTGCTTGCATCGTTCATGCGCAGGGCGCTCACGAGGCGCATCGCCGCGATGAAGAACAAGATGTCCAGGAACATCCACTACGAGGCGGAGAAGGTCCGTCGCAGGGCGATGGCGGCGGAGCGCAGACGCGTGGCGAGACGCATCACCACGAACCCGTGCCCGTCTGCGGAGGAGCTGCTGGACGCATGGCGGCACGTCCGGGACTCGAAGGAGTCGCTCGTGAGGTTCGGAAGCATGATGCAGGATCTCGAGTGCTACGTGGACAACTCCCTCAGGTTCGACCCTTCGGGGCGGATCGTGGGGCGCAACGCCGGTGTGAAGGGATGGCTCAGGGAGAACCTTCCCGAGATCGCGGAACACTACACATCGGCGATGCGCTACAAGGCGGCGGCGAAGAAGCTAAGGCAGATAGTCGGGCTCATGGACCCGACGCCCGTCGCAACGGTGCTAGGCGATGGCGCGGGGCAGCAGGAACGCGCCGGCTCGGACGGAGCGGCCGCAGGAGGAAAGGCAGAACGCGGCGCGCAGGGAAAAGGGATGCCTTGCAATCATTGTGCGGAGAAATCATGCCGGACGGGCGAAGGCGGGGATGTGGGCAATGCGAACGGGACAGCCGGGGTTTGCGGAGGGCGATTGGACGGTTCGCCGCCGGTGGAGGTGGTGAGGGCGAGGGCGATCTACCTGGAAGCGATGGAGGGCGTGCCGGACGTGGCGGCGAGGGTGATGGCGCGGATTGACGCGCTGTGCGACCCGGAGCGGACGGACGAGGCCGCGACGCTGCGCGGATGGAGGGAGAAGTACGCAAATGCGATTACGTTGCGGAGAAAAAACTCATGGTGGCGGAGGCTCTCGGCGGGGTAGCAGGCACCATCCGTACTGAAACAAGTAGACACAAGCAGTACAGGCGACACGAACAGAAGTACTATAAACAGAAGTACTATAATTAGTACAGAAATACAAATAGTACAGACTGCTCAAAAGGATAATACAAATACTTCTAACGAAGAATCGACCTAACAAAAGATCGACCTAACAAAGTATCGACCCAACGAAGAATCGACTCTACTGACTAAGGATCGACCTAACGAAGGATCGACCTAACGAAGGATCGACCTAACGAAGGATCGACCTAACGAAGGATCGACTCTACCGACTAAAGATCGACTCAACCGTTGCGGATGCCTTCAGCGATCCGCTTGAAAGCGCAAGATCGTTCTTGCCTGGTTGCAGAGGAACACCGTCCCAAATGACCGTCATGCGGTCGTCCGGAGCAAGTTCGCCGATTCTCTTCCCATTTGCAGACAACGTTACCGGCCCTGCGTTACGGCATCTCACGGCCACTTGCCTCGCCAAGTAGATCGGGCTGTTGCGGTCGACGGTAACAAGGAATTGCACTGGACCTTTACATGTGACGATCTGGATTCATATGCCTACAGCATATATTGGATTGTGGCGGCGAGCGTGGCGGACAATCCGACGAGCGCCTCATACGGGATGAGTTTGATCCGTTCGCCTATGGACATGAACACGGCTCCGCCCGTGGCATGGAAGAAACTCCCGTGCGGCAGCGAATCGACCACCGTCGCGCCCGCATGGATCATGGCGGCCGCGGAAACCGCGGCGACCCCGGACGAAAGGAGCGGCTCCGCGAACGTCTGCGCCGCGACAGTCGCGCCGGCCGTCGTCGAGGCCGTCGCGCCCGCCATCAGCACGCCCGATACGGGCGCGAGGGCGAAGGCGGGAAGATGGCAGAGCTTCAGGAGGGCGATCATGTCGGCGTTAAGCCCCGAAGCCTTGATGACACCCGCGATCGTGCCCGTGCCGACAAGAAGGATGGCGACCCCCGCCACCTTTGAAAGGCCGAACTCCATGAACGGAAGCGTCTCGCGTACGCGTCCGGCCGCCAGGATGGCGACCAGCCCGCCGACTGGAAGCGCGATCAGCGGGTCTACCGCTATCTTCGCGAACGGACGCAGCGCCAGCAAGACGACTACGGTCAACGGACCCGACAGCGCCGCGAAAAGGCAGGGCGCGTTCTTCGCCTCCTCGCCGGCCGTGCCCGAAACCGATGGATCGCCGGCTGCGACCGTGACTTCTGGCCCACCATTCCTGCGCCTTGCGGATTTCGCGACCCATGCCGATAGGACGAGCGTCACCGCCAACGCCACAAGAGCGGGTACGGCATTTTCGAACATCAGCGCCGTGAGATCCACCTTGAACGCGTCTGCGGCTGCGATGGTATTAGGATTGGGTGATATTATGTTGCCGGCCTTGCCGCCGCCTATCATCGCAAGGAGGAGTGCCGGCACCGGCATTCCGGAACGCCGCCCCACGGCCAGCGCGACGGGAGCCACGGTGATCACGGAAATATCGATGAACACGCCCACTGCGCACACGACCATCGTTGCAAGCGCCACGGCAGGCAGGGCGAAACGCGTACCGAGCCCGGAGACTATCGCATCCGCGATGCGGGTAGCCGCGCCGGTTTTTATGAGGGCACCGGCGAGCACGCCCGATGCAAGGATGCGCAGCACGGGAGGCATCATCCCCTTTGTGCCGGCGATCATGACATCGACGGTCGGCACCAGACCGGCCCCGCCGGCCAGACCGCCGGCAAGCGCGGCGAATATGAGCGCATAGGCCGGCGGCATCTTGCGGATGATCAGCACGATGGCGAGGACGAGTCCGCCAACGGCACCCCAGGTTGCTACTATCGGTTCCATGCCTCTATTATCGCAAAACGGCCGGAAAGGTGCAAGCCGCAATATGGTATAATACCCGCATGGACAGGAAAGACAGGAAAGACTTCACGCTATCCGACGTGTGTACGGCGCTGGACCGCGGATGCCGCGTGCTGATGATGGTGCGGCATGCCGAACGGCCGCCGATATCGGATGACGATCCTTCGTTCGGCATGACCCTGCCGATAACCGAGACGGGGCAGGAGACCTCCCGCCGCTTCGGCGAGATAATGCGGCCGTACGCGGATGACGTGCAGTTCCTCTCCAGCCCCATGCTCCGGACCGTCATGACGGCCAGATGCATCGCAACCGGCATGGGCATCCCCGATGCCCCCATCCCGACCGCCGAGGAACTCGGCAATTCGTCGTTCTACTTCACGGACCAGCGCGAGGTGTACGAGCTATTCAGCCAAAGCGACTTCTTCGAGGAGATCTTCAAGTACATGGCACAGGGAACCCTGCGCGGCTTCAGGGAGATACACGAGGCGAGCGACATGCTCGAGGATTGGTGCCTCGCACGCTTCACCGCGCGCCTTGGGATCTTCACGACTCACGACCTGTACAACGGAGCGTATCTGTACGCGCGCGGGGTCGAAACCCATTTCACGCGCGAGAACTGGCTGCGCTTCCTGGATTCCGCCGCGATAATGATCGAGCCCGACGGCACGAAGCGCTATGCGTTCGTGCGCGCCGGGCTCTCTGACCGCTGCGTCGGCGTGAGGCCTACGCCAGCTTAGCCGCAGACGCGGGATCGAGGAACATTCCGCAGTCCGGATGCATCTGCATGATGGAACTGGGCAGCGTGTTCGTGACGGGACCCTGGACGGCGCCCACGACCGCATCGGCCTTGCGGGTGTCCGGGCAGGTACAGACGATGCTCTTCGACCACATGATCTGCTTGATGGTCATCGAGAACGCATGCGTGGGCACGTCCTCCTTGGTGGCGAACCAGCCTTCGCCGACCTGCTGCATGCGGCACTTGTCGTCGAGCGGCACGACCTTGTATGCCTCGTTCGTGTCGAAATCGGCCGGCGGGTCGTTGAACGCCAGATGGCCGTTCTCGCCGATGCCCACGCACGCGACGTCGATGGGGGCCTCGCGTATGAGCTTCTTCAGGCGCTCGC
>JAEEGG010027587.1_pt1 | contig 10748 bp, 9 predicted proteins | sample 9134161 | NCBI WGS metagenome assembly JAEEGG01 (sample SAMN16246543, study PRJNA631951) | gut metagenome | biome: gut microbiome; feature: rumen; material: CR-attached | host: Bos | place: Iran: Karaj | collected 2018-10
GCTCCACTCGGTGAAGTCGCAGCTCTTGTTGTCGATGTTGCCCATGAAGGCGATCTGGCCCTCGTACTTCTTCACCAGTTCGGGCACATTGTTGATCTCCATGGCGCCCTGCCACACGTCGATGCCCATCTCGATCATGGTGGGGACGATGTTGGCGCCGTAGGAGTCGGAGTGGTGGAGGATGAATTCCACGCCGTGGTCATGGTAGTACTTGTAGACTTCCTTGTAGGGCTCCAGGAAGAAATCCTCGAACATGCTGGGACGCAGGAAGGAGTTGGTGCCGCTGCCCCAGTCGTCATGATGGAGGATCATTTCGGGATGCAGGTTGGAGCAGATCTTCTCCGCCAGGCCCAGCTCCCAATCCTTGATATACTTGATCATGTCCATGATCTCGTCGGGATAGGTCAGGTAGTATTCCAGAGCGGCGGTCATGCTGCAGAGGTAGTGGACCTGCTCGAACATGCCGGGGGCGATGAAGGCGCAGGTGAAGGCCTTGTCGTTCACGGCGTTCTTATACATCTCGCCCCACTGCGCCCACTCCTCCTGGGTGTAGGTGATGTCGGGACCCTTGACATAATCCTGCCAGTGCTCGATGTCCTTCACGACGATCTTGTCCTCGGTGTGCACAGGGAAAGCGCCGGGCACGTTGTCGGGCCAGGACATGGTGACGCCCCAGGCATTGAGGGTGTTGACGATGCCCTTGGCGGGAGCGCCGCCGTTGTGCATCAGCTGGGGATGCATCATAAGGTTGACGGCCTCATACTGGTTGACGAAACGGTCGGGCTTGCCGCCCTTGATGATGGACTGGCGCATGTTTTCTTTTGCAGTCAGCATTGGGTAAACCTCCTGAATGAATATTGGGACCAACCTCTTGTTCTTTTTCAAGTTATCATATCATAATGAGGCAAGATTGTCCTTAGTCTTTTTCCACAAATTCTCCGGGAGAAGTTGTGCGTTTTGCCCAGTCTATGGGAGTGCATAGGCATGGCGGGCATTTTCCCCCAGGAGCGCTTCCTTCTCCGAAGCCGTGAACAGGGGGCTGCCGGCATAGAGGTCCAGCAGCCGCTCATACGCCGAAGCGCGAAGCGCGCCGGGGGCGTCGGTGCCCCAGAGGAGCTTATGGATCCCGAACTCGTCGGCAAAGGCGCGCACCAGCTTCGGCGGCGTGGGGAACGCGGGCGATTCCTCCCGGCAGAAATCCGTCAGAGCCGCAAAGTCGAACCACACATTCGCTCGCTTCGCCAGAGACGCCATACGCCGCCAGGCCTCTCTGCGCGCCGGGTCCGTCATGGGCACGTCGGGGAATCCCAGGTGGCAGATCACGAACCGGGTGCCGGGAAAGGCGGCGGTGACGGCCTCCAGGGCTTCCGTCTGATAGGTCCTTCCCCCTACCCTTCCGGGGTCCACGGCGACGGTCACCCCCAGCCGGCCGGCCAGGGCGTAGACCGGCGCCATATCCGGACTGTCCAGGCGAAAATCCGGGTACCAGCCGGGATTGGTGTACCCCAGGCCCTCCGACATTTCAAACTTGACGGCGGTCAGTCCCCGGAAGCGCTTTTCCCTCAGCTCCGCCGCCGCGCCGGGGCCCTGGGAAATGGTCATGGCAGCGGCGAAGCGGCCGGGGTATTCCTTCACGGCCCGCTCGTTCTCACCCTGGTCCGTGATGGAATTGGCCAGCAGGACTGCCTGGGCTACGCCGCATGCATCCATGGAGCGCAGCAGCTCCTCCGCCGGGTAGCCCGTGTCCTCATACGTCTCCGGCATGATGGAGACCGTTTCCCCGTCGAATTTCCGCACCTGCCCGCAAGGCAGGATCTCCGTGCCGCTGCGCGCGTCGTATCTTCCCGCGAAGCCTGCGGGGAAAACATGGGCGTGGGCGTCGACGATCCTCACGGCTCGATCCAGGCGGCGCGGAAGCCGATATCCGGATAGATAAAAGCCCTGGTCTCCCGCAGATAGAGGTCCCACGCGCCGCCGAACTTGCCGTCGAACCAGCTGCCGCCGCGGGCGGCAACGCGTTCGCCGTAGTTGCGCAGGAAGAGGATGGAGCCGTCCTTATATTCCCCCGGCGCGGGCATGGCCCCCAGGCGCTGGAGGATGGGCGGCACCCCGACGCCTTCTGCGGGATTCAGGGAGGAGAAAAAGCACCAGCCATAGGCCCGGTGGGCGATGTCCGCCTCGGAACCGGTGTAGTTGGGATATTCCAGGGCGGTATTCAGCCGATAGCCGCCCCGCACGCCGATATCCTCCGGAGAATCCGTGCCGGGGGCGGTGCCGTCGTATTTCATGGTGCCGGGGGTTCCGGGAACGGTGAAGCTGCCGTCGGGCAGCACGGCCCGCCACAGAGGGCTCTCCGGCCCCTCGTCCACATTCAGGGCGCTGTCGTTATCCGGGATGAACTGCAGTTCCCCGTCCACGGTACGGATGCCGGAGACCCAGTTCCACACGTCCCCGTTCAGGTCGGCGATGCCCCAGGGCCCGCCGTCGTGGTTCCACCGGTCCGGCCCGGAGCCGGTGAGGGTGCGCATCTCCTCCTCCGTGCCCCGGCCCCGCTTCTGGCCGGCGGAAAGGACGCCCCGGTCCCAGGGGCGCTCCGGCTCGCCGCCGAAGGAGGCGTTGCCCCTGGGCACGGTGCCGTTGCGCACGCACCAGTGCATGATCGCGCACCACTCGGCGTTGGTGAGCAGGTGCCAGCCCGGCCCCTTGGCCGTGCAGGCTTTGCGGGCTTCGTCGATGGTGAGGGTGTGGGCCGGGTCCCGGCCGGGGAGACTGTAGGCCCTGCCGTATTCGATGACGTTTTCATATTTGCTGATCCAGATGCTGTCCAGGGTCCTTCCGCCCACGACAAAGGCGCTGCAGGGCTCCTCCGGGGCCCCCTCCAGCACGTCGGACCAGAGGAACATGGGAATGCGGACCATGACGCTGGGATACCCCAGGTCGTCGAAAAGCAGGGTGTTTTTCCCCCCGGAGGCCGCCTCCAGGGTGAACTTCGCCCCCTCGTACCTGGCCCGCACTGCCGCCGGGTCCTCCGAGGGCAGCACTGCCGGCTCCGGCTGGCCCACCTTTTTCAGCACGGGAAAACCCAGATCGTCCCTTTGTCCGGTTTTGATGATCTCCACAGCTGTCATTCCTTTCGTTTTTTTCATTATTCTACCCTATGAGCGTCAAGGACGCAAGCATGATTGACTTTTTCCGCCGTTCATGGGAGAATAGACACAGGAAAGCATGCCTTTTGGAGGTGCAGCGGATGGAACGGGACAGCGCGCACTATATCGCCTGGCGCAGCGCCCTTGTGTACAACAGCCTTGGCGGCTTCGGCGGGGTATCCGTCAACATGGACGACCGCTTATGGAACGACGCCGGCGGTCCCTTTGTCCTGAGCGTTTTCCGCAACAGGGCTGTGGAGAACTATGCCGTCAGCGACGCCGACGCGGAGGCGTTTATCCAAAAGGTCCTGCATCAGAGCGAGGCGGATGTCCTCCGCCCCGCCGGACCCGCCGCGGACCCCCACGAGGGGACCGAGGTGCGCATCGGGAAGAAGCGTTACCCCTTCCGGGATGCGAAGCTTATGAAACAATGGCTGGAGGAGCTGCAAGTTCAATGCGGCGAACCTCTTACAAACGAGGAAGCCTACCGCTACGCCCACCCCGCTCCTGTGCCGCCGGCGGGAGACGTGGAGGTCATCAAGATCGTGGAGCAGGCGGTGCTCCCCCAACGCCCTGCCGCCGTACTTGGTCCGGGGCCGGACAACTGCCGCAGCGAGCTGCTGGTGGAGGACGGCTTCGCCGTGCTGTCGGTCTTTCAGGACGGCATGCACCTGGAATACATCCTGCCCCCGGCGCTGCTGCCGGAGGTGAACGCGGCGGCCAGAGCGATGCTGGACGATCCCGGGGACGGCTATCATACCGAATGGGATGCGGATGCCTGGCTCAAGGTCAAAGGCCGGGAGGAGGAATTCGACGCCAAGCCGGAGGATGTGCTGAAGCTCTTTGCATCCCTGGCGGGGCGCTGCGGGGACCCCATCCCCCGCAAGGACCACCCGGATTTTTACAAGGTCTGGCTCCAGGGGGTGCGGGACAAGCTGGCAAATGCCTGGGACTGCCCCCTGTGCGCCTGGAAGCGCAACACCGCCGCCTTCTGCGAGGGCTGCGGGGCGAAGCGCCAGGACATTCCTTCGGGCCGGGCGGTCAGCATGCCGAAACCGAAGGCGCCGGCCCCCTGGAGCTGCCTCCGCTGCGGCACCGTGGGGAACAGCGGAAGCTACTGCTGCGAATGCGGCGGCCCCGTCAACGTGGAAGAGCGCTTCACCGGCGAAAGCGGTCCCATCGGCTACCGGAGGGGTGCAGGCTGGGGTATTGGAGGCAGCTTCGGAGCCTTCTGGCCCAGGCCGACGCCACCCCCGCAGAAGCCGGAGCAGGCGGCGCCCGCTGCCGTCGGGGAGTGGTTCTGCACCATGTGCGGCGCACGCAACAGCGGAAAATTCTGCACGGAATGCGGAAAACCGAAGGAGCAATAACAGGCATCCTACAGAGATCGGAGACAAAGGAGCGAAAACCATGGGATTCTTTGATTTTCTGAAATCCAAAAAGAAGAAGGCCGAAGCCGAGGCGGAGAAGGCGGAGGTGCTGGGGCTGGAAGTAGACCCCGCCGACATCGACCCGCCGGAGACCCGCTATACGGAGGAATACCGGGAATTCCTGGAAACCCAGGAAGCCGGGGAGCGGAGCGGGGAGCTTCCTGAGGAGGAAAACGCCCCCTGCGCCGAAGGAGCTTCCCCGGAGGGAGAAGAAGCGCGGCAAGAGGACTCCTGAGATGAAAAGGCCCGTCTTTTGGGCGGCGGTCTCCGCCTTTGTTATGATCGCCCTGCCCTGGCTGTTTCGGTCGCTCATCTTGGGCTACACGTACTTCACCGCGATCTTTTCGCTGGTCTATGTCCTGAACCCCATCTTTTCCGCCGTCGTGGGCGTCTTTGCGGGCAGAGATATGAAAGCACTGTGGTATCTGCTTCTTTTCCCACCCCTGTTCTTTCTGGCAGGTATCGGGCTGCTGTTCACCCTCAGCAGCGTATGGGTGTTTTTCCGCTATGCAGTCCTCTATCTGGCGCTGGGGGCGGCAGCCATGCTGATTTCCGCCGCCATTCGGAAGCACGGGCGGCAGATGGATCCATGATATGCTCCGAAAGGGAGGTCAAGACAATGAACATTCGCGCCGCTTTGATCGAAAGGCCTGGGGAGGACTTTCACATCGAGACCCTGGAGCTGGCGGAGCCGCGCCGGGACGAAGCCCTGGTGCGGATCGCCGCCTGCGGCGTCTGCCACACGGACGACGTGGCCCGCTGCGGGATCATCCCCGTGCCCCTCCCCGCCGTCTTCGGCCATGAGGGCTGCGGCGTCGTCGAAGCCCTGGGACCGGGTATGGAGGACTTCTCGCCGGGGGACCGGGTTCTGTTTTCCTTCGGCTACTGCGGGACCTGTGAGAATTGCCGCAGCGGGCATCCCTACGCCTGCCTCCACAACCGGCGGCTGAACTTCTCCGGAGAGCACTTCGACGGCAGTCACCGTCTGTCTGGAAACGGGAAACCCGTCTCCGCCTTTTTCGGCCAGGGGGCCTTTGCCGAATATGCGGTGGTACACCGCCACAACCTCATCCCCGCCCCCGACGATCTGCCTCTGGAGCTGCTGGCCCCCCTGGGCTGCGGCATCCAGACCGGGGCCGGGGCGGTGCTGAACTATCTGAAAGCCGAACCGGGCAGCAGCATCCTCATCACCGGCTGCGGGGCCGTGGGGCTCAGCGCCGTCATGGCCGCCGTGATTGCTGGCTGCGAAACGATCATCGCCTGCGACGTGGTGCCGGAGCGGCTCCGGCTGGCGAAGGAGCTGGGGGCGACCCATACGCTGAACGGGCGGGAGGTATCCGACATTCCCGGAGCGGTGCGCAGCCTCACGGACGGCTGCGGCGTTCGCTATGCCGTGGACTGCACCGGCAGCGGGACGTGCGTCCGCACCTCCCTCATCTGCGTCCGCCCTCTGGGCGTCTGCGCCGTGGTGGGCGCCACCCAGGAGCTGACCATCCACGTGGAGAACGAGCTCATGGGGGCCGCCAAGACCCTGGGCGGCGTGGTGGAGGGCTGCTGCGTGCCCCAGCTTTTCATTCCGAAGCTGCTGGAATTCCACCGCCGGGGCCGCTTCCCCTTCGACCGGCTGATCACCTATTACCCCTTTGCAGAGATCAACGCCGCCTTTGCCGACACGAAAAAGGGCAGCGTTGTCAAAGCGGTGCTGAAAATGTCGCAATAGTTCTTGACATCCGCCAAAAGGATGATACAATCAGCTTGGTCTTTCAAGAAATAACTTTGTCAGAGTAGGCAACGTGCATTAAGTGCCGCGGGATGGGAAGTCGCCCGCGGACGAAAAACCCCTGAGGTTTGTGACACGGCGCCGCGTCCGCTGACACAATATGGCGGTTCTATGCCCATTTCGGAGCATTGGCCTCCCTGCTGTGCCGCGAACGCGCACCGCAGGGAGGATTTTTTATGAATTATCAGGAATCTCTGGACTACATCCTGGGCACCCCCAATCCCGGCGGGGTATATGAGCGCAATGTGATGCAGTCCCTGCTGGAAAAGCTTGGGAATCCCCACATGGGGCTGAAATACGTCCACATCGCCGGGACCAACGGCAAGGGCACCACCAGCGCCTTCGTGGCCTCCGTCCTGCGGGAAGCGGGCTACAAAACGGGGCTCTACACCTCTCCCTTCATCCAGCGCTTCAACGAGCGCATCCAGGTGAACGGGGAGCAGATCCCCGACGACGACCTTGCACGGATCACCACAAAGATCGCCGAAGCCGTTCCCGCCGTCATGGCGGAGGGACGGCGGCGGCCCACGATCTTCGAGCTCATCACCGCCCTGGGCTTCTGCTGGTTCCAGGAGCAGAAATGCGACGTGGTGGCGCTGGAGGTGGGCATGGGTGGACGGCTGGACGCAACGAACGCCATCCTGGACGAGGACAGCGTCGTTTCCGCCATGGTGAACATCGGCTTCGACCACATGGAGTTTCTGGGGGACACCCTTCCCCTGATCGCCGGAGAAAAGGCGGGCATCATCAAGGAAAAGGGCGACGTGGTGGTCTACGGGCAGAGCCCGGAGGTGGAAAAGGTCTTTTACGACAAGGCCATGGAAAAGCACGCGACCTATACCCGCTCCGACAACGAGACCGCCGTGGTGAAAACCATGGACGTGACGGGGACGACCTTCCGCTTCGGCCCCTGGCGGGACATGAAGATCCGCCTTCTGGGCAGGTATCAGGTGCGCAACGCCTGCACCGCTCTCACCGTCATCGAGCGGCTGCGGCTGCACGGCTTCACCATCGCTGACGAGCAGGTCTACGCGGGCATGGAAAAGGCGATATGGCCCGGAAGGGCAGAGCTTCTCCGGCAAGACCCCGCCGTGATCGTGGACGGGGCCCACAATCCCCAGGGCTTTGAAGCCCTCATGGAGACCATGGAGCTGCTGTTCCCCGGCAAGAAGCTGAACATCGTGCTGGGGGTGCTGGCGGACAAGGACTTCCAAAGCGGCCTGGATATCGCCATCCCCCACGCAAAGAAATTCTTCGCCGTGACCCCGCCCTCCTACCGGGCGCTGGACGCGGGAGAGCTGGCGGCGGACATCCGGGAAAAGAGCGAAGTGCCCGTAGCCCCCTTTGAGAGCATCCCCGCGGCCATCGAGGCCGCTTTGGCAGAATCGGACAAGGACGACGTGATCGCCATCCTGGGTTCCCTGTATCAGGTGGGAGACGTCCGCACGTACTTCGGAAGGAGCAAATTCGGATGAAAAAGCGTACTACATTCAAGGAAGACCTGCTGATCTTCGGCAAGGTCAAGGTGCTGACCCTCACCGCCATGCTCATCGCCATGAGCGTGGTCATCGGCATCATCTGCAAAAACTTCCTCACCTGGAACATCTATTACCGCTTCACGCTGGAAAACCTGCCCATCTTCTTCGCCGCCATCGCTTTCGGTCCCTTCATCGGGGCGGCGGCGGGCGTCCTGGCGGACCTGGTGAGCTGCCTCTGCTCCACGAACCCGGCGGTCAACCCCATCATCTCCCTGGGCGCGCTCATGGTGGGCTTCATGGCGGGTCTGATCTCCCATCACGCGGATTTCAAAAATGACAATCTGCGCATCGCCTGCGCCGTCATCCTGGGCCACCTGGTGGGCCAGGTGGGCATCAAAAGCGTCGGCAAGATCCTGTGGTACGGCATGCCCTGGTTCGGCATCTTCCTCGGCCTGGGCTTCTCCGTCCTGGCCGGGGCCGTGGAATTCTTCGTCCTGCGCGCGCTGTTCAAAAACAGCGGCGTGCAGAGCTCGCTGAAAGGGATTTACAGAAAATGACGCCGCTTGCATTCATTTCGCAGGAGAAATTTCAGGGCTTCAAGCCCGGCTTCGACCGGGTGCGGGTCCTGCTGGAAAAGCTGGACCACCCGGAAAGAAAGCTGAAATTCGTCCACGTGGCGGGCACCAACGGCAAGGGCAGCACCTGCGCCTGCATTTCCTCCATTCTGACCAAGGCGGGCTACAAAACGGGGCTCTATATCTCCCCCTTCGTCATCTGCTGGAATGAGCGGGTGCAGATCGACGGGCAGTATATCTCCGACGAGGAGTTCGCCCGGGCCGTCGGCGTGGTGGGACCCGTGGCGGAGGCGATGGAGGACCCTCCCAGCCAGTTTGAGCTGGAAACGGCCCTGGCCCTGTGGTATTTCGCCGACCGGGGCTGTGAATTCGCCGTCATGGAAGTGGGCATGGGCGGCGAATGGGACGCCACCAACGTCATCCCCGCCCCGGAGGCGGCGGTGCTCTGCGCCATCGCCCTGGACCATACCGCCGTGCTGGGCGCGACCGTGGCGGAGATCGCCAGGGTCAAGGCGGGCATCATCAAGTCCGGCAGCGACGTGGTGAGCTACGGGAATGAACCCGACGCGGAAAAGGTGATCGAGGAAGTCTGCATGTCCCGGGGCTGCCGCCGGTTCCGCCCGGACTTCGACAGTATCCTCGTCCGGGAGCGGAGCCTCACCGGCGTAACCTTCGACTACGGCGCACTGGAAGAACTCACTCTCCCCCTGGCGGGGGCCTATCAGCCCAAAAACGCCGCCCTCGCCATCGAAACCGCCCGGGTGCTGCGCGGCCGGGGCTGGCACATCACCGACCGGGATATCCGCGCCGGGCTGGCCGCCGTGCGGTGGCCGGGCCGATTTGAGCTGCTGCGGCGAGACCCGATCTTCATTCTGGACGGCAGTCACAACCCCCAGGGCATGGAGGCCACCGTGGACAGCCTGCGCACCTTCTTCCCCGGCAAAAAGCTCTGGTTCCTCATGGGCATTATGGCCGACAAGGATGTGCACGCCGTGGCAAAGCTCCTGGCCCCCCTGGCGGCGGGCTTCGCCGCCGTGGAGCCGCCCAACCCGCGGGCCATGAAGCCGGCGGAGCTGGCTTCGCTGCTGGCGGCGGACACCGGAGCCGAGGCAAAGGCCTTCGACAGCATCGACGAGGGGGCGCGCTGGGTGCTGGACAAGGCGGGCAAGGACGGCGTCTGCGCCGCTCTGGGTTCCCTGTATTTCTCCGCGCAGGTAAGGGAAGCGGTAGAGAACGCCTGAAGGATTGGGTGCGCTCCGGCGCACCCAATAAAAAATGTAGGTGTTACGATGATGTGTGACAGTAAGTGAAAAAAGAGTGGCGAATAGAAGTGGCCTGTATTAAGGTTGAGTTGACGAGACAAAACCGAAAGGCAGGTGCCACCCTATTCGCCATGAATAAGATAACACAAACCGCCAAGTATCGGCAAGCCCTCATTCACTATGCAGAGAAATACGGAGTCACAAAAGCGGCCATACATTACCGAACATACCGGCAATACATCTACCGATGGAAAAAGAGGTATGATGGAACATTAAAGTCATTGGAAGACCGCTCTCACCGCCCGCACCATCACCCGAACCAGCACAGGCCGGAGGAGATCAAACTCATAGAGAATATGCGGAGAAGGAACCCCAACGCCGGGATTGTCGTGTTTTGGGTCAAGTTGCGGGGACGAGGCTATACCAGATCCATATCCGGGCTGTACCGTTTCCTGAGACGCCGCGGGGAAGTGACAGTAAAACTCCCGAATCCCAAGTACATTCCAAAGCCATATGAGCAGATGGATCATCCTGGACAGAGAGTGCAGATTGATGTGAAATATGTGCCTACAGCATGTTTGGTCGGCGATGCGGCAGCTGATGCCGCTGAGAACGGCGGGTATTATTACCAATTCACCTTCATTGATGAGTACAGCCGTTTTCGTTACCTGGAAGCCTTCAAAGACCACAGTTCCTATTCTGCATCCGCTTTCATCCGGCATTGCGTTCAGAAGTTTCCCTATACGATTGAATGCGTACAGACTGACAACGGATCGGAGTTTGTTAACCTGACCAGCAACTCAAGCAGTCCGCCTCCAACTCACTTCCAGCGAACGTTGGAGAAACTCGGTATTCGACATAAACGAATCCGGGTCTTCACTCCCCGGCACAACGGGAAGGTCGAGCGGAGCCACCGCAAGGACAACGAATACTTCTATGCCTCGCACAAGTTCTATTCCTTTGATGACTTCCAAAGACAGCTTACGGTTTGGAATAAAAAGTACAATCGTTTTCCCATGCGCCCCCTCAACTGGCGCTCTCCTAAGCAGGCCCTTTCTGACTTCGCCGCTGCTCCTC
>JAEEGG010027588.1_pt1 | contig 10748 bp, 7 predicted proteins | sample 9134161 | NCBI WGS metagenome assembly JAEEGG01 (sample SAMN16246543, study PRJNA631951) | gut metagenome | biome: gut microbiome; feature: rumen; material: CR-attached | host: Bos | place: Iran: Karaj | collected 2018-10
GATATGTAATGACCTCCTGTCAAGTGTTTTTCAGAGAGCCACCACAGAATTATTTAATTGTTCCTGAAAGCATCTGGAAAGAACTTCGGAGTATCAGTTCCCGGCATTGGCCACTCTGATATACGTGGATTGGTTACCGACAGGTCAATGGTCCGCCGTGAGCTCTACCGTCTAATGACGTGGATCACAGATCATTCTGTGCCAACAAAATTTTTTCGTAGATAGCTCGAACCTTGAAGTGGCCGAAGCTCTTTCAAGGTGCTTTCAGTTGATACTTGTTACAGGCCATATGTAAATGGCGAAAGCCATCTTACATATGCTTAAATGTCACTCATAACAGCGGGATGGCGATGTCAAGGCTGCGGAGCACCGCCACAGGCGGCATGGCCTTGATATCGACAGCACGATGTTATACCAGGTCAGGCTATGTTATCAGTCATCATGCCCCATATGAAGCAGGCAAGTTCTCTTGCAACCGCTGTCTTGGCTACATTGTGCTTTTTGCATTTGCTGAGGACCATTTTGTAATACCTTCGCCTTAAGCGCTCATTGGCTTTGTCAGCATACGCTATCACCTGCGGAGCATTTCCGGCCTGACGTGCTTTTAGTGCTTTGGATTTATAACCTATCTGTCCTTTGGAATAGCACTGAGCCGCTTCGGTCAGGAGCATCCGTAAATGACTGTTTCCTGCTTTTGTGATACCCAGCCTGGTCTGGTCATCACCGCTTGAATCCTCTCCCGGGACAAGCCCTATATAAGATGCAAACTTTTCGGCGGATGCAAAGCGCTTAAAGTCACCGACCTCTACAATGACAGATAAAGCGGTATGCGTTTTGATCCCTATGAAGCAGCATAGCTTTCTGACAGATTCGCTGTATCCGTCCCTTGAAGCAAGCTCTTCAATACGGCTGTCAAGGCGTTCAAGTTTTGCAACAAGGGTATCGTATGTCAGCAGGTATTCGTCGAGGATCTCTTTGTAAAGAGCCTCAGGTGTCAATGATCTGAGCCATTGTAAATGTGATGCTGTCCAGTGACTGTTTCCGTCATAGCGATAATTGTGCCTTAGACAGAAAGCCAGGATCTGCTGCTTGATCTTTTTGAGAGCAAGCTTGTGGTCATCCCTCATGCGGAGGAACTCTTTTATCTGTTCGTCAGCATCGGTAGGAACATATACTGAACTGTAGTTGTGCTGGGCAAGGCATCTGCCTATAAGTTCAGCATCACGTTTGTCAGTCTTGACCCTTTTCCTGCCGCGCCGTTCCAGCATTGTGCTTGGAGCCATTATCACACAGTTAACATTACGATCCGTTAACTGATGATATAAAGTATAGCCGAGGCATCCAGCCTCATAACCGCATATAAACCTAGCATCGTCTCCGTAGATTGTTCGAAGGAATTCGAGATACTTAAGAACTTCTTTGTAGTCCGAAGGCGTCTTCCGTGAATAGGAACCTTTCTCTGCTTCGATAGTATAGGCGCAGAGAGTAAAACTATCCTTGTGAACATCCATGCCTACGTAAACTGTGCTATAATCCATTTTGTGACCTCCTTTTGTATGCGGTAATCCCTGTTACCACTTGATTTTGCCAATCTGTAGTATACAGGTAAATCCACGTTGCTACAAAATGGAGGTCATTACATATTGTCTAATGGTGTCAGGCACCATAAAATTTTTATAAATTTCTGTTGACACACTACGACTGTCGTAGTATATTTACCCCATCAGACATAGTACGACTGTCGTAGTACGACTGACATAGTACATCAGCCGTAGTAAAAAACAACAGAAAGGACACATTTATGGTAGAGATCAGTTCAGATGTGATCCGCGGTTATAACGATACGATGATCCTATACATACTGATGAAGGGGCCCTCCTACGGATATGAGATATCCAAGCAGATAAGGACCATCTCCGATGAAAAATACATCATCAAGGAGACAACGCTCTATTCGGCCTTCACCAGAATGGAAAAGAACGGATTTATCGAATCCTTCACCGCAGATCAGGATCCAAACGGAAATGGCAAGAAAAGGACTTATTACCGGATCACAGACGCCGGCAGACAGTTTTACCGGGAAAAATGTGAGGAATGGGATCTGACCAAGGACGTAGTTGAAAAGTTCATTGAACACTAAGGAGAAAAACATGGAAACCATTAAGAATTATCTCGAAGCAATGTTTGCCGGGATGCCCAATACCGCAGAGGTAAGGAAAGCCAAGGCCGAGCTGCTCCAGATGATGGAAGATAAATACAGTGAGCTGATAGCGGAAGGCAAGACAGAAAACACCGCGATCGGAACTGTCATCTCGGAATTCGGAAACCTTGACGAGCTTGCGGAGGACTTAAACCTTACCAAAGAAGTCGAAGAGACCAAGACCAGGGAGAGCGAAGCTCCCCGCAGGAACATCACCATCGATGATGCCACCGCCTTTTTCGAAAACAGAGGCAAAAAGGCAACAATGCTGGCGCTTGGCGTAATGATGTGCATCATATCAGTCGCCTGCCCCATACTCTTTGCCAGAAGATTCGAAAATACCGGGGTCGTAATGATGTTCGTATGCATCGCCATCGGTGTGGGATGCATAATCTACAGCAGCTTTGTTGACACGGAATGGAAATTCCTGAACACCGAACTCTGCAGGATCGATATGGCAACGGCTAATTTCATAAAGGAGAGGCGCCGCAGCTTCGAATCCACAAGAGCTCTCTGCGTTACCATCGGAGTCATCCTCTGTGTGGTATGCTGGGTTCCGAATCTCCTGTACGGCACCATCGGTGTTAATATGGCTCCCGCTCTTATGTTCCTGCTGGTGGGTATCGGAGTATTCCTTATCATCTACTCCTCCAAGATCTACAGCGGATTCGAAAAGCTTATGAAGCTTAATGACATCGATACCATAAGCGGTTCATATTACGAGCAGAACATAAAACCCGCAAGATACAGGAACAAGACAGCCCAGACAATAGTTGAGATCTACTGGCCGGTAGTCACATGCATTTACCTGATCGTCAGTTTCATCACTTTTAACTGGGGACTTACATGGATAATCTGGCCCATTGCAGGCGTATTACACAGAGTGGTAGTGATCAACTGCCGCGAAGACGAAGATTGATAACAGGAGGATAAATATCATGACTTTAGCATCTAAGATAATCATCACAATAATTTCAATAATAACGGTTTTAGCAATTTTAGCGGGAGTATTCCTTCATGTTGTAAAAGGCTTCTCCTTCGGAAGAGACGTCGTAAAGACCGCCGAAGGCACTATAGAGCTTGAGGGAAGCCTTTCCGAGATAATCCTCGATGCGGATTATTCAGAGATCACCGTTAAGACCGGCAGCGAATTTTCTGTAAGCTACTGTGTTCCCGAGGCCCTTGAGCCCAAGGTTGAGCTCAAGAACGGCACTCTCACGGTAAACAGCCACAGCACCGGCAGCCTGAACCTTGTTTCTCTCGGAAACGTACACTACGATAATTACATCACCATCATCATTCCCGAGGACAGTGAACTCGCCAGAGTGAGTCTTGATGTGGATGCCGGTGAGATCAACCTGAATAACCTTGATGTATCAAAGCTCCAGTTAACCGCAGATGCCGGAAACATCCAGATGGACAGCATCACCTCCAACAGAATGGAGATCGATGTGGATGCAGGAAATATCGAGATCAGGGATTCTTCTGCAGACACCATGGAAATTGACGCCGATGCAGGAAATGTTGAACTTTTTGACAGCACTATCGGAACCCTCACCGCAGATGTTGATGCAGGCAATATCGAATCCCACGACTGCACCATCGAAAGCGGAAGGTGCGAGGCCGACCTCGGCAATATCAATCTCAGAGGAGATATCGGTGATGTATCCACCCACACCTCCCTCGGAAACGCCTCCACTGACAAGAAATCTGCTTAATGGCTTATTCCGCTCCTTAGTAAATACCCCCTCATGCCGGCAAGGCAGGAGGGGGTATTCTAAATTCAGAGGTATTTATCTGTTTTTCGCCAAATGGTAAGGGAAATATATATTTTCAGATCACGGTCATGTGAAAATCCGCAGTCAGCCTTGGAAGGGGTACTCTGTAGCACTCCTTAAGCTGCGGGCCGCAGGAATTGGATCCCACACCGGCCATGTACGCATCTGCGCAAAATACGGTAAACCCTGATCTTTCAAGCTCGTAGTTGTGCTTTTTGGCTGCCAGCTCTTCCTGTGTGTATTCGGAAGCATTGAAGGAAAGACCATCTTTATTCCTGAATGTGATCCTGACATTACCGTCAGTTATTGTCACATGCCTGCAGCCATAGTGGGATGAATTCTCCTGAGGCCTTATATAATCCTCATGCATGCTGTCTACAAGTGCCTCAAAGTTACCCAGATAGTCTGCTCTGTGCTTGTCTATATAGCTTTCGTAAGGACCGTATCCGTAGTAGGATACCTTGTCGAAGCTTCTGTTAAGGAACATGCGGAGTCCGAACCTGGGCAGGAACTTAAGCTTATTGCCTGCTTCAAGCTCAGAGTGGATATCAAGTCCCTCTGCGCTGAAGGTATAGGTGACATCCATGACTGCAAAGGGCTGATACATGCTCCAGCCAAAGGACTGCTTCTGTGTGAGGACAGCCTTTGAACCGGTGACAGTCACACTGACATCATAGCCCTTGATGATGTAGTCATTAAGATGCGCCCTGTACCAGTCACCGCGGGAATTGTCATTGTCAGTGGGAGCTCTGAAGAAATTGAATTCCAGAGGCTTTTCCAGAAGTTCTCTTCCATCCTTCAATATTGATACGATCTGAGAACGTCTCTTGCTGAAGGTATAGGTGACGGAACCTGCCGTAACCCTGACGGAAAGAGGCTCTTCTGCTACCAGGGGATCTGTCTTCACTCCCGAAGATCCTTCTCCGACTGCATCACAGACTGCACTTTCCCTGTTTCCTGTCGCACTTTCACAGACCACACCTTCATTATTTTCTCCGGTGAGATCTTCTATCCTCACCTGGTCAAAGCATGCCTCGTAACCCTTATCGCAGAAATCGGTATCATTCCTGTAGGTAAAGATAAATCGTATATATGCTTCCGTTCCATCGAATTCTGACAGTTCGGGGATGGAGATGCTGCACTCGCCAAGGGCTTTAAGATCAAAGGAAATATCCTTACCGTCCTTTTTACCGCCGTCATATTCGACTTCGTAATGGCAGTCAAGGATATCCGATGCGCTTACATGCTCCAGAAGATTACGGAATATAAACTCATATTTTCCCTCACCCTTTGTGATGCGGACGGGTCTGTAGACCTGCTTGGCCTCAAGCAGTCCGGTGTGAGGGGTTCTGTCCGGATATACAAGCGCATCCATACAGAAATTGTTGTCGTTGTGGCGCTCACCGAAATCTCCGCCGTAGCCGTATTTTACTTTTCCGTCAGGGGCTGTACCCTGGATGAAACCGTGGTCGCACCACTCCCAGATAAAGCCGCCGCAGAAGCGCTCGCTTGAGTGGAATGCATTGTGATAATCCTCCAGGTCACCGGGGCCGTTACCCATTGCATGACAATATTCGCAGAGGATAAAAGGCCTGTGCTCGTCCTTGTTTTGAAGATATTTCTGCATATCCTCTGTTGAGGTATACATCTGTGAGATGACATCGAGTACGGCATTTGAGGTGTCATCGAGGTGGTGAAGGCTCTCATAGTGAAGAAGTCTTGTGGAGTCGAGCTCCTTGACCAGTTCTCCCGCCGCTTTCATATTGGTTCCGTAGCCGCTCTCATTTCCCAGTGACCAGAATAGCACGCAGGGACGGTTCACATCACGTTTAACAAGGCTCTCCGCCCTGTCTACTATAGCCTTCCTGAACCTGTCATCCGAAGCGATGAGGGCTATGCCGTTATAACCGTTATTGGCAGACCACTTAAAATCGTTATATACCTCGACGCAGCCATGGGTCTCCAGGTCACCTTCATCGATCACATACAGTCCCATGCGGTCACAAAGCTGGCAGAACTTCGGAGAATTGGGATAATGTGAAGTCCTCACAGCATTAATGTTGTGCTGCTTCATGAGCCGGATATCCTTAAGCATCTGTTCGGTGGTGCAGTAATATCCCGTATCGGGGTAGCTGTCGTGTCTGTTGACGCCTCTGAACTTAACCGGCACATCATTGACCTTCACAACACCGTTTACGATCTCTATCTTCCTGAATCCTGCCTGTTCACCTATGACCTCACCCTCAGCTTCTATCTTAAGAGGATACAGAGTGGGGCTCTCGGCTGACCAGAACCTGACATCCCTCACACTTAGTTCAACAGTCTTACCTTCCGGTGCATCAGCTTCGCAAAATACTTCCCCTTCAGGGGTATAAAGAGTTACATGAGCATCCGCACCCTCTGCCGTAAAGGAAAGGACTGCCGAAGAACTTACAGTATCTGTCTGAGTTGTGATCCTGTAGTCAGTGAGTCTCTTTTTAGGTCTGCTCAGCACATATACATCCCTGAAGATACCGGATAATCTGAACTTGTCCTGATCCTCCAGATAGGTTCCGTCGCACCACTTAAGCACAGCCACGGTGATAAGGTTGCTGCCCTCATGCAAAAAAGGAGTGATGTCGAACTCAGATGTGCAGTGGGATACCTGTGAATATCCGACAAAGTCATTGTTCACATAGAGGTACATGCAGCTGTCAACGCCTTCAAATACAAGGATCCTGTCCATGCCATCCGCAGCATGATCATACTCCCTGCTGTACACGCCAACCGGATCTTCATCGGGTACGTAAGGCGGCTCGAAGGTGATGGGATATACCACATTCGTATACTGGGGAACATCATATCCGTGAAGCTGCCAGTTGGAGGGCACGGGTATGGTGTTATCCGTGCCGATCCCGACAAAATCATCTTCAAGGTCTATGACGCTGTCAAAATATCTGAACTTCCAGTCACCGTTTAAAAGCTGAAACCTTCCGGACTTTTCCCTGTCTGCAAAAGGATCCTCTCCCTTTGCAAAGGGTATGAAGTAGCAGTGCTTGTCCATGGTCCCAACATGAAGATTTTCAAGATCCTCATGATATATCATCCTGCTCTTAGCACTTCCGGGAGCTGCGATACGGCTCAGGTTCATATGTATTACCGCCTTTCTGGTTGTATTTTTTTAATTTGACCGGATGATCCGGTTCTTCTTCGTTACAGCCTTATAATACACGCTCATGAGCCGTATGTCATGAAACAATATTCCCGATTATATAACAATATGAATATCTTTAAAGTTCCTGATCGCCTATTCTGGGGAACAGAAGTATGATCTTGAAAAGATCCCCGTCAACAACAAGTCTGAGCTTTCCGTTCATGAGCTCCGTAAGGCTCTGTGCGATGGAAAGACCGAGTCCGTTACCCTCTGAGCCTCTTGAGGAATCTCCCCTTGCAAATCTCTCAAGCAGCTCGTCGCTTGTCATGTTGAGTGGCTCACGGGAAGTATTCTTAAGCTCTATGACAGCCTCGTCACTTCCTCCGGAGAGATTCAGATATGCTCTGGTTCCGGGCTGTGAATATTTTGAGATATTGGTGAAGAGATTATCCAGCACTCTCTGAAGATGCTGGTTATCTGCCATGATGTTCACATCCTCTTCAGGCATTCTTATCTTCAGTTCGATATTGTTCGCAGCAAGCTTTTCTTCATACTCACCGATAACCTGATGAAGGATCATATTCACGTTACAGGGTACAAGGTCCGCCTTCAGATTGCCTGTCTGTGCCTTGGAGGCTTCGATCAGATCCTCAAGAAGCTTTTTGAGCTTTACAGACTGGCGCTCAAGTGCATCGAGATATTCGGGATCTGGCGCCGCACCTTCAGGCTGCTGCTTTAAAAGCTCAACATAGCTGATGATGGAAGTAAGGGGTGTCTTGATATCGTGGGATACATTGGAGATAAGCTCCGTCTTAAAACGCTCGCTCTTCATCCTGTCCTGAACCGCTCTCTCCATACCGATCCCGGCTGAATTGATATTCTCACCTATCTTCTTAAAATCGAACAGCATGTGCCTTGTATCAACGGGTGTTCCGATATCACCGGATGCCATTCTCTCTGCGCCCTTTGCTATGCGGTTAAGCTGAAGTGCGAAGATCAGGAATACTGCCATGGCCAGCAGGACAGTTATACACCAGAAGAACACTGCGGCCTCAAGACTGTATCCCGCTATGGAGATACCTGCAAAGATCAGTTCAACGATCCCGAATACAGTGCATATGGCGATAAGTCTGAGCAGAAGGTTTACATTACCGCGCCACTGATATCTGATCTTCTTCCATACTTTTCCGATCCAGGCAAAGAATCTTATTACAAAGCATATAAAGGTCATGAATGCAAGCAGTGAGAAGATTCCGGCAATCGCAATAGGAAGATACCTGAGTGAGATTGCAAGATCGATAACGGGAGCACTCTTTGCAAACAGGTCCTCTGAAGCCGTATTCAGGGGATCGGCTACTCTGGCAATAAGATAATAATCTTCTCCGCCTGTAAGTCTTTCATTGTCGCTGCCATTCCGATGGGTATTGACCGTCCATGTCGTAAAGTCCATATTCCAATCAGACAGTTCATCACTGGAATTATACCCTGCAAGCACGCCCGATCCGCTTACATGGATCTCACGTATGTCAACATAGGTCTCTGCTTCCGCACCGTCTATCAGAGCATAATAATCCCTGCAATTCTCAAGCCAGCCGTCTCTGGATGAATTAACCATTTCCCTTACGTTGTTGACTCTCTCTCCTTCTCTGTCCTCAAAGAAGATATTTACGGGAAAATAATATCCGTCACTGAGGATGTATGCCCTGTCTGTATTCCAGATATAGATGATCTCATTGATGGTATGCTTTTCATATTGATCATCACCTGCATACAGATGATTGCTGATGATATAACCGTAGCAGTTCCAGATATTATCTATATTCCAGTTGAAATAAGAATTCGGTCCCAGGGTGGCACTGTATCTGAAAAGCTTGTCAGAGTCCCGCTTAAGCACATCCTCCGGTATCGTGCATACCAGAAAGCTTTCGGGATCCGTGATGTCTACAGAAGACGGATCGTCTGTCTTATAGACCGCATACTGGAAATTGGTATCCTTAAGCTCGCTCATATTAAGATCGTCGGAAAAATCCGACAGGGCATATACCGAATAACCGGTAAGGAGTCTTTCTTCACAGCTTTTCCTGAATTGCTTCGTGCTGTCATACATTCTGTGATCCCAGAATACGCTTACGATCGAAATACTGAATCCTGCTATAAATGAGAAGATGCATGTAAGTATGAACCAGAAAAATGCACTGTGTTTCTTCCTGACTTTATCTTCTTTTTTGATATCTTTATCGATATCCTTTTTGATCTCTTTTTCCATATTATCCATTGTAGATTTCCTCATCATCCCTGCTGTCTTTCGAGATAATACCCTCTTCCCCATATCATCTTGATATATCTGGGGGCTGAAGGATCGATCTCGATCTTTTCACGAAGATGTCTGATATGGACAGCCACGATGCTCTCTGTTCCCATCATGTCATCATTCCATACTTCCTTATAGATCTCCTTGGGGGTATAGGCCTTACCGGGATTCTGCATCAGGAACTTAAGTATGTCATACTCTGTCCTTGTAAGTTTCAGAGGATCGCCATCCAGGAAGACCTCCTTGGAATCATCCAGAAGTCTTATCCCTCCGCAGATCATTTCCGAGCTGCCGGTTTGGTTTTTCCCGTTTCCTCCCAGGAGCATATATCTCCTGAGCCCCGATCTTACCCTGGCCATGAGTTCAACCGGATTGAAGGGCTTCGTGATATAATCGTCTGCTCCCAGATTGAGTCCGAGGATTTTATCCGTATCCTCGCTCTTTGCCGTCAGCATTATGACCGGCACATTGCTGAACTCCCTTATGGCGGCAAGTGCGGTAACCCCGTCCATGACAGGCATCATGATATCAAGCAGCACAAGGTGTATCTCTTTTTCCTTAAGTATTTCGACAGCCTCTTTACCGTTACCTGCGGTGATAACGTTATATCCTTCGGATTTTAAGAAGATCTCTATCGCATGTGATATATCCTTCTCATCATCGCATACCAGTACGGTCATAGTGCTGTTGATATTTTTCTGCTGCTCCATATTATCTGTCTTTATCCTTTCTGTCCCGGATAAGCCCCTGCCTGCAGCGCTTCAGGCGAAGGCTTTCCGTTTGTGATCACAATGGCTATTTTGACATATTAAGCCTTAAGATTCTACATTGCACCCCTTTAAGATTTGTTTAAAAAAAGTTAAAAAGCCCACAGCCTTCCGGCTGTGGGCTTTCCGTATTACCGTAAATCATCAAGTATTTGTTTCTGTAACATTACTTGCACCTTTTAGGCGCTAAAGGTGCAGGATAACTTGATTCCTCCTACCTGTTTATTAACATATGTTCCATTTTGTTATATATGGACAACACTTTTACACTATATAAATTGATTGTACTTTTCTAAGTGTAAAAAAAGTGCAAACCGAAATCGGTTTTCTGAAAAAAAAACAGACCTCTGTGAAAGCAGAGGCCCGATTTTTTGAAAATTCTCATTAGGTTAATATATTTAATTATGAATCTGTCAGCTGCAAAGCCTCCTGACACCGGCTTTTTCAAGTGCGGCGCTTAAAATATAGAAGACCGCTGCGCTTCCCAGTCCCTGAATGCCATTTGAGGTAACGGAGATAAGGAAAGCCGCCTCTTTGCCAAAAATGATCAGATCTGCGA
>JAEEGG010027589.1_pt1 | contig 10748 bp, 5 predicted proteins | sample 9134161 | NCBI WGS metagenome assembly JAEEGG01 (sample SAMN16246543, study PRJNA631951) | gut metagenome | biome: gut microbiome; feature: rumen; material: CR-attached | host: Bos | place: Iran: Karaj | collected 2018-10
AGCCGTGTTTCTTGTGGGCATCGCTCAAGCAGCGGGTGAAGTACATCTTGGGGGATTTCGCGTTCATGAAAGGTGTGCCTTCGCTAGCCGTTGTGTTCACCATCTCGTTCTCGTCGGCGAGGACGGGGGTGCTCCAGTCGCCTTTGCGGTCTTGCTTCGAGGTAAAGAAGTCTGCAAACTCTTGTCCAGTGATGCCGTCTTTTTCCTTACCTGTGGCCGCGTCGCGGGTTGAGGTGAAGATGATTTCGTTGTAGTTGCTACTTGTCCAGCACGCGCTGAAGTCTGAATCTTTGGATGAGTTGATTTTCTTCAGCGGTGTGAGTTCGTATTTCGAGGGGTTCTCAATCCATTGCTCAATTTGTTGTGTCGTTTCTACGCCAAGTGGTCCTCGTGGGTCGTCAGGTACTTTTTCTGCATAGAGGCTGTACATCTCGATGGCTTCCTTGTATTTCTCGTTCATCTTGTAAGTCTCTGCAAGATAGAGATAGGTCTCTGGATGTGAATTGGGGTAGTCGGTTTTCAGCAGGCGCTTGTAGTAAGGCTCGGCGCGTTTGGTGAGGCCGATGAGACGGTAACATTCGCCCATCTGGAAGCTGATGCGGTTGCGTTCTTCTTTCTTGTTGCGGCGCACTTTGCGGTAGGCCTTTTTGTAGCGGTCGGCGGCTTCGGTGTACTGTTTGCGACCAAAGGCAAGGTCAGCGTTCTTGGTGGGATTTCTTCTTTGCGCGTACAGGTCGCTGCTCATAAAGATGAACAGGGCCGACATAATAATAAGGATGTATCTTTTCATAGACATAAATTCTCTTTTTTCAAACGCGAGAATAGCTTTTTTATTTTATATTTTCACCACCTTTCTTGTCATAATGTAATGGTCGGTGACGGCTTGCAGAATGTATGTCCCGCAGGGCAGCCCGCTCATGTCAATCTGGACACTGTCCTTGTCTTCGGTGCTGACGCTTCTGACCATCATTCCGATTGGGTTGAAAAGTCTTATCTCCCTGGAACCCTTGCAGTTGACATTAAGAATTTCTTTGACGGGATTCGGATAGACGCAGAAAGTTGATTCGACCGTCTCGTCCACACCTGTCCCAACGGTGACATTAATGTTGAGTAAATAAGTGCCTGTCTTTCCTTCAAAATAGGGCATGACGCAGAAATACACGATGCCTCCGCTGGTCGTAATGCTCGAAGGCATCACGTCGTCATAAAATTCCGACCAGTTGCTGCCATCAGTCGAGTAGGCAAATTTGGCGTCGACGGTGTAATAGATGCCGTCGTCGCTGTTGTATGAATCGTTCAAGCGGGGTGTGATGGTGTAGTTTCTGCCTGGATTGAGTTGGATTTTGTAATAGTCGACATCGTTGCTGCTGTGGAGGTTGGCACCGGTCGTGCTGATGTTGGCCGAATTGCCGTAAAGGTTGCAGGGCAGGGGATAGGCGTTATTGGCGGTGTTGTTGGTCTCGTAGGGATCGTTGGTGACGGGCGCGGCTACCACCTCAACACGTACTGGATTCTGATAACGCGATGCGCCAGCGTAATACCACGAAGTCTCTCCCGACCGCTGGTAGGCCAGCTCCATGTAATAGGAGCCAGGCTCAACGGTGATTTCACCTGTAAAGTCAATGCCGTCGATGTAGTGGTAGTTGGCTTCCAAGCCATTGCTGCAGTTAAGCACTTCGATGTTCTGTGCCCATGAGCCGTCTTGGTTCGACAGGTTGACGCGGAATTTCCCGTAGAAGGTCGAATTGCTGGAGTTCCAGATGTCCACATTGACCGTGGAACTGGTGCCGTAATACAGGTAGTCGCCCGTCATGATGTTGAAATCGGAATAGGTCTCGATGTCGGTGGAATAAACGATGTCGAAGAATGCGTCGTGATAGCCATTGCCCTCGATGAAATTCCAAAGTTCGCGGTCAAAGCTGTATAACATGGCAATGCCGTAAGAGCCAGGGATATAGGGCGGCCCTCCTTCGGTATCGATGGTGCCGTAGGAATAATAGTTGGGCTGCAAATGATTGGTGGTTTTGTTCCAATAACCCATCACTTTGAGGAAATGGAACTCGCCGTTGTCGTCCTTCCTGAACACGCCGGCACCGATGTAACCGCTGAAATCACCCTCACCCGAGTTGAGAACTTCGGCATAAACCGAGAAGTCGTCATAAAACCAATACTCGTCGTCTTCCATCGACAGGTTGCTGTGGTAGACCAGGTTGAAGGAGCCGGTGCTGCCACCGCCTCCTCCGCCACCGCCGCCGCTATATTTGGGCTCGATGCCGACGAGGGCTTGTTGGTTCTGCGAATAATCGTGTGAAGCGGGATTTAGGCTGTTGATATAGTAATAGTCGTCATACGAGCCGCCCCAGCCCCAGTTGAAGTGGAAATAGTTGCTGTTGTTGTAGCCGTCGCAAACGAAAGCATGACCTCCCGAACCAAAACCACCATAGACCATGGGGCGTGAGTTGTTCAGTTCGGTTTTCAAAATATTAATCCATTGGGAGTCAGAGTAATTCGACTTCAATTCGGCATGTAGCGTGTTCTTGTAGTCGAAATAGGTTTTCAAGGCGTTTTCGGCGCAGGGGCGACCATTGCCGTTGTCGATAATGTAGGCCGAACTTCCGTAGTCGGGACTTCCGCTGATACCGTAGTTCATGTCGACGCTGACGCCGCAATGATACATCAACGTAGCCACGGCATCGTTGTTGCTGTTGACGCTGTTGGGCATTGACGACCATTGGTAGTTGACCGCGCTGAAATCTGCATAAAGTGTGCCGTATTCGGGATGGTCTTGTGGCACGTAGGAATGGGAGCCGTAGCCGTGTTCGGGGTAGTTCCAGTATTTCAGGACCTGTGCTATGGCGGTGGCCACGCATCCCGTCAACGTCCTCGAGTTGTTGTTATAGTCGTATGGGCATTTGGCGTTGTAATATGGGCTTTGGTTCCATCTCGTTGCGACCAAGGGTGATACGGCTGTTTCCGATTTGATGGGCAAGGTCTTTCCCTGCCGTAGGCATTCCCAGTCGGCGCGGATTTCTTCGGTGGCTGGGGCTTTCATGGTTACAACCTGCCGAATCTGTTCGGCATATCCGTCGAGCCAGGCCTTTAGGTTGGGCGGAAGGGTTTCCGTACCGAAATTGTTCTCGTAAGAGTAAGCCAAGATGGGGGTCACACTTTCATCGGCGGCAATGATGACATAGCCTTTGCCGACGGTATTGTTGAAAATAAAGAACTCGGCGTAGCCGTGCTGCGGAGCCATGTTGACGAATTGTACATCGTCGGTTTTGTTCTTGTAGACATGGCCGTTCCTGACACCCATGACGTTGTTCTCTTTCCAGAAGTTTTCAGCCAGTTTTTTCGCGGTCGTTTCGTCAATCGGGCCACCCATCATTGTCAATGCGGCCAATAGCAATGCAAGGGTAAAGATGCGCTTCATAATATCGTAATTTAGTGATTTTTAGTGTTATATGTATTTTGTGTAAGGTTTTTCCCCGTCTTTGTATGTCGCAAAGATATTCAAAAAACGGAAAAAACAAAAAAAATCCCGCCATCGCTGACGGGATTTCTTGCAAGCAGTTTAGAAGGTGAATAATGAATTATTTCTTCTTTTTGCCTTCGTTGGCTTCTTCGATGGCCTTGTCTTTCTTGTCGCCCTTCATCAAGACGTAGGCGAAAGGCGAGGACAGGAACACGGACGAGAACGTACCGGCCAACACACCTACCAACAGGGCGAAGATGAAGCCACGGATGGTGTCGCCGCCGAAGATGAAGATGGCGAGCAACACGACCAAGGTCGAACCTGAGGTGTTGAAGGAACGCGTCAAGGTGCTGTTCACAGCGTTGACCATGTTCTCCTTCCAAGTGGCCTTCGGGTGCAGGTTGACGTTCTCACGGATACGGTCGAAGATAACCACCGTAGCGTTAATGGAGTAACCGATGACGGTCAGCACGGCAGCGATGAAGCTCTGGTCGACTTCCATGGTGAAGGGCAGAATGTTGTAGAACAACGAATACATACCCAACACGATGATGGTGTCTTGTGCCAAAGCCATGATGGAAGCCACACCATATTGCCACTTCTTGAATCGGATGGCGATGTAGCAGAACATCAGGGCCAAAGCCACGATGATGGCGATGATGGACTTACGCGTAACGTCGCTGGCGATAGTGGCACCAACTTTCTGGGTGCTCAAGATGCCCACGGTCTCGTCCTCGGAGGAGAACTGATCCATGGTAAGGTTGTTGCCATAGAGACCCTTCAAACCGTCGTAAAGGATGACTTGGATGACAGAGTCAACGGCGGGGCTGTCGTTGTTGATCAAGAACTTGGTCGTGATCTTCACCTGACCATTAGTACCGTAGGTCTTCACTTCAGGCGTTGACCAGCCTTCCACCTCTTGGTCTTCTCTCATCTCGAGTGCCTTGTGGATGGCATCGGCGTTGATGCCGACCTTCGATTCGGCCAAGGCCTCACGCACGTCTTCAACCTTGATGCTCGGGTTGTCGAATTGGACAACATAGTTACGACCACCCTTGAAGTCGATGCCGAGGTTCAAGCCACGGAAGCCGAGGGAAGCCAAGCTGATAATCAAGAAGATGCCGCAGATGATGAAGGAGGTCTTGCGGATGCCGATGAAGTCATAGTGCTTGTCCTGCAAGAAGTTGCGCGTCAAAGCGGTGCTGAAGCTGATTTCTCTTTCCTTGTCCAGCATGCGTTCGAAGATCAAACGAGAGATGAAGATGGACGTGGCCAAGGAGGTCAAGATACCGATGCAGAGAGTGACGGCGAAGCTGTGGACAGGACCCGTACCCAAAACGATAAGGATGATACCAGTGATTAAGGTGGTGACGTTACCGTCGATGATGGCGGAGTAAGCGTTTCTGTAACCGTCGGCGATGGCGAGCTTAATGCCCTTGCCAGCCTTGATTTCTTCCTTGATACGCTCGAAGATAATCACGTTCGAGTCAACAGCCATACCCAAGGTCAACACGATACCTGCGATACCAGGCAAGGTCAGCACGGAGCCGAGGCATGCCAGCACACCAAACAGGAAGAACACGTTGACGATAAGGGCGATATCAGCCACGAGACCGGCCTTCTTGTAGAAGAACACCATGTAGACCAGCACGAGGATGAAAGCGAACACCATTGACCACATACCCTTTTGCACGGCTTCCTTACCCAGCGAAGGACCAACCACTTGCTCTTCCAGGATTCTGGCGGGAGCGGGCAGCTTACCGGCCTTAAGGATGTTGGCCAAGTCTTGGGCCTCTTCGATGGTCATGCCGCCGCCGCTGATGGACGAACGACCGTTCGGGATTTCACCGTTGACGACAGGATAGCTATAGACATAGTCATCGAGGACGATGGCGATTTGTTTGCCGATGTTCTCGCCGGTGAGGCGCTTCCAAGCCTTGGCACCTTCGGGGTTCATCTGGATGGTGACTTCCACTTGGTTGCCTTGGCCGTAGTCCTGACGGGCGTCAGTGATGACTTCACCACCGAGGGCACAGGTGTTGTCGCGTGACATCTTCAAGGCCACGAGGTCGAGCACTTCAACCGATTCGCCGTCGTTGCCATTGAGCACTTCGGGTTTCACGGTCCAAGCGAGTTTCAGGTTGCGCGGGAAGAGGCTTCTGGTCTCAGCAAGCATCTGGTTGATGGCGGCGGTGTCTTTCACCTGAGCCATACCAACACGAGCCGTGTTGCTGTTCATCACCATGAGCTTGGAGAACAACGGGTTGTTTTCGGCAAATTGGTCGGGGTTTTCTTCTTCCGTCACTTCTTCTTCGCTGTTTTCGTTGAGCTGACCAAGGAGGTCTTCGTTGGCAGTGCTGTCGGCAGCGGCCATGGCGGTGCTGTCGGCTTCGGCAACGATGGTGCTGTCAGCTTCGACAATCTCAGTGGCAGGCTCGGTTTCGGTCTCTTCAAGAGCGCTCTTGGCCTTGCGGGTCTCAGCCAGTTTGGCGTTGGCGTCCATCAGGTACTGCTGAATCTCTGAGAAGTTGTAGGTCTCCCAGAATTCGAGCTGAGCTGTACCTTGGAGGAGCTTACGAACACGCTTCGGGTCCTTGATACCAGGAAGTTCGACGAGGATGCGGCCCGAGTTCTCCATCTTCTGGATGTTGGGCTGTGCCACGCCGAAACGGTCGATACGGGTACCCAGGATTTGGTAGGAACGGTCGACGGCGCCGTCGCACTCGCTCTTCAAGACCTTCAGCACGTCGCTGTTGCTTGAGTTGACGGTGATGCCTTTGTCCTTGAATTCATAAAGGAAAATAGAAGCAAGTCGGGCGTCGGGGTTGTTGGCTTTCTGGGCTGCTTCTTCGAAAGCTTGGCCGAACAAGGTGACGAAGTCGCCTTCGCTCTTTTCCTGTCTTTGCGTGGCCAAATCCATGGCTTCCAAGAAAATGGGATCTTGCGAATTGCCCGACAAGGCCTTCACAATGTCTTTCACCGAGACTTCAAGGGTGACGTTCATACCGCCCTTCAAGTCCAGACCCAAGTTGATTTCTCTTTCCTTAGCATCGCGATAGGTGTACTTCTTGAGACCCAAGTTATACACGTTCACGTTGCTCATCGAGTCCAGATAGTAGGTTTCTTTCTCGTCCTTGAGAAGGTTGAACTGGGACTCGTCTCCGTTTGCAAGTTTGGTAGCCTCTGCTTCGGCATACTGCCCTGCCTTCTTTTCCACACGCCTGGTCACCAAGGTGAAGGAAAGCTGGTAGATGAAGATGAGCGCGAAGATAATGGCTATCGTCCTGATTGCTCCTTTGTTTTGCATTGTAGAATTGATTTAATTATTTGACTTTTAATTTGTTATATTTCCAATAATAGCCTTTTTACTCAATTACGAGCCTGCAAAAATAGGATTTTTCTTTTGAATACCCAAATAATACTTTTTTTAAGCAATTTTTTCTTTTCTGCTTTGGAATGTATTTTTATTATTAAAAAACTGATATTCAATTATTTATATTTTAACCACTTAAAGATTTCCTTGTAAGAAAGTTTTTTTCCGTACATCAGGATGCCGGTGCGGTAGATTTTTGCCGCTATCCAAGTCATCAGCACGAAAGTGGCGGCAAGGATGACCACCGAAAGCACGACCTGCCAGATTGGGACGCCGAAAGGTACCCTGACCATCATTGAGATGGGGGAGGTGAACGGTATCATCGAAAGCCACACTGACAAGGCACCGTCGGGGTTGTTGACGATATAGAACGAACTGATGATGGCGACCATCAACGGTACGGTGACGGGCAATGTAAATTGCTGTGAGTCAGTATTGTTGTCGACCAACGAGCCGATGGCGGCAAAGATGGTGGCATAGAGTAGGTACCCCAGAATGAAGAATACCAGGAAGCTGATGATGATGGTGCCGAAGTCGATGCTTTGTACAATTTGCAGGATGTTCTGCACGCTTTCGTTGTCCATGATGTTGCTGGAGGTGATTTCTTGGCTCATCACGGTGCCCGCCGAGAGCATGTCGGGATGGCTGATGCCGATGTAGGCCGAAAAGCCCACATAGAGCACGCCCGTCAGCAGGATCCATAACAAGAACTGGGTAAGGGCCACCAGTGAAACGCCGATGATTTTGCCCATCATGAGTTGGAAGGGTTTCACCGAGCTGATGATGACCTCGATGATGCGGCTGTTTTTCTCTTCCACCACACCTTGCATCACCTGTCCGCCAAAACCGAGGATGAAGAAGTAGACCAGCATGGCAAGGACCATGCCAAGGATGAACTGCACCTGCGTGAAGGTTTCTTTCTCGTTGCCTTTCTCGTCCATCCGCATGATTTGCAGGTTGACATCAGTCTTCACCGCGCTGACGATTTCGGGGTCGACGCCTTGTGCCATCAGTTTTTGGTCTTCGATTTCCTTTTCCATCACGCTGCTGATGTAGGTCTCCACCTCCATTGGCACCTGCCGGAGGCTATAGACGACAGCATTCGACGGGATGTTGAGCTGTGTGGGTGGCACATAAAGTGCCATATCGAACACCCCCGTCTTCACCATCTCCTTGACCGAGTCGATGGGCTGGCCGTGCATGGTGACGAAAGTGTGTTGCTCGTTGTTGGTGAAACGCTCCTCAAACCAGCGGCTCTCGTCGACGACGGCCACGCGCAGGTGGTCGGTGCTTGCGTTGAGGGCGAGCATGATGGGGATGATATAGATGGCTGCCAAGAGGATAGGCCCCAGGAAGGTCAGGATGAGGAAGCTGCGCTTGCGCACGCGCGTCAGGTATTCGCGCTTGATGATGAGTCCGATCTTGTTCATGAGGCTTGGTTTTGGGATTTCACTTCGCTGATGAAGATGTCGCTCATCGAGGGCAGCACTTCTTTATAGGAGACGAGCTGTCCGACTTGGAGCAGCTGGCGGATGAGTTCGTTGGGCGAGTCGTCGAAGACGGTGAGACGGGTCTCGTCTGCGAGGTCGGTCGACTCCACCTTTATATTATTATAGGTGTCGGCCACGGCCATCACTTTGCCGAAGTCGTCGCAGCGCACCACGATCTCGCGCTGGTGGGTGTCGTGTTGCCGCTTGATGTCGCTAACCTTGCCTTGCAGGATGCTCTTGCCGTGGTTGATGAGTGTGATGCTGTCGCAGAGTTCTTCCACCGAGGCCATGTTGTGGGTCGAGAGGAGGATGGTGGCGCCTTTGTCGCGCAGCTCGAGGATGGCTTCCTTGAGCAGGTTGGCGTTGATGGGGTCGAAGCCGCTGAAGGGCTCGTCGAAGATGAGGATCTCGGGCTCGTGGATGACGGTGGTGACAAACTGCACCTTCTGCTGCATGCCTTTCGAGAGTTCCTCGACTTTCTTGTCCCACCATCCGCTGATCTCGAACTTGTCGAACCATGCCTTCAGCCTCTTCTGGGCCTCGGCTTTCTTGATGCCTTTGAGCTCAGCCAGGTAGATGGCTTGCTCGCCGACTTTCATCTTCTTGTAGAGGCCGCGTTCTTCGGGGAGGTAGCCGATGCGGGCGATGTGTTTCTGGCACAGTGTCTCGCCGTTGATGCGCACTTCGCCGCTGTCGGGCGCGGTGATCTGGTTGAGGATGCGGATGAGGGTGGTCTTGCCAGCGCCGTTGGGCCCCAACAGGCCGTAGATGCACTGCTCGGGGATGTCGATGCTCATGCGGTCCAAGGCGGTGTGGTCGGCGTATTTCTTTGTGACCTCGTTGACGGATATTTTTGTCATTGTTTGTTGCTTCTGGCTTCTGGCCTTTGGCTTCTGGCTTGTTTGGCCGTTAGCTTTTAGCTGTTAGCCATTAGCTTGGTGCTCCAAGGCTAACAGCTAATAGCTAACTGCCCATTGCCAGAGGCCAGCAGCCAATAGCCTTAGTTAAAGTAATCCTTGATTTTACTAAAGAAGCTCTTCTCCTCGGGGGTGGGGTTGGGCTTGAAGTTGTCGGACTGTGCGAGTTGCTGCAGCAGTTTCTCTTCTTCTTTGCTGACTTTCTTCGGGACCCACACGTTGACGTTGACGAGCATGTCGCCACTGCCGTAGCCGTTGAGGACGGGCAGTCCCTTGCCTCTCAGCCGCAGCACTTTGCCGCTTTGTGTGCCAGGGGCGATCTTCACACGCACCTTGCCGTCGACGGTAGGCACTTCGGCTTGGGTGCCCATGATGGCCTCGGGGATGGTGATGAACAGGTTGTAGATCAAGTCGTTCTCGCTGCGTTCGAAGTCGGGATGGGGCTCTTCTTCGATGAGGACGAGGAGGTCGCCGCTGACGCCGTTGTGCGGGCCGGCGTTGCCTTTGCCGCGCACGGTGAGCTGCATGCCTTCGCCCACACCGGCAGGGATGTCGATGTCGATGACCTCGTCGCCTTTCATGACGCCCTCGCCGCCGCAATGCGAGCATTTCTTCTTGATGACGGTGCCTTGTCCGTTGCAGGTGGGACACACCGAGGCGGTCTGCATCTGTCCGAAGAAGCTGTTGACGGTCTGCACCACCTGGCCGCGGCCGTGGCAGGTGGGACAGGTCTCGGTCTGTCCGTCTTCCGATCCGCTGCCGTGGCAGTGGGTGCACGTCACGTATTTGGTGACTTTGATTTTCTTCTTCACGCCATGGGCGATCTCCTGCAGGTTGAGCTTCACCTTCACGCGGATGTTGGAGCCGCGTTGCTTGACGGTGCCGCCACGGCTGCTGCCTCCTCCGAAACCACTGAAGCCGCTGAAGCCGCCGCCGAAGTTGAAACCGCTGCCAAACACGCTGTTGAGGATGTCGTTCAAGTCGAAGTCACTGAAACCTCCGAAGCCGCCACCACCGCTGGCCGAACCGCCGTCCATGCCGGCGAAGCCATAGCGGTCGTAACGCGCCTTCTTGTCGGGGTCACTCAACACGGAATAAGCCTCCGAGGCTTCCTTGAAGTTCTCCTCGGCGGTCTTCTTCTCTTCGTCGGTGCCGTTCACCCACTTGTCGGGGTGCCACTTCAAGGCGGCCTTACGGTAGGCACTCTTTATTTCGTCAGGTGTGGAGTTTTTGTTGACGCCCAGCACCTCGTAGTAATCTCTTTTTTCTGCCATTATCTATTTTTCCTTTCTAATCTGCTTTTCATTATACCGATGAACACTATCCTAACGCTTTAATCCTCATGGCGGAGGGACATCCGCCATCTCCTGCGCTTGAAGACAATTCTTTTATCGCAGGAGATTGCGGATCGAGTCCGCAATGACGTTTTAAGCGGGGCTTTGTCCTTCTCAGTTAGTTACCAACCACGACTCGGGCGAAGCGAATCACCTTGCCGT
>JAEEGG010027590.1_pt1 | contig 10748 bp, 7 predicted proteins | sample 9134161 | NCBI WGS metagenome assembly JAEEGG01 (sample SAMN16246543, study PRJNA631951) | gut metagenome | biome: gut microbiome; feature: rumen; material: CR-attached | host: Bos | place: Iran: Karaj | collected 2018-10
GACGGCTTCGCGCTCAGGGAGCGCCCCGCCGGCGTGCGCCCCGGCGCGGCCTTCAGCTTCACCGCCTACTTGCGCTCGCCGCGCTTCGACGAGCTCGAGGCCCAGAACGCCCTCGTCCTCGACGAGCTCAACCCCGAGGTGCGCGCCTACCTCGACGCCGCCCGTCGCATCCTCCGCGACCACTTCAAGGTGCGCGCCGCGCAGGACAACTCCGCCCGCCTCGCCTCCTGGATCGCCGACGGTTCCTATCCGTTCCCCGCCGACGACACGTCCCCCGCCCGCGAGCGCTTCGACGCAGCAGTCGCCGACCTCCGCGCCCACATGGATGGCTTCGACGCCCTCCCCTCCCGTGAGCGCCGCTATCTCTTCGGCCTCCTCCTGAAAACCATCCCCGCGAGCCCCTGACCATTTACTCTTCCTGGCGGACTAGAACATGAAGAAAATGCTGTTGATGGCTGCATGGACGCTGTTCGCCGGCATTGCGCTGGGGGCGGCGGAGAGCCGCGTGACGTTCATCAAGCCTAAGATGCGCTGGCTCTGGGGCGGATTTGGCTTCCACAACTCCGAGGCCACGATGACGCCGATCATGTCCGACGAGTTCCGCGACCAGCGCGTCCTGAAGACCTTCCGCGAGATATCGCCGACATATTCAAGGCTGTTTGCCGGATACGCCGACTGGACCAAGGAGGCGATGGACCGATTCGCCGACTACTACGACGCCACTTTCCGCCTCGCGGGCACCACGCTCTATCTCGTGCCTGGCCGGATGCCGACGATCACCGAAGACTTTGACCCCGACGTGTATGCCGAGGCAGTCGCCGTGCGGCTTGAGTATTTGGTGAAAGAGCGCAAATGCACCAAGATCCGCTACTACACTGCGGCGAACGAGCTTTCGGTCGGCTCCAACTACTGCTGGTTCCGCAATCATTGGGAACTCTACGTGAAGGTGATGAAGGCATTGCACCGTGCGTTTCGCCGACATGGACTGGATATCGGGCTGATGGCGTCGGACGCTTCCGGTGAAGGAAACTTCGAAACCATCGACTGGGCCATCCGCGACTTGAACGATCAGACGGAGGTGTATTGCTGGCATAAGTATGCCGCCTATCGCCCCGAGCTTTACGACGAGCTATACACGGGGCTTACGAACTATGTGCGGCGCTGCCTTGCCAAGGAAAAACGCCTGTCGCTCGGCGAATGGGGCGCATCGGCCAAGAAGGACTGGGTGGGAAAGATGGTAAACGACGGCGGCACGGGGTTCAACTACGAGGGCGATGCCGCGAACCTTGGCGCAATGGCACGGGCCGAAATCGGGCTTTGCGCGATGAACGCCGGATGCATCAGCGCCGCAAGCTGGACGTTCTGCGACTACCCCGATCCGCTCTTGCGCGAAGACGGCGACACGGCGGAGGAGAAGGCTCGGTATGATGTGGCGCGTTTTTCTGGCCATGGAGTGGATGTCCGCTACAACAAGAACGGTCTCTTCCGGTGGTGCGACGACGAACACGACTATTCGTCGTATCCCGATCTCTACACGATGGGCTATCTCGTGAAGCTCTTCCGCAAGGGGGCGCGTATGCTCCCGTGGACGTCCGATGACGATACCCTCCGCGCAGGCGGCGTGACGAATCCCGACGGCTCCGCGTCATTTGCCGTCATCAACTGGGGAGAGTCGAAGCAGATCACCCTTGAAATCCCGCATCCTCTTCGCAAGCCTCTTCGAATCTACGAGTACGATTCCGCACATCCTCCATACAACGCGTTCAACGACCTCCAGCCAGCAAAGGGGACGGTCGTGGCAAAAGGCGGCAAGGTGTCGGTTTCCGTTCCGGCACGTTCGATGACATTCCTCACCACGGATTACGAGAATCACGTGCCTGCGGCCGTCACGAAGATACGCATTGTGAACGGGAGGCTCGGCTGGGCTGCGAACGAGGAGCCGGAACACCGCTACTACCGCGTGTACAAGGACGGCAAGCAGATCGCCTCCACCGTTGCGACGTCGCTTGGGGTTTCGGATGCAACTTCGGAAGATGCGCCGCGGTTCTCCGTCAGGAGCGTGGACAAGTGGGGCGGCGAGGGGAAATAGCCGAACGTTTCAAGTGGTCATGATTCTGGAAGGGATGGATTATTATCGAACTTTATCTATACGATTATTTGAGATAAAGTCCATTTATAATATCAGTATTGACTTTAAATCCTGAAAATGATATGATATAGTCCGGTTTGACATCAGAGGAGGAGTTGTCATGGTTGGACGAAATGAAGAATCGAAGCTGCTGAAGAAAATCGCGCAGGCTGACCGTTCGCAGCTTGTGGTCGTGTATGGTCGGCGTCGCGTCGGAAAGACGTATCTTGTCCGAGAGACGTTTGACTATCGTTTTTCGTTCACGCATACAGGGATGGAGAAGGGGACGCTGGAAGAGCAGCTTCATGCGTTTCATGATTCGCTCGTTGAACAGGGGCTTGGCGAGTGTGAAAGGCCCGACAACTGGATTGACGCATTTGGGCTTTTGAAAAAGCTGTTGAAGTCGTGTCCAGACGAACGGAAGATCGTTTTCATAGATGAGCTGCCGTGGATGGACACACCCCGTTCAAAGTTCGTGAGCGCGCTTGAAAACTTCTGGAACGGATGGTGCGCCGCAAGAAAGGATATCGTCCTCATCGTGTGCGGCAGCGCGACGAGCTGGATGATCAAGGCTGTGCTGCGGAACAAGGGCGGCCTTTTCAACCGTGCCAACCGTGTGTTGAACCTTGAACCGTTCACGTTGGCCCAGTGCGAGGAATACATGCGCGGACGCGGGTCGGCAATGTCGCGACGGGAACTGACCGAAGGTTACATGGTGTTCGGGGGCTCCCCGTATTACTGGAGTCTGCTGGACACGTCGCTTCCCATTTCTCAGAATATTGACAGGCTTTGCTTCACTGCGTCGGGGGAACTGGCGGGAGAGTTCAAGAGGCTGTATGCGTCTGTGTTTCGTAGTTCGGAAAAGCACCTCAAGGTCGTGTCGGCCCTGTATGATCGAAAGGAGGGCTTGACCCGCGAGGAGATTTCGGGGAAGACGGCTATTCCCGCGACGGGTAAACTTACCCGGATCCTTGAAGAGCTTGAGGAAAGCGGTTTTCTTCGCCAATATGCGCCGATGGGGAAGAAGAAAAGGGGCACTGTGTATCAGTTGATGGACAACTTCACGATCTTCCATCTTCAGTTCATGAACGGGCGCACCTCCGCACGGCGAGGTTTCTGGCTGTCTTCCGTGGACACGCCAATGCGCAACGCATGGGAAGGCATCGCGTTCGAGCGCGTATGCATGTGGCATCAGGACATCATCAAGGCGGCACTTGGCATAGCGGGCGTCTCCGCGGAGATCTCCTCCTGGCGCAGCGCAAGGAAATCGTCTGGGACGCAGATAGACATGCTGATTGATCGAAGAGACGGCGTAATTAACCTCTGTGAAATGAAATTCTCGCGTGAAGAGTTTTCGATTGGCGACGCATACGCCAGAAAGCTTCGCGAACGCATTGCGCTATTCAAGGAAGAGACGGGAACGCGCAAGTCTGTATATCTGACCTTTGTCACGACATACGGCTTGAAGCGCAATGCGAATGCCGATGTAGTGCAGTCCGAGATCACGCTCAACGACCTTTTCAAGGAGTAGCAGCCCTGCGCATGGAACAACCATTACCTGAAAACTGGGAGAAATAAGATGAAGCTAGGCATTGCAATGCATCCTGAGAAGTGGAGCGACCGGCATCTCGCGATGGCGCGCCAGCTCGGGTGCGAGACGGTAATCGCGTGGGTGCCGTTCGGCGCCGGGGACGGCGTGTGGCGCAAGGAGGACTTCGCGCGCATCGCTGCGCAGGCGGCGAAGCACGGGCTCGTGCTGGAGGGCATTGAGAACTTCCATCCCCAGCACATCGACCACGTCGTGCTGGACGAGCCCGGCAAGGACGAGCAGATGGAGAACCTCGCGAAGACCGTGGCGAACGCGGGCGAGGTCGGCATCAAGTGCTTCGGCTACAACTTCAGCTGCTGCGGCGTTCAGGGGTACTATTCGGAGGAGAACAACGGCGACGGAAGGGGCGCTGCGGCGATCAAGAAGTTCGACGAGGCCAAGGTGGACCATTCGCCGCTGCCGTCCCGGCGGTTCTGGTTCAACACCGAGATCGAGCGGCGGAGCGCGGTGGACGTCCTGCCGCCCACGACGCCCGAGCAGCATTGGGGGAGGCTCAGGTATTTCCTTGAAAACCTCTGCCCCGTCGCGGAGAAATACGGGATGAAGCTCTGCGCGCATCCGGACGACCCGCCGATCGAGTATCTGAAGGGGACGTTTCGTCCGCTCACTTCGGTGGATGGCCTGCGGAAGCTCCTCGCGCTCGTCGATTCGCCGGCGAACTGCCTGGAGTTCTGCCAGGGGACGATCTCGACCATGCGCGGCATCGACATATACGCCGCCATCGAGGAGTTCGCCTCGACGGGGCGGATCGGCTACGTGCATTTCCGAAACACGTCGGGAACTCTGCCGCGCTACAGCGAGGTGTTCATCGACGATGGTTACGTGGACATGAAGCGGGCGATGTCTATCTACGAGCGGTGCGGCTTCGACGGAACCATCATCCCCGACCACACCCCGCGCCTTGCTGCGGCGGATTGGTGGGAGACAGGCATGGCCTTCGCCCTCGGCTACATGCGCGGGATAATGGGAGGCAGAGTGGGTTGAAGCCATCGGTCTCCACGGTCCTCTATAATGCCTCCACGGGCACCCTGCAGCTCCGCAACACCACGGGGTTCTCGATGAGCATCAAATAAGGTGTCGTCCGCAATAGCTCCACCCTTGTGGGCGAATGTGTGCGGGGACGCTCAAGATATGCTATAATATCCGCATGAACATGAAAGAGACATTGTCTGCGGCCGCAGGCGCCTTCGCCATGGCCGCATGGGCCGCCGTCTGTCCGCCGCCCGAATTCGTTACCGAGGAGGACTGCTTCGAGGATGCGCGCGCGCACGGGCATGTCCAGGGAATCGCCATTTCCGAGGATGCAGTCTACTGCGGCCTCTACAACAAGGTGATGAAGTTCTCGCTCGCCGACGGCAGATGCGTGAAGAGCGTCGATGCGCCGCCCCACACCGGCGACGTGTGCTGGCACGACGGCAGGTTGTACACCTCCGTGTATGCCAACAGGCTAGACGACCAGGGGCGGCGTGGCCTCGTGCAGGTGTTCGACAAGGACCTCAACTTGGTCGCCGAGCGGCGCTTCGTCGAGGGCTTCGACGGAATCTCTGCCCTTGACGGCGTGCTGTATCTGGGCGTGGGCTTCGGGAAGGGGGATCCGCACACCGGGTGCCAGGTGATGCGCATCAGGGAGTCCACGCTCGAGCCCATCGACGTGGTGGACATCGATCCCGGCATCACCATGCACTACGGCGTGCAGGACATCGCCACGGACGGGCGGCACATCTTCCTCTCATTCTACCCTGCGAAGGGCTCGCCGGGGATGGCCGTGTACACAAAGGACATGAAGCTGGTGAAGACGCTTCCGCAGAGCTTCTCAATCGGCTTCGACCGTCTGCCGGCACGCTTCCAGGGCGGGGACGAGACTTTGTTCGGGGTGCTTCGCGCCTTCAAGCGCAAGGACGCAAACGGCGTGGCGGTGCCGGGCTACGCGGTCTGCCTCAGGACATGGGCGTGGAACGGCGAGAGGGTGCGCGACGTGACGCCACCCGCAGTCGGCGCCGCCTGCGCGCGTCCGTCCCGCTGGCTCAATCTCTTCAACGGCAGGGATCTCTCCGGCTGGATACCGAAGATACGGGGCTACAAGGCTGGGGAGAACCCCGGGAACACGTTCCGCGTGGAGAACGGATGCCTCTGCAACCGCTACGACGACCCGATGTACGCGGACGGCTTCAAGCAGCGCTACGGGCATCTCTTCTACTGCAGGCCATTCTCGAACTACGTCCTGCGCGCAACGTACCGCATGCCTCTGCCACAGGCCAAGGGCGGCGAGGGATGGGCGAACTACAACAACGGCATAATGCTGCATGGCCAGACTCCCGAATCCATGGGGATCGACCAGGCGTTCCCGGTGTCCATCGAGTATCAGCTGCTGTCCCGCGTCCAGAAGGGCCGGCCGCGCAGCACCGCGAATCTTTGCACGCCGGGGACGAACGTGGAGAGGGACGGTGCGCTCTACACGCCGCATGTGCTCAACTCCACGTCAAAGACTTACGCCCCGGAGGAATGGACGACGGTCGAGGCCGAGGTCCGCGGCGGCGAGCGGATAATACACCGGGTGGAGGGGAAGACTGTGCTGGAGTATGAAAGGCCGCAGTACGATCCGAAGGACGGTTCGGCGAAGAAGCTCATTGAGGCCGCCGGCGGCGACCTGATCATCCGAGGGGGGACCATCTCCATACAGTCCGAAAGCGCGCCCACCGACTTCAAGTCCATCATCGTGCGCCCGCTGTGACGCCATGATCGTTTCCGCCGGACAACATGGCAGACATACCCACGACATCAACAACCCTTCTGCGCGACGTCGCGAGTGATCCGCAGCACGTGCGCTGGGGCGAGTTCGTCGCGCGCTACCGTCCCATGATGGAGGCGTTCATGCGCGAAAGGTTCCCGTCCATCGATGCGGACGACGTGATCCAGGAGACGTTCATCGCGCTTTGCAAGGTATTGCCTTCATATAGCTACGAACCTGACGAAAAGGGCCACTTCCGTAACTACCTCACGGGCATTCTCCGCAACAAGGCTCTTCGCCGGCTTCGCAAGGAACAGAAAGCTGCCGAGGTGGCGGCCGAATTGCGGCGCGCTGGGGGCAGACCCCTGTCCGCCGCCGATGACGAGAAGGGATGGCGCGAGTCTGTTTTCGAACTGGCCCTGCAACGTTTTCTTGCCGACGAATCGATCGCCGACCGCACGAAGCGCATCTTCGAGCGCACCGCATTGAACGGCGAGTCGCCGGAGACTGTCGCGGCTGCGTTCAAGATGACGCGCCATGCCGTCGACCAGGCGAAGAGCCGCGCGATGGCCCGCTTGCGCGAACTGGTCAAGGAGCTGGAGTCCCTTGCCGATGGATGAGCATTCCGGGGCGCGATCACCGAGCGCGCCGCAAGACCCGCAAACCGGCGGGGCGAGACCTCAAGCCGAGCCGACTGATCCACTCGCGGCGCTTTGCGCCGCCCACGGCTCCGTTGATGCCGCCGGACGCTTTCCCCCCGGCTCAATTTTCGGCGTTTGGCGTCTGACGGCGTTCATCGGGCGCGGCGGCAACGGCGAGGTGTACTGCGCGGAACATGCCACTCTCGGCACGCCCGCCGCCGTGAAAGTGCTTGTGCGCGAAGAGCCGCGCGCGAAAGAGAGATTCGCGCGGGAGGCGAAGCTGCTTTCGGAATTGAAGTCCACTTCGTTTCCACAATTCTTTTCATACGGTGAATCGAACGGTTTTCCATATATCGCGATGGAGCTGCTGGAGCCGGGGGACTTGCCGAAGGGCGAAGGCGCCGTTGCCCGGTTTCTGTTGGATGTGTGCGACGCCGTCGCCGAACTCCACGCACAGGGCCTTGTCCACCGCGACATCAAGCCCGGAAATATTCTTTGGCGCATGGTAGGGTCACGCGTCCCGCGTGACCGCAGGCGCGCGGTACGCGCGTCCCTGCCTGCCGTTCCCGTCCTGGCCGATCTTGGCCTCGTCAAGGACGTCGCGACATCCGCCGCCGGACGTCCGACATCAGACATTACGATTGGCGGCGTGGGCACGCCCGGCTACGGCGCGCCGGAGCAGATGGAGCGCGGCGAGGCGACGCCTGCGGTCGACATCCATGCGCTCGGCGTGTTGGCCGATCGCTGTTTCGGCGGCCATCCGCCGCGCGCGTGGGCGCGGATCATAGAGCGCGCCACATCTTCCATACCAGCGCGCCGCTATCCCACCGTCGCCGCCTTTGCCCGAGCTATTCGCCGGCGTAATCTGCTTTTGAAGTCGAGCATGACCGTCGTGTGCGTCGGCATGCTGGCGATTGTCGGGATTGCGTTGAGAAGTGAGGTCGCTCCGCCGGATGTGCCCCAGCACCCCACGCAGTCGGGAGGTGGGGAAACATTTAATGAGTCAGGTAGGGCGGTCGCCCCGCGACCGCCGCGGACGTCACGGGGTCCCGTCCCTACCGGACAGGCACCACCGGTTCTCTTCGCTTCGGCGATGCTGGATGGCGTGGAAATGAAGGACGCACACTGGTTCCTCGACGACGATCCGATTGAGATGCCGCATCGGTTCGATGGCGTCGATCGGCGGGGAAGGGTCCGTTCCTACAGATGGCTCCGTGCCGTGGCGCGGCGGAACGGCAAGAACTATTCGGCGAAGATTGAGGGCATCGTTCCGGTTTGGAAGGGAGACCGGCATTTCTCGCTGAAGCTGCGCGAAGATCCTGCGGACGGGACGTGCATGCGGATCTGGTCACCCAAAGGGGTGCAGTTTGATTTCGTGTGGTGTTCGCCCCGAGAAGGTGCTGCCGGTTCCGTTGGGTACGGCTATTGGATGTCTGCGCATGGGCTGACGGGGCGTCAGCTGGGGGCGATTGTTCAGGACGGCGAGCTCTATACGCCGTTTACTGCGACAAGGCGCTATCAGTTCTCCTCCGACGATCTCGTGCGGCTGGAGCATCCGGACAGCGCGACTATTCCCGTGTTCTCGTTTCGCGGCGTTGACGTAAAGATCGGGCCGCCATCGGCAATACAGCTTGAAGATGCCGCGCGGCGAATGGGCAGGGCGGCCGAAGGCATTCTCTTGGCGGCGACAAGCAGTTTCGCGAACGAGACGAACACCTTCCTGCATTGCGAGATTGTGGGCTTGCTGCGGTCGGGGAGTCCGGGCGACGTCGCAAGGGGCGAGAAGATACTGCTGGGCTTCATTGATTCGGACGACAGGGAGTTCGCCTTCACGTCGCGCGAGATGTGCATTGAACGCGGATTGCTGTCGCTTGAGTCGTGCGGGGCGAATCCGGCGTCGCGGTTCCGCCGGGCGGCGGTGCGGAACGGAAATGCGCAGGTCCTTGAACGGCTTGCCACGACGGACCCCAACTCCGACATCCGCACGGAGGCGTACGAACGGATTAGGAATCCGTCGCAGATGGTTTCGGCAAGATATGTGGCCCGGATCTCGGCTCATTTCTCAGGGGACCTCCGCAACCCGATCCAGATCATCCAGAACATGACTGACCGCGCCGCGTTGGAATACGTCATCAAGCATGCGTCCCTGGACTACTTTCAGGACTTGGCGAAAGAGCGACTGGGTGCTTTGGAACGATAAGGGCAAAATGCCACATCATAACGGAACATACTTCACAGTATCATCAATTCGTATTTATTTCATCTTGAATAGTTGATACAGACACAAGTAAATGCTAAAATATAAGACGTTGGATTAAGGCCGAGAAAGAAATCCATGAGACCACGAAAGACATTGCTGCTTCCCAAAGCCGTGAAATCCCTTAAGATTCTGGGGCAGAATCTTAAGCTGGCCCGCATCCGTCGGCGGATACCCGCCGCCTTGATGTGTGAACGGGCCTGCGTAAGCCATGCCACGCTTACCGCCATTGAGCAGGGCAGGCCATCTGTTTCGATGGCCGGGTATATGTCCGTCCTTTTCTGTCTCAACATGCATACCGACATGGAGAAGGTCGCCTCGGACGATATTCTCGGACGCGAACTGCAGGACTTGCAACTTCCCAAGAGGGTTCATTCATGAAACGCATAGAGGTTTTCATTTCCGAAGGCAATGCCGACAGACGCCTCGGAACGCTTGAATACGACGAGTTGCGTGGCAAGGAGGTATCGTCGTTTGAGCTTGACAACGACTTCGTCCTTTGTCCGACGATGTCTTTCCTCGGTCCAGACATTGGCCTGTTCCGCGGCAAGCAATACCCGTCGCTCTCATACGGCTTTGGAATGTTTCAAGATGCCGCGCCCGACTCTTGGGGCCGCAAGATCATCCGCCGCCGAGCGAAATGCGGCAATCTCCGTGAGAGTGATTATCTTCTTGGCGTGTTCGACTTGACCCGTGTTGGACCGTTGCGCTTCAAGGTCGAAGGATCGGACGCGTTCGTGAATTCCGATGGGGAGAATCCCGCTCCGCCATGGACGACTCTTCGCGCGCTTGAAGACTCTTCGCGCCGTTTTGAAGAGGACGATACCGACGAGTCCGCGATCGCCGTCCTCCTCCGTCCCGGCACATCCCTCGGCGGCGCACGCCCGAAGGCGAGCGTGACTGCTCCAGACGGAAGTCTCTGGATCGCCAAGTTCCCGTCAAAGGAAGATGACATCGACACTGGCGCATGGGAATACCTGATACATATCCTCGCAGAGAATGCCGGCATCTGCGTCCCGGCGGCTAGGGCGCAGAAGTTCTCCAAGACGGGAACGACATTCCTGTGTCGCCGCTTTGACCGTGAAGGTTCGTGTCGCATTCCGTTCGCCTCCGCAATGACGATGCTTGGCTGCGAAGACCGTCAGGAGGACGGCAACGGCACCTACATCGACATGGCGGGATTCCTCATGCAGCATGGCGCGAAGCCCGACACCGATCTTCCAGAACTCTGGCGACGCATGGTGTTTTCGCTCCTTGTCGCGAACACGGATGACCATCTGCGCAATCATGGATTCATATTGGAGAACGGCAGATGGCGGCTTTCACCCGCCTACGATCTCAATGCGAACGTGAAGCGTCCGCAATCGCTTTCGCTCGAATTGGAC
>JAEEGG010027591.1_pt1 | contig 10747 bp, 10 predicted proteins | sample 9134161 | NCBI WGS metagenome assembly JAEEGG01 (sample SAMN16246543, study PRJNA631951) | gut metagenome | biome: gut microbiome; feature: rumen; material: CR-attached | host: Bos | place: Iran: Karaj | collected 2018-10
CAGTTTCCTGAGCCAGTTCGTTCTCCAAACGAGCCTGAAGTTCCTGTAGGCTCTGCTGCTGACGCTGGATGGCTGCCTGCTGGCTTTCTGCCTGCTCACGACTGGTGAATCCGTTGTTCTGCAGTTTCTGCTGGAAGTTGGCAGCAGCACTCTGCAACTGCTGACCCTTCTGGTTCAGGGTGTTGCGAGCATTGTTGCTCTTTTTCTGGAGTGTGAGAGTGAACTCCTTGCAGAACTCATATTGAGTCATCAGTGAGTCAACTTCCACATAAGCGATTTTCATACCGCTGTTATTGTTGTCAGCAGCGACAGGTTGTTCATCCATCTTGGGACTTGCATTGTTGCATGAGGCCAGTGCCACTACGGCAACTGCGGCCAGAAACATGTTCTTTTTCATTACTTTGTTTTATTTTCGTTATTATGTTATTTCTATTGCTTCATTTCGATTTCTCGTTGACGGCAAAGCGGCTCTTCCTACGCATCTCGCGATCCTGGTCCATGACACAGTGGATGCCACGTTCACGCATGGCCTTGCTGTCGTGAATATGCTGAGAAGAGAACCTTCCATTGCGTCGCGAAAGCACTTTTATCAGCAAAAATGCCATGCCGATAGCAATTATTAACGTACTGATGAGCAGTATTTTCATCTTAATTGATTAACTTTGCGTCAAAATTCGCCTGCAAAGGTACGAATTAAATATTAAACATTAAATATTAAACATTAAAATAATCATTAAATATGAATAAAAGTGAGTTAAAACCTGCTGTAGTGTTTGAACAGTTTGCGAAAATTAACCAGATTCCTCGTCCTTCCAAGCATGAGGAGAAGATGATTGCCTATTTGAAAGAGTGGGGTGAAAGCCGCGGTTTGGACACGAAAGTCGATGAAACGGGTAACGTCATCATCCGCAAGCCTGCCACCAAGGGCATGGAGAACTGCAAGACGGTCATCCTTCAGAGCCACATGGATATGGTTTGCGACAAGTTGGTAGACGTGGAGTTCAATTTCGATACCGATGCCATTAAGACCTATGTTGACGGTGAATGGCTGACGGCAGAAGGTACAACGCTTGGGGCCGACGACGGTATTGGCTGTGCCATGGAACTGGCGTTGCTCGACAGCAATGACATTGAGCATGGTCCCATTGAGTGTGTCTTTACCCGTGACGAGGAAACAGGACTGTCAGGTGCCGAGGGCATGAAGGCCGGTTTTATGACTGGTGACTACCTCATCAACCTTGACTCCGAGGACGAGGGCGAGATTTTTGTTTCGTGTGCCGGAGGCCGTAATACGACGGCAGTCTTCAGTTTCAAGCGAGAAGATGCTCCGCAAGGTTCCTTCTTCCTGCGCGGTCAGTTGAAGGGATTGGTTGGTGGCCACTCTGGCGACGACATTAACAAGAAGCGTGCCAACGCCATCAAGTTGCTCGGGCGTTTCCTTTATACCGAGATGAAGAAGTACGACGGTATCCGTTTAGCCCAGTTCAATAGCGGCAAGTTGCATAATGCCATTCCGCGAGACGGCATGTTTGTCATAGCCGTACCTCACGACTTGAAAGAAAACATCAAGGCTGACTGGAACATCTTTGCCTCCGACGTTGCCGACGAGTTCAATTTCACTGACACGCAGATGGTTTGGACGATGGAGTCCACCGATGCTGAACCCGTCATCGAGGCTCAGGTTGCCCGTCAGTTCATCTACGCCCTGCAGGCTGTCCACAATGGCATCTATGCTATATGCCAAGATCCAGCATTGAACGGCATGGTCGAGACGTCCAGCAATATTGCCAGCATTGTGACGAAAGAAACGGAAATCACCATCTTATCGTCTCAGCGTAGCAACGTCATGTCGAATCTTGACAATATGTGTGACACGATAGGCGCTTGTTTCCTCTTGGCTGGTGCCGACGTGAAGCATTCCGACGGTTATCCTGCCTGGAAGATGCGTTCCAACAGCGAACTGCAGCGTATCGTCATTGATTCGTACAAGAAGCTTTTCGGCAAGGATCCTATTGTCCGCGGTATCCATGCAGGACTGGAGTGTGGTCTGTTCTCTGAGCGTTATCCGAATCTTGATATGGTATCCTTCGGTCCTACGCTGCGCTTTGTGCATACCCCAGACGAGCGTCTGCACATTCCCACCGTACAAATGGTTTGGGACCACCTGATAGATGTGTTGAAGCATATTCCAGAGAAATAGTCTCGCGTACCTTAATCTATATAAGGTAGTGTGTCATCAGACGCGGAAGCGAATGTAGGCGCGGTCGTCGAAGGAGTTGAAGTCGGGGTGGAATCCCTTGGTGGCCTGAAATGCCGGACCAATGTTCAGCGGGTCGTCCCTACGCTGCTGTTGCAGTAGTGCTTCGCTTTCTGCGAGGGTAGGTTTCAGGAAGGGGTAGCCGTCAGAAGCCAACACGACTTCCCAAGGATTGAAGTCAAGAGGCAGAATCTTGATGTGTTGCCTGTCAATGGGGAAACCGTCGATGACAGAATAACTTTTGTTTTGCTCACGCATCGTTTCAAGCATGCGGGGGATGATAGTAGGACGGGCTGTGTCGTTACGAAGCAGCTCGTCCTGTGTTTTTCCTGCTGCCAGTTGGCGGCGTACTTCTTCGGCACGCATGGCAGCCAGTTCTGCTTCGGCAGGCTTGGAATTGTCGTAGTAGATGGGTGCGTGTTGGGTGTTGAGTGTTGAGTTTTGAGTGTGGAGTTTTGAGTTTTGAGTGTTGGGAGGGGAGGGGATGAGCAGACAGTGACAGTCGCCCACCATCCACACTTCACGGCAAACACGGCTGAAGATGACAGCAGAGCTCGTCAGGCGGTCTTCGGGATGTTCAGCAAGACGCGCCAGCATAGACTTTTTGTAGTGTTTACGGATGTGTGCCGTAACCCCACGGAGAAACTGCTCACAGGTAGTTGTTTTGGGCATTTTGCGAATGTAGCTGCTGACCAACTGCATCGCATAGCGGCCATTGGAACGTAACAGGCTGTGGCGGTATTGTGACTTTGATGTGCTGCCGTCGATAACGGCGATGAAGTCATTTGTGACGACGATGCCGTCCTCGCTTTTCTTTTTGGGGTTCTTGGGGACGAGGTTTTGCTCGATGATGATCATAGGGACAAAGTTCTTGTATGAGATCCTGCCTGCCAATGCGGCGCAGACTCTGTTCGATGTTATGGCGCTCTTCGGGCTTATACCAGAAAAAATATTGTCGCTGCGCCAATTTCTCCTTCTGGCTCTTGGCACTCTTGACGGGTTCCAGCGTATAGGGGTCATAGCCCGTATACCATGTCTCCGTGCTGACGGTCATAGGGGTGGGCGTGAAATCCTGCACCTGTTCCAGCTGGAAGTCCAGCCGCTTGGTCAGTACGGCAAGTTCTGCCATGTCTGCCTCTGAGCAACCAGGATGACTGGAAATGAAGTAGGGAATGATTTGCTGTTTCAGTCCTTCCTCGCGGTTGATGCGGTCAAACTGTCTCTTGAATTCATAGAACTGCTGGAACGACGGCTTGCGCATCAGTCGCAGCACATGGTCGCTGGTGTGCTCAGGAGCGACCTTCAGTCGACCGCTGACATGGCGGGTAATGAGTTCGCGGGTGTATTCCTGTGCTGTCCGGTTAGCGGCTTCATCCTTACTTTTGTAGAGCAGCAGGTCGTAGCGGACGCCACTGCCAATAAAGCTCTTCTTGACTTCCGGCAGCGCATCGACGGCACGATAGATGTCCAACAACTGCGAGTGGTCGGTGTTGAGGTTGGGGCATATTTGCGGATGAATACAGCTCGGGCGCTTGCACTTTTCGCAGATGGAGAGGTTGCGGCCATGCATGCCGTACATGTTGGCAGACGGTCCGCCGAGGTCTGACAGATAGCCTTTGAAGTCGTCCATTTGCGTCACCTGACGTACTTCTTTTAGAATGCTCTCCTTGGAACGGCAGGTGATGAACTTACCCTGATGGGCAGAGATGGTGCAGAAGGCACAGCCGCCGAAGCATCCGCGATGGATATTGACCGAATGGCGTATCATCTCGTAGGCAGGGATGCGCTTGTTCTTGTATTTAGGATGTGGCACTCGAGTGTAGGGTAGGTCGAAGGACGCATCCAACTCGGCGGTAGTCATCGGCGGATAAGGTGGGTTGGCAATGACATAGCCGTCGCCGACGGGCTGGACGATGCGATGGGCGTGCATCATATTGGACTGCTCCTCGATGTGGCGGAAGTTCTCTGCTTGTGAGCGCTTGTCTTTCAGGCATTGCTCGTGGCTGTGCAGCACGATGTCGTCGGGCTGTGGGGTGTAGGCTGGCGACAGGTAGACGGTCTGGGGGATGTCCTTTGGGATGTTGGCGGCGTTGGACAGGCGGCGGGCCAGTTCTACGATGGGCTTTTCGCCCATGCCGTAGATGATGAGGTCGGCGGGGGCGTCACAGAGGATGCAAGGGCGCAGGCGGTCCTGCCAATAGTCGTAGTGCGTCAGGCGGCGCAAGGATGCCTCGATGCCTCCCAGGATGATAGGCACGTCAGGGTACAGTTCACGCAGGATTTTGGAATACACGATGGTGGGGTACTCCGGGCGCATGTCGTGACGTCCGTCTGGTGAATAGGCATCTTCCGAACGAAGTCTTCTGTTTGCCGTGTACTTGTTGACCATGGAGTCCATACACCCCGGCGCTATGCCGAAGAACAGCCTCGGACGGCCTAACTTTTTGAAGTCGCGGTAGTCGCCGTGCCAGTCAGGCTGTGGGACTACGGCAACCCGGTAGCCCGCAGCTTCCAAGGTACGTCCGATGACGGCCACGCCGAATGACGGATGGTCGACGTACGCATCGGCTGAGAAGAGGATGATGTCCACCTCCTCCCAGCCGCGTAGTTCGAGTTCTTTCTTCGTCGTCGGCAGAAAATCCGTCAGTCTGTATTCCATTGCCTTGGTGAGCGTCCTCTTGTTTAGTTGAACGGCGTTCCTTGGAAGGCTCGTGTCGTCATGCCGAGATTGTCGTTGCCCCTGTCTTTCCAGTTGATGTAAAGCAGTACCAGTTGCTGCAGACCGTAGGCTTTCATGTTAGGATGATAGATGACGTCGAGGCAGAGGTCGAGCAGGCGCTTGTCCTTGCCGGCTTCCGACTCAAGCATAGCCCGTATGTTGAGCTTGAGCTTGTCCAGGACCTGTTCGTCGACGTAGCCGTTTGAGTCAATCAGGTCACGGAAGAACTGGTAGTCTTCAATGGTCTGCAAGTGTTCTTCACTAATTTCGATACTTCTTGTTCCGCTGGAGTTTGTTTGAATCTTGTTCATCTTTTTCAGGTCATTAAGTTTGGTTATTATGGTGAGTTTATTTTAACATGAAATTCAGTATGCCTCGCATGATGGCATTTTGCTTCTGGCTGCCCTGAATGCACTCAAAGGGGAAACCCATGACGAAGAGTTTCGTGTTGCCTTGCCTGTAGGCTACGGCAGCGTCCTGCCCGTCGGCATACTGCATGACGGTGTAGGCAGGCTTGACGGGTTGCAGTATGTCGGTTGACGTGGCGGCATAATGCTGCGCGTTCAGCTGTTTCCAGTATGTCAGCGACGTTCCCAGTCCGTTGACGGTGTTGGACGGCGTGCTGCTTTTTCCGGCATAGCGGCATTTCAGCACATTCATGAGGAAGCGTTGTTCTGCGTCGCTCATCATGTCGCTGCCGACGTAGGCACCGCTGACCATCAGCGCCCCGCCCATCATGGTGTAGTTCTGCAGAATGTGCTGCGTGGTGGTGTTGAAGGTCTTGTAATAGTTCAGGCTGTGTCCGTCGTCACGCTCCAGCCCTAACACATAGTCTATCATGTCATATTGAGCCAGTTTGAGCTTAGCCGTTTCCAGCGCCTCACTGGCACAGCTGACGATATTGTACGCCCCTGCCTGCTGGATGGCTTTGGCATGAGTCATGACGTAGTTGAAGTCGTTGCCGGCAATGACTTTTCCTGCCAGCTCGTTGGTACTGTATCCCAAGCCGCCGCCTTCGATACCCATCTTACTGCGGTCGAAGTTGACCTGCCGGCCCACCCATCCTAATGTCGGTCCATAGGTGACTCCAGGGTCTTCGTCCAGATCGAAGCCTTGTTCCTGTGGCGTATTGCGGACAGCGGGCGATGACAGGCGGTGGAAGCCGTTGACGATCATGACGGTCTTGGTGGCTGCCGGATGATAGAGGGCTGAGAGCACTTCCGTGGGGAAACTCCTGCCGCCCCTGTTGACCGCCACCACCTTGAAGTGGTAGAGTATGCCCGGCTCAAGGCGCATCTCGTAGCTGGTCTTGGCACGTATAAAGGTACCGTTGTCAAAGTCGGCATCCTCGATGGCGGTGTACAGGATATATGCTGTGGGTCTTGACGTCGGTTCCTGCGGGTCGTTGACCATACTCCAACTCAGTCTCACCTTGTCCTTGTCAGTAAATTCAATACGGAAATGGTTCGGTGCCAGCGGCGTCACCATATATGACGTGCCATGCTGGTCGTTGATGTAGCGCAGAATGGTCTTGTAGATGGAGCGTGCCAGCGTGAAGCGGAAGTTGGGATCCTGTCCGTAGCGCATATCAGGGAAATTCTGGTGCGACATGGTTTCCAGGATGGCACTTGGCACCTCGGGCAGTCGTGTCTCCGAATAGTTGCGGTCGAAGAGCTCGCGGCGGTTCCACTGGTTGTACTTGTATTTGATGTCTAACTGTTCGTTGGAGAGCAGGGCGTCAGCCAGGTCGCGTGAAGCCATGCGCGAGATGCCCGCATTCAGCTTGCCATTGTTGTGGTTGGTGGTGCAGACAGCCAGCGAACCGATGAGTCCTACGCCATCCTTGGCATAGCCTGCATCGCTGTGTACTGCCAGCGACAGTTCTATGGGCACCTTGCGCCCCTCAATGGAAGGCATATAGCAAGAGCCGCCACCCAGCAGGTTGGTCATGTGCGAGCGGACATTGATGTCGTCGGCGTAGTCATCCTGACCGTTCTTGCTGCTATAGACGGCGTAGGGCATTCCTGCCCATTGTGCATAGTAGCGTGCGCCCTCGACGGCACGCGGCATACCGCTGGTCTGTCCGAAGCGCTGTATATTGCCCATGCCGCCACCGAAGCGTACGGCATCGGTCGTCACCACGCCGTCCTTGTCGCTCTGGTTGGTCACCGTGACACGGTTGAACTCGCTGTAGCCAGCATCGAAATCGAAGGTGCCGAGGTAAACCCAAGTGCCGCCACCCATCTGCTGATTGACGCGGAACTGGGTACACTCACCACGGTGCCAGACGGTGTACAGGGCATTGTCGACGCTCTTCGGCAGCGTCTGATAGCTGACATAGACAGCATAGCGTCCGGCCTTGCGGAAGTCGGGCTGATAGCTTGCCAGACTGTAGCGCGACTTGCTGCTGGTGGTTTTGACCATACGTGCCGAACCAGCCTCGAAAGGGTTCTCGCCGTCCTGATAAGTGCCGCTGTGCATGGCAAAGCCCCGCTGGGGTGCCGACTGCCATTTGCCGCGTGAACTCACCTCGATGTAGTTGCGCTTGGAACCGTCGTTGTCGACGATGACCTCCTCAGTCTGCCAGTCACGTTCGCGTGGCGTGAAGACCACGGCACCGGCATTCTCAAGCATGGGGATGAGGTAGGGGACGACAATGGTCTGTGTGAACAGGTCCTCGGTGGTGCCGAAGAGGTTCGGACGCTGCCAGCGCCAGTAGCCCTTCTTCTGGTCGTAGAAGTTGCCGTGGCTGGCCCACAGCGACACATGGCGGTTTTGCAGTCCGTGTGTGGTCTTGGTAGGGTAGGAGATGTTTTTCACCCACGGCTCGCCGTCGTAGTCAATGTCACCCCACAGGCGCGACTTGTCTGCATTCTGCGACAGACGGTTGGGAATCAGCTCGTCAATGGTCATGCCGTTCGTCATGATGGTCACCTTGTAGTCGCGGTAGACCTTGGGCAGCTCGCCTTTTACCTTTTTATATATATGTGCCGTAATGTCTGGCGTAAACTCTTGGGCAGCAAAAAACTCGTCTGCTGTGATGACCAGCGTCCGCGCCTGGTTGTCCAACTGATAGCTGACCATCTTCGGGGGCTGCGTCAGACGCGTCCCCTTGGGCTTGTACTTACTGAAATACTTCTCCAGGTTCACAACCATCTTTGCCTCGTCCTTGGCTGACTGAGGCATGGCGTTGGAAGAAAACAATAAAACAACTATAAATAAAAGTAGTATTCGCCGTTGCATCTTACACTTCACCAATCGTAAACTTCTCAGGCTTCTTGCCTTTGAAGTCCTTGAAATATAATTTGATCTCACGCATCTGTGCTTCCACGTCACCATTCGGAATGATGGTCTTGGTGCAGTATATCTGGCGCTTCTCGTAGTCCAGACCGTACAGCAGGATGGGAAGGTTGGCCTTCTGGGCTATGAAGTAGAAGCCTTTCTTCCATTCCGGATTAGCAGAACGCGTCCCTTCCGGGGTGATGCACAGGTGAAATGTCTCTGACTGACGGGCTGTCTCGGCAAGGTTGTCGGTCATGCTCGTTTTCTTGGTACGCCACACGGGTATTCCCCCCATCTTGCGGAAGATGGGACCTAACGGCCAGAAGAACCACTCCTTCTTCATGAGGAAGTTGCTCTTCAGATTTTCCGCCCTGTTATAAAGTTGTCCTATGAGGAAGTCCCAGTTGCTGGTGTGCGGTGCTAAGCAAATGATGTACTTGTCGGGGTGCGCCTCGGTAATCTCGGTCGTCCACCCCATGCGTTTATACAATAGCCAGCGGCTCAGTGATTTTAACATGTCTCTTTAATGCAGATTGTTGATTTGGTCAATAATGTCGCTGGCTTGTGCCGTAAACTTCTCCCTGAGGTCGCGGAAATAGACCTTGGCGGCCATGCCCGGCTCAGGATGCGAGATGCGTGCCGTGAAGTCATCCTGCGTGTGGATAATGCTGTACAGCAGGGCGTCAACATTACCCTGGTCGGCATTGTGTCCGTAGAGTGAGGCAGCAATGCACTCGGCGAAAAGTTCTTCACAAATCAGCTTGATTCCCTTTTTCAATGTTCTCTTGTTTGCCATAGATAATCCTCCTTTTTAAGTTGATTACGTGTTACAATCGTCAATGATCATTTTTGATTTATTGGCAAAGATACGAAAAAATATTTATACTGCAATAGTTTTCGACAAAAAAAAACTTAAAAAGCATTCCCCCGCCCCTCCATTATCAATTATCCATTATCAATTATCCTACGAGCTTTGCTCGCTTATACCTTTAGGTGTAAGAATTAGCGAATGCGCAGTATAAGGTACTCTGACTGCGTGCCGACGCGTATCTTCGGTCCCCAGATGCCCAGACCGGAACTGATGTAGTAGTGCGTGTTGCCGCGCTGGTGACGCCCCCACGACTTCTCGTACACCGCATCCGTTATCCACGATATAGGCCATACCTGTCCGCGATGGGTGTGACCGCTGAACTGAAAGTCGATGCCTGCCCGCTCTGCTTCCTCCAAGTGGTAAGGCTGATGGTCCAGCAGGATGGTAAAGCCGTCCAAACCCTTGGCAAGATCCTTCACGCTGGCTCTGCGTCGCGCCATCCTGTCGTTGCGCCCGATGATGTCAACACCCTTGAAGTGCGCCACAGAGTCTTTGAGCAGTACGATGCCCGCATCCTTGAAGAAACGCGCTGACCCCTCCACGTCGCTGAAGTATTCGTGGTTGCCGAGGACAGTATATATAGGTGCCTCGATGCGATGCAACTCTTCCGCATAGTTGCCCTCGACCACGGGGCGCAGACTCCTGTCAATGACGTCGCCGCCGATGAGCACCAAGTCAGGCTTCTCGGCATTGATGAGGTCAACCCACCGCGCCAACTCCGCCTTGCGGTTGTGATAACCAAGGTGCAGGTCGCTGGCCAACACGATGGTCAGAGGCTTTTCTATAGGTTTCTTGGTAGTCAGCACCATTTCCTCGCGCTGCTTGTGGTGATACTGCATGGTGCCCAGCGCCATCACCAACACCACGATACCTACCACCGACAGCAGGCCCGCCAAGCTGTCCTTCAGCCAGGTTCTCGGCAGCAGATGACACAACGAGGCGATGTCAGCCAAAAGGAAGACGATAAAGAGGTACAAAAAGGCTATCAACCACGTATTGCCGACCTCATAGAACACCGTAGCCACCCTGACAGGTACGCGCTCCGTCACGAAGAAGCCCACGAAGAAACTCACGAACCACAGCAGGAACACGCCCGTGACAATCCACTTCAACAGCCATCCCGTCGGCGTGATGCGCCACAGGTGCCAGCTGACATATCCAGTAAGCCCCACAACCAGGGCCAGTATCATTATAAACATTTTCATGCTTGCAAAGGTACGAATAAGCGAGTAGAAAACCAAATCATTTTGAGTTTTTCCGAGGTGTACACAAAAGGGACGGTTCTTTTTGTGTACTATCAACCACCCCCGACCCCTCCTTTCCAAGGCGGGGAGAAAAAAATCCCTCCCCTTGGAAAGGGGAGGTTAGGTGGGGTTGATCACAGCGGCTATGCTGCGAGAAAGTCCAGCGGTCCACGGCCCATGCAACTGGTGGTTGTGATGGCCGTCAGAAAGGCGGTGAGCGCCGCTACTAACATCTTCACGGCAACCTCGATAATCTTTGTCTTCTTCATCGTCCCGTAATTATTCCTACGAGCTTTGCTCGCTTTGACCTTCAGGTCAAAGAATTTTCCATTATCAATTATCAATTATCAATTATCAATTAGCGAAGCGAAGCG
>JAEEGG010027597.1_pt1 | contig 10745 bp, 7 predicted proteins | sample 9134161 | NCBI WGS metagenome assembly JAEEGG01 (sample SAMN16246543, study PRJNA631951) | gut metagenome | biome: gut microbiome; feature: rumen; material: CR-attached | host: Bos | place: Iran: Karaj | collected 2018-10
CGTCCGTGCGCGCGACGATGCTGAAGAAAGACGCGGTGGGGTCAGGCTCCGCGGTCTGGCGGTTGGTGTAGGAATTCTCGAACACGCCGTCCCAGCCCTGCAGCGCCCCGTAGGCGCGCAGCATCGGCTGGCCCTCAGCGCCGTAGTAGTTCGGATAGGGATGGTTGTATTCGCTCACGGTGTATGGCTTGCCGGCCACGCGCTGGCCCGCGAGGCCAAGGATGCACCCGCCGCGCGTGTTCACCATCGCGTTGTTGCGGATCGTCCAGCCCTTCCTCACGCTGGGATGGCACCAGTAGGCATGGTTGTCGACGTAGTCCATCTCGGCCTGCAGATGCGGCGGGGAGTAGCCTAGCTGCGTAGCGGAGACGGGGGCCTCAAGGCCAAGATCCTTCTGCAGGTAGTCGCGCATGCCGGTCCAATACGCACGCTCCGTGTCCATCAAGAACTGGTAGAAGTCGCGCATGATCGAGGGCGAGGCGCATCCGCGCGAGGGGACAATGGGGATCTCGCCCTTTTCGGGGGACAGACCGGCCACCTCCATGGATGCGCCGCCCGTCTTGAACGAAAGGTCGTCGATCTCGTGGGTCCCCTCGCCGAAGCGCGTGAACTGTATCTCCGCGGTCGACACGTCGTCGGCGGCGTAGAAGGAGAACGAATGCTCCGTCCACTTGGTCGTCGGCGCTATCCGGGTGATGACGCCCAGCGACTCCCAGCCCCTGCTGCGATTCGCCACGGCGAAGCCGATCTCGCAAGGCTTCCCGGACGTCCTGCGGATGCGGAACGACACCGTGTACGGGAAATCCTTCTTCACCTGCACCCTGCGGTATATCTTGGGGAAGTATTCGCCGCCCTTCTTCGTCACGGACACGCGAAGAGCCCCACCCTCGGCGCCGACCGTGACCTTGGCGCTGCCCTTATCGAGTATCCACGTCCTGCCGTCCGGCGCCACCGGGCCGTCGAACTTGCCCTCCGCGATCATCTCGCCGCCGAGCGGCTGCGCCTGCTGCCGCCACGCCTCGTGCAGGCGCTCGCCCGAGCCGTATTTCCTGAGGAGCCAGTCGTTCCAGAGGTTGCGGAAGATTGTCGCATACGGCTCGCCAAGGCGATCCATCGAGCCGTTGAGGTATTCGCGCCAGAGGGCATCCTCGTTGTTCAGCTCCACCACGGCCACGACGGGGTCCTTCAGGTAGCTCATGCCGGTGTAGGGGTTCACGTGCGACAGCAGCTCGCGGGCATACTCCCTCTCCATCTCGATGACGCGCGGGTCGAACTGGTCCACGCCCTTGTTGGCCCACGGCGAGCCGGGCGCGAAGCCGTCGCGCGCGTCGAGCGTGCGCGCCACGTGCAGGTTCACGTTCACGTAGATGCCGCGCTTCTTGAACTGCGCGATCAGGTAGTCCTGGCGGTCTCGCCGCTCGGGGTCGAACCGACGCCGCGTGCGGAAGTCCTCCGCGAGGATGCCCTGCTCATGCGGGAGCATGAACGTGCCGTAGGAGCTGTCGAAGTAGTGGAGGCGCACGCAGTTGACGCCGAAGCGGGCGAGGCGCGCAGCGAGGCGTTCCGCCTCCTCGTGGGACGGGAAGTTGGCCGGGCCGGTGAGGTTGGTCGCGTGCAGGCGCACGCGGCCCTTGTCGTCCGCGAAGTGCCCGTCCTTCACGCGGATGCGTCCGTTCTTTCCGGCGGGGGCGTCCAGGAGATGGCTCATGTTCACCACATTGTCTGGAGCGTCGTAGGAGACGACGAACGGGAACATCCCGTCGTCCGCGGCAAAAGCCGCCCCAGCGGCAAAGGCCGCCGCCAGTATCATCATTATCTTCATTATCAAACCTCGTGCATCATTTCTGCAGAACAATCCGCCTCGGCCTTGGCATCACGGTAGAAAATGGCTAGACCAATCGCGCCATACATCGTAACGAATGCGCCAAGAGCGAACAAAAGCACAATGCTCGCAAACGTGACCGTCAAGGACACCCCTGTGTACCCAACGGAACGGCGCGCAATGGATATTACCATCAACAGGACGAACGGGACAACTGCCAGTAGATACCAACCAATGTATGAAAGACAGAAGACGACAAATTTCTTCTTTCTTCCATACATGATTTCGCAACTCCGCTTTATGCATGCATTCGCCCCCATCTCAGGATTCTCCGCCTTGACGTACCAAGTGGCCACATAACGGATTGCAGCGATGATTCCCGGAACAATGAAAAGCAATGTCCAAAGAAACAGCTTGATTCCCTGAAGAAAAACAAGCCAGAACATCTCGAGGGGACGCCGAAATCCCCCAAACGCATCGGCGAACCAATTATCGGTATCGTTCTTGACGCACTTTAGAAGCGTCACCACAATGCCAAACGTCATAATGCCCATGAAGACATATCGAATGAACATCACGAAGAAACTGGCGGATGTCATCCGCAACACCTCAATCAAGGAGGGCGCGTGGGGTTTAACACCTTCCATCGCCGCCGCTTTCTGAGCCGCCAAGAACGAATTCCACGTCTGTATGCCACAAACATGGAACACAATGCCCAACACTATTCCTACGGAGACTAAAAGGCCCCACAACACAAGATAATTAAGGAGAATTCGCCATCCCCACTTCGATCCTGTCAAGATGTGCCACGCTTCCTGGCGCATTTCCTTGCAATTTCTCATATCACCTCTTTCTGCCGTTTCATTCGTTCGATGAAGCGACAAGATCACCGCTTCCACGAAGCGGAAAGTAGTATAGCAAAAATCAGGCCCGCTGAGGAGCGCAAAATTCTAGGTGTAGGGTCGTTTTCATCATGATGGGGCCAGACCCCATCGGCATCTTACACGCTCTCGATGGCCGCAACCATACGCCCGATGCGCATCTTCGCCTGGCTCACCTGGTTGCGCGTGACCCCGAACTCGTGCGCCACCTCGTCTATCGGCCTCTCATCGAGGACGTATGCGCGGTAGAGGCGCTTGTTGAGATCCGAGACAAGCGTCCTGGTGAGGACGTGCTCCACCGCGGCGCGATGCCGCGCCGCCGCCCATTCCGCGTCTATCGCGGCCGTCACGCTCTCCGCCGGAACGCTCGGCTCCGCGTCTTCGAGCGGAACGTTGAGCCCAAGCCCGCGCGCCTTCTCGCGGCGGTACGCCATGTAGAGCTGGCTGCGGATCATCTTCGCGAGGTAGGCGCGGAAGTTCCCCTTCCCCTCGCGCACGGCAAACCTGCCCTCCCGCAGGACACGCACCAGCCCCACCAGCACCTCCTGCACAACGTCATCCACGTCGCGCCCGTCGCCGCGGCGGCGCGCGAACTCCCGTATGGCCGGGACGTAGAGATCCGCGAACCGCGCCCAGTTCGCCTCGTCCTCGCCCGTCACCTGCGCGGCGAGCTTTGCGAGAAGCGTCGCCGACGTCTCCGGGAACGCGCTCATCTAGACTCCTTCGCCGACATCCTCTCGCGCAGCTCCACTAGCTCGCGCTCCGCCATCTTTCGCTGTCCCCGCTCGTATGCCGCGTAGACGGCCACGGCCGCGAACGCCGCCGCCGCGAACAGCATGATCCCCGCCAGTATCCAGTGAGGGAAGCGGATGCGCAGCATCACGTCATTCTCGCCGCCGCCGGCCGTCACCAGCGAGCGGAACGGATGCCCGCCCTGCCTGCGCCAGGCGGGCATCTCCCTTTCCGTGGGCCTGTCCGCGAGAAGCGGCGGCAATACGCGCCGCCACCCAGGGTCGAGCGGAAGAAGCAGGTCGTCCAGTTTCACGCCCGGCGCGTACCAGACCTGCGTGAGAAGCCGCAGCATCATCACGCCGAGGGAGTAGAAGTCCGACGCAGCCGACTCGTCGCCGCCCGCGGCCACCTCCGGCGCGATGTAGAACGACTTGCCCATCAGGGGCTTCTCGCCCCGCACAAGCGTGTCCACGGTCTCCTTCAGCTCCGCGCGCAGATCGCGCGGAAGTATCTTCGACACACCGAAGTCCGAGAGCACCGCGCGGCCGTCGGAGCCCACAAGCACATTCTCGAGCGTCACATCGCGATGGACTATCCCCATGGTGTGGATGTACTCAAGACCCTCGCGGAGGTCCTCGTACCAGCTGGCCGCCTTCTCCTCCGTAACATCACCGCCTTCAAGCGCGTCCCTGAGCGAACGTGGCCGCCCGGACGCGTCGAGTACGAGGTCCATCACGTAGTACGGAAGCCCACTCCCCGCGTCTATGTCCATGTCGTACACGCGCACAATGCGCGGATGGGAAAGCCGTGCAAGGAGGCGTCCCTCCACGTGGAACCGCTTGCGCAGGAACTCCACATCCCCGTGGTCGAGCGTGAACGCCTTCAGCGCGAAACGCGCGCCGAGCCTCTCATTCTCCACTTCATACACCTCGGCCATCCCGCCCTTCCCGAGCAGACGCGCGATGCGGTACGGTCCGATCTTTCTTCCAGCTTCAAGCATTTGGCTCTATTATATCATAAATCGACACGATGCGCCGAATCTCATTTCACATGACTGCGCTAATGAAATGTTCTATGAAGAAGCACTTGCCGCAAGGCCAGCATTGTGAGCCGATTGGCGCGAGCATCGGGCGGACGAGCGTGACAGTTTGGAGCGCCACCACGGCGAAGACCACCAGCCACACGTTGAGCCCCGCCTTCGTCGCCACGATCCCCTTCTGCACCGCCGTCACGGCCGGACGCGCCGCGAACACGAACGAAAGCGCCGCGAAGACGCAGGACATGATGATGATGAAGGCTGACTTCTCCGTAGAGACGGCGAACAGCCACAGAATCGGCGAAAGCGCCGCAAGGAGGCATCCAAGCGTGGCTGTGCACACGAGCCCGAGGACGGCGAGCCTGGCGGCCGTCAACCTCGATCCGCCGATGGCCGCGAACACATACAGCGTTGGAAAGCACAGGACGAAAGAAAAAACCGCAACCCCGACCATCTTCGCCGCGTCAAGCGCGGCGACCTTCAGATCCACAAACGAACCCATCGCGAAGCCGAATAACGCACATCCTACGGCCGTCGTCGCAGCAAGGGATGCCGCAAGCCTCCAGTCGGCCGCCTTGTCTTCGGCGAAGTCCATGACCTCCCCTGGCGCACGCAGCAGCTCGCCGGGGCCGAATGTTCTGTTGTTGTTCATCTTATTGTTCCTCCATTGATCAGATGTGGTATTATCTGGGTGAAAAGCGACTCCAGGAAATTGCTTTCGAGCGCATCGGAGCGCAGAAACTCGACGGATATGTTGGGGCTTCCAACGAGCGGACGCATTATCCAGCCCAGTTGGCATCCCACAACGGCGAACGCCACGAGCCAAAGGCACATCATCAGAAGGAGCCTGCATTCCGCCGGAACGCGACGTTTCAGGCTTCTATGGAGAAGCGCGACGCCCACCGTCCCCGCACCACCCATGACGGCGATGTGCGCGAGCATCATCGCGGAATGGGCAAGCCGCATCGTGTCGCGCGAACCGGAATCGGGAGCGGCGGCGAAGACGAAGAACAGGACGACTGGCGCCAGCGCGAGGAGGATGGCCCCGGCCACGGACATTGCGAAGAACACAGCCTCCAATACCTCACGGTACCTAAGCCCCGCACCGGTGGTCTGCCCCGACATCCAGCAGAAAAGCGAGACGATGGCCGTAGCACCCACGAATACGAGCGGCAGCTTAACGGCCACATAGACCGCCATGAGCGGCGAACGCCATGCGGCAAGAACCGCGCCGTAGACGCCGGTCGCCGCTGCCACGAACAGAATCCGCCGTGCTAGATGTCTGTAGATATCTCTGTCTTTCTCCGATGTCATCACAGGGGAGAATGCGCGGGTACGACGGAAATGTCACCTTTGTCCTGAAAAAAATACTTTGATGAGCCATTCTAGCGGCCAAGAAGCTTCGCGGCCGGGATGACTGCATCGAAATATCCCGAACCTTCGACATAAGGCGCGAGTTCGCCCTCGTACACCAGGACGGGACGCGGCGTCATGCCCCTGCGCAGCGGCAGCCGCGCGATGCGGCCTTGCATCTCGGAGATGATCGACTCGTCAATCTCGCGTTTCCGCTTGACCTCCACGACGTATGCCGTCATGGGCGTCTGTATCAACAGATCTATCTGGCATCCGCCCTTGTTGCCTTCCGCATCTCGCCGTGCGTTGCGGTATGGCGCGGCGGACTCCACGATTGAATTGCCGAGATGCAGGTACGGAATCAGCGACATGGCGTTGTTGACGATCAGGTTCTCGAACTGGAGTCCCATCACCGCGTTCCATTCAGGCAGCGTGCCAAGCGACGTAAAGCGGAAACTGCCGGACTCGATCTGTGTCTTGCGCGGCTGGACGTACTTCAAGTAAAAGCGGGTGTAGTTGTCCTTCAGGCGGTATTTGCCCGTCCGCATATCCTTGCCCGTCTCAGGGTTAAGGCCGGGATCGTCGGACACGAAACCTCCCTCCTTCAGTTCACGAAGCACGGACGACACGCGGCCGTTGCGCTTCAACTCAAGGCGATCAGATATCTCCACGCCGGACATCGGGCCGTCCGCCAACGCCTCCAGCACGTGACGCTTCAGCACGGCGTCCTCGCCAAATATCGAGCTGAATATTGCATCGAAGTCCTTGTAGAGCTCGCCGCTCGTGGAAAAGCACATTCGCCTTATGTTCTCCTCCGCCGAAAGTCCGGGATCTATCTCCTCAAGATAGCGGGGGATGCCGCCCGTGACGGACAGCACGTCGAATATTTCGCGAACCGAAACCCGATCCTTCGCGCTTCGCCAGAATTCGGCACATTCCGCAAGGTCCAGTTCCGGCAGGATATAGTCACGCGAAAATCTCCCGGTAAAGCCGGTGTTGTCGAGGATGTTCTCCTTGATCCACGCCGAAACTGAACCGCAGATGGCGACAACAAGCCTTGGGTGGCGGTGAAAAAACGTCTCCCATGCCGTGCGCAGAGCGCCCGGATAGTTAATGTCGTATCCGCCCATCCAAGAAATCTCGTCCAGAAGAACCACTGTACGCTGATCATCGCTGATTTGCCCGTCAAGCCGGAGGAACGCCTCGATCCAGTTCGACAATGGTTCATTCGGCGCGTCTGACTGCGCGGCAAGCGCCTCCGCGAAATGATCCAGCTGCCGCTGGTTGGTCATCTCCTTGTCCGGCGGCAATCCCTCAATCTCGATGTAGGCACTGGATGTCCGGCGGGCGAACTCGCGTATCAGGGTCGACTTGCCAATTCGCCGTCTCCCGCGACAGGCAATCAGCGAACTCGTCGCTTTCCGCCAGAGCGATTCCAAGTCGTCAAGATACCCTTTACGACCGATGAATCGAACGGAATTCTGGTTCTGAATATTTTGTTTCTTCAACATGACATGTAGTATACCACATTTTTCCGAGTTGCGGACTAGAAATGTCGCGAAATCTCATTTTTTTAATTTCACGACATTTATTATCTCCGCGCGTGCCGCCACCATGGCCGTGGAGACGCCGCAAGCACCGACGGAGCGCACGTCACTCAAACCACTCCGGACCCACAACGCGGCCGCAGAGGTAGAACTTGCAGTCGTTGTACCACAAGACCCCCTTCCCGTCCACGACGCAGTAGCTCGTGTAGAACGAGTTCCCGCCCTTGCGCGGCGCAAAGAGCTTCGGCGCCTTGAACTTCACCGGCTGCTCGCCGTTCGGGTCGAACTCGCCGGCGATCAGGTAGAGCGGACCGCGGCGCTGGTAGGCGTTGCGGTTAGGCTCGTTGAAGTCGAACGTCTGGTGCACGAGCGCGAAATACTTTCCGCTTCCGGCCTCCGGCCCCTTCCAGTCGTACATGGGGCACGGCGAGCGCGGGTGCAGATACGGCCTGCCATCGGCGTCCTTCAATATCCTCGGGGCACTCCACGACGCCCCGCCGTCGCGGCTCTGGACCCACACGGGCGAGCCCACGGAAGAGCGCATGATCGCGAAGAGGCGTCCGTCCGGCAGAAGCACCGGCGCGGCCTCCTCCAGCGCCGGCTCGCTCGCGCGGAAGCCGCCCGCGTCCTCGAGGTCCTTCGCCGAAAGCGCGTGGCGGTTCGTGCTGAGATACTTGATGCGGATGTCCTGAACAAGCGGGTTTTCGTCGATGTTCTCGAACTGCCAGAACTCGATCTTGCAGCCGAACTTTCGGTCGTAGGGCGCCTTGCCGTGGCGCGAGCAGCCCACGAAGAACCTTCCGCCCTCGCCGAGGCGCAGCGGACGCTGCCAGTTGCACCAGCTCGGCGGGATGTGGTCGTCGGCGGGGTCGGCGTCCATGCGCTCCGTGAACGGCACGAGCTTGGGTGCGCTCCACGTCTCGCCGTCGTCGTCCGAGAACGCTCCGAACATCATCCCGCAGTGCGGACCGCGGCTCGTGGTCTGCTGATTCCAAAGGCAGTAGAGCCGGCCGCTTCTGGAGAGCATCGGCTGCTGCCAGCTGGCGAGCAGGGCCGGGTTCTTCTTGTTGGGGGAGCCGGCCAGAACGACGGGCGGCGTCCAGGTCACGCCCTTGTCCACGCTCTTCGAGAACGCGATGTGCTGATCGATGTCGGCCTCGCGCGACGCCTGCGTCCAGAAGGCGTAGAGGTGTTGGTTGGAGGGATTGCAGATCACCTGGAAATGGTCGTTGTAAGTGTCGCCGGGCTTCGCGGGGTCGCGCTTCTCCTTCGCGCGCGGCTGCTTCGGCACGAAGACGACGTAGTCGGGCTTGTTCTTCAGTATGTCGCGCGGCGCCTCAGTCTCGCTGGGCGTCCCCTTCAGGTAGGCGAGTATGCGGGCCTCCTTTTCCTGCCGCGCCGGGTCGAGCTGCGTCTGGCCGGCAGGGTCGAATCCGCAGACGATCGCCCATTTGCCGAGGCTGATCTTCTCGCCGGCCTTGACGTCCCTGCGCCAGACTTCGGCGATGTCGCATCCATGGTTGCCGAACGCCTGGAACGGCTCGCCCGGCATCTTCGCGAAGCCGAGCGCGGCGAGAACCTTCCCCTGCGAGAGGGAACGGCCCGCCTTCTCGGTGGGCGTAATGACGAACAGCTCGCCGCCCTTCACGACTTCGGCGGAGAACCCGCCCTCGATCGTGCGCCGGAAGAACGTCTTGCCCGCGAGCCGCTCGGCGGCTGCGGGCGTCATTGCGTATTCGCGGTCGTCGAACACGGTCACGCCGGCGGCGCATCTGCCGACCTCGGCGTCGTCCACGGACGAAAGCCGCGCGCCTCCGGCGAATGCGGCGGCGCAGGCCATAACGGCGACGCAGAGGAATGATGTCTTCTTCATGTCTTTAGTCTCCAAGTCTGTTCAAGGTAGATTGATCTCAGCGCAACTTGCCGAAGATGCGGGAGCGGGCGACGCGAAGCTCCGACGGGGAACGCGAGAAGTCTTTAAGCGAGCGTATCAGGCCCCGGCTCTCGCCGTCGGCCGCGTCAGCGCCCTTCTTCGCCGCCAGCAGCTGCAGCAGCTCGTAGTCCTCCACGCCGTCCCGCACCTGAGCAAGGCGTATCGACGGCAATATGTGATCCTTGCCCGGATAGAGCAGAATCCCATCGCCGGGCATCCGAAGCGAGTTTCCAGTCTTCCATTCCGGCAGAAAGGTGTCGCCCTCGTCGACGCAAGGCTGGTTCCAGTAGTTGACGTGCCAGAACAAGAGTCCGTCCGCGCGATATTGGTGCGTCATCCAGCCGAGCAGACGTCCCTCTATCGGCGGATACTCTATCGACGACATGTTGGCGTATGGGTAGGTGGGCCCGCAGCACACATACCACCACACCTGCTTGCCCAGCCGGCGCATTTCGTCAGAGACGTCCTTCCGATACACGGATGTAAGCGGACAATACCAGTCCGTCGTCACCAAGCACGGCAGATTCGTCTTGCCCGCCGCGTAGTCGCGATACATCATGGCCGTGGTCATCACCGGGATGTCCGGGAAGTCCGCCTTGAGCTTCTTCCAGAGGGCGTCGATGCCTGGGTAGTATTCGCTCGCGCGCTCGTCGAAGCCGTAGAGATACGCCAGTTTCTCGAGACCGTGCCTCCTGAGCTCAGTCACGAATGGGGCCAGTCGCGCCTTGAATGATGGATAGAACTCCGGGCTCTCGGTCACCTCTGCCGGGAAGTAGCACACCCACTTCGAGCGCGGATCCTTGGGCGGCGGCACGATGTTTAGGATGTTGAAGCGGTTCATGCCGCGTTCGCGCGCGTGGAGGAGGTCGGCCACATCCGGCGGCGAAGTGCGCGATATGTCGTCGGGGTTCAGGCGGTAGTCCAGCATCAAGTCCCAGGACTCACGCTTCTTCTCCGCGAACCGTCCCGGATACTGCGCCTTGGTGAAGCCGTCCATCACGCAAAACGCTGTGGGCATGCCGAACGTCGCGGGGAGCGCCACATTCTCCACCGTCACGCGGACGCGCACCTCGGCGCGCCTTTCGCCGCGCTCCGTTATGACGGCCGTGCCGGAGTATTCGCCGGGCACGGCGTCGGGCGCGGCGCGCACTGTGAACCAGAGCCCCTGCGTAGAGCCGCGCCTCACGCGGAACGGGGCCGGCGGCAGAAGCGGATCAGGCAGCCACATCTCATGCTCCGGCGCCCCGAGCGGATGCGGGTTGTAGCCGGGCTCGCGCGCGACGTATCCCACGCGGCGCCATTCCACAGAACCCTTAAGCATCTCGCCTCGCGAGTTCCGCAGCACAGGTAGGATCACGCCCCCCTGCGTCCATTCCACATTGTCGCCCGTCGACACCTGCACCTGAAAGCTCTCGCATTCCCTGCGCGCCAGCGACAAGCG
>JAEEGG010027598.1_pt1 | contig 10744 bp, 5 predicted proteins | sample 9134161 | NCBI WGS metagenome assembly JAEEGG01 (sample SAMN16246543, study PRJNA631951) | gut metagenome | biome: gut microbiome; feature: rumen; material: CR-attached | host: Bos | place: Iran: Karaj | collected 2018-10
GTTCTATGACGTTACCATGATCCGCGAAGAAGATAACCTGCTCTTCGGCATCAAAATCGAAGTCTCTCCCAAAACGGACGCGAGACCGTTGCAGTCGGATTTGTCGCTGGTCAAAGCTCTGCTCGACAGCAATCTCCTCGTGCAGACCAAGCCCATCGCGGATAATTTCTGGCCAGTGCGCAATGCTGAGGAAGTCGACCAGATGATTGCGCTGCTGACGGACGCAAACAGGACTCTGCCCGTCATCGTCGTTTCCGAGCTCAACCGAGCCTCGCGCTTCCAGCGAAACTACATGCTCGATGCGGCATATCTTGCCAAGCAGGTGAAAGGATTTGCCATTGTAGTTCGGCTTGCATTCAAGGCCACGTTCCCGTTGGTGGAGCGTGTCGGGAAGTCATGGGCTGTTTATGATGGATCGACGCGGACATATTACCCGAAAGTAGATTTCGAAAATGGCATTCCTGTTCATCATCCATTCAATTTGAGGGAAAAGATCAGATATTGGATCTACGGAAACGAACGGGGACCGGAAGCTCATGCAAACTTTCTGGTCAATGTTGCTTATCAGGCCGCCTCCAGGAATCGCACCGATTGGAGCGGGCTCTACTTCGTCCCCGACGCCCGCATCCTTTCCGCCGAAATTGAAATGGCCCATGCTCTGCATGAGGCTAATGCTCCCGAACGTGAACAGGCGATGAAGAAGCACATTGAAGCTCTTCAGAAAAAGCTTCTGTCCGCCGAAGCCGATAACGTCGACTGGCTCGAAGAAGCCGAGAAAGCCTCGGAAATCGCGGAATACTACAAACAGCAGAACGCAGACCTTCGCATGCGCCTTGATGCCATGCGCGCACACCTGCATCAGCAGAACGATGAAATGCCGGATAAGGATGTGCCAATCCCGGACAAATACGACGAGATGGAAACATGGGTGAGGACATATCTGGCCGGGCAGCTGATTCTTCATCCGCGGGCTGAACGTGCCGTCAGCAAGGCCGTGTACGAAGACGTCCGGCTTGTGTACAAGGCTCTCCTCGCCCTCGCAAACGAGTACCGCGACTTCCGCATGGGGGTCGGCACTGATGAAGCATTCAAGGCCGCGCTTGCGGGCCTTGGCGTGGAATTCGCCGGTGCCATCGACAAGGCTCGTGCCGGGCAGGAAGGTGAAGCCTACTACGTCAACTACCCCATCGGCTCGACCAGTCGGGCATTCCTGGAGTATCACCTCTCCAAGGGAACACGCCACGAAGACCGCTATTGTCTGAGAATCTACTTCTTCTGGGATGACAGCACCAAGCAGGTGGTGGTCGGGTGGCTGCCGTCACACCTCAACAACAGAATTTCATAACAGGAGGAACTTGAACAATGAAATGCCTTTTTGTCAGACCGCCCTTTGCTGGTTGGATTGTAGATGGAGCAAAAGCTATAGAGTACAGATCCAAGGCGACCAACATTCGCGGTCGAATCGGTATTATCCAGAGCATGAGCGGAACCGTAATCGGTGACGTGGAAATTGTTGGATGCAGTTGGAACGATGAGCTTCAGTTCTTCGAATGGACTCTTGCAAATCCAAGACGCTACAAAACGCCGCTGCCATTCAAAGGGAAATCGGGAGCAGTCGTGTGGATTGAGGTAGACTATGATCCGAATGCACAGGAAATAGCGCCGAAATTGTCGGCGGCAGCCTTAAAACGCGAGAAGACCGCCTATGAAAAGGAGATCGCCTCTTTTTTGAATCCTGCCGAGCCCGGAGAAAGAATCGAATGCTATTGGGCGGTTATGAAGGATGGTAGGGAAATCCGTTTTGAAACCGAAAAGGAAATCCGCAAATTCGTCCGGGAACACAGGAAAGAAATAGCGCGGACAGAAGTTGAACTCACCATTCCAGCGGAGGACTGATCATGAATCTTGCCGGGTCATTGAGTGAATTCAAAAGAAAACTTATCGGAAACGCCAGTAGTCGGCTTGAATAAAAAGGCAAGGTCTGCTAAATTATCATATAAACAAACACGAACACGCTCATGTCGTACAGACAAGCTATCGGAGATAAAATATGAACAAACAACAGCTGGCATCCAAAATATGGGAATCCGCCAACAAACTTCGCTCAAAAATCGAAGCAAATGAGTACAAGGACTATATTCTCGGATTCATTTTTTACAAATTTCTTTCCGAACTTGAACTTAAATATGCACGTGAACATGACTTTTCCGAAGACGATATTCGGGCGCTGGATGAATCCAACGTGGACGCCATGAGCTTCATTCAGGGGAACATCGGGTATTTCATAGCATACAAAGATTTGTTTTCCACATGGCTTGAAATGGGGCGTGATTTCGATATCTCAAACGTCCGCGACGCTCTTTCGGCATTCAGCCGACTCATCAATGCCTCCCACAAAAAAGTATTCAGCGGTATCTTTAAGACCTTGGAAACAGGTCTGAGCAAGCTGGGAGAAAACTCGGCCTCACAGACGAAGGCAGTCAGCTCTCTGCTTCAGCTGATTAAAGACATTCCGATGAACGGGAAACAAGACTATGATGTGCTCGGCTTCATCTATGAGTATCTCATCAGCATGTTTGCCGCCAACGCAGGAAAGAAAGCCGGGGAGTTCTATACCCCCCATGAGGTCTCCATCCTGATGTCGGAAATCGTGGCTAACCACCTGAAAAATCGGACGCAGATCAAAATCTACGACCCGACGAGCGGTTCCGGTTCTCTACTTATCAATATTGGACACTCCGTAGCCCGGTATATGTCCGGTCAGAATCAAATCAAGTATTATGCTCAAGAATTGAAGGAAAACACCTACAACCTTACTCGCATGAATCTTGTCATGCGCGGGATTTTGCCGGGCAACATCGTTACACGCAACGGCGACACATTGGAGGAAGATTGGCCGTACTTTGAAGACAGCGATCCTGCCGGAACCTACGAGCCACTGTATGTGGATGCTGTAGTGTCCAATCCTCCGTATTCCCAGCATTGGGACCCGGAAAACAAGGAACATGACGTGAGGTTTTCCAATTTCGGAGTCGCTCCAAAATCCAAGGCGGATTACGCTTTCCTTCTTCATGACCTCTACCACCTCAAGCCTGACGGGATTATGACAATTGTCCTTCCGCACGGGGTCCTGTTCCGAGGCGATTCCGAGGGGCAAATCCGCAAGCAACTTTTGGAGTGCAATCACATTGATGCAATCATCGGCTTGCCTGCAAACATTTTCTTTGGAACTGGCATCCCGACCATCATCATGGTTTTGAAAAAGAATCGTCCGAACACAGACGTGATGATTGTTGACGCCTCTGCCGGATATGAAAAGGTCGGGAAGAGCAACCAGCTCCGGGCATCGGATATTCGCCGGATTGCTGACACCGTAATCGGCAGGATTACCACGCCGGGCTACTCTCGCTCCGTTGAGTTGCAGGAAATCCGTATGAACGACTACAATTTGAATATCCCCCGGTATATTGACAAGGACTCTGGAGCAGAGCATTGGGATATCCACGCTCTGATGTTTGGCGGTATACCGAAGACGGAGATTGATGAGCTTAACACCTACTGGTCCGCCCTGCCGGGACTTCGGGAGACCCTTTTCACAGGGGATGGACATTACGCAAGCTTGGCGACAGATGACATTGAGTCGGCATTCCAGAATCATTCTGCCGTCCAAGGCTTCAATCAACACTTTGCAGACGCTTTTGCGGGATTCGGTTCTTACCTGAAAAAAGAGTTGCTTGGCAAAATCAGCGATTTGGTGATTCCTCATGAGGAATCAATCCTGAGCAAGGATATTTTCTCCCGACTTGCGAATATTCCGTTGATTGACAAATACGAGGCATTCCAATTGCTGGATGACGAATGGAAAAAGATCGCCGTGGATTTGGAAATATTCCAAACGGAAGGCATGGAAGCCGCCACCAAAGTCGACCCCAATATGGTCCTCAAGAAAAAGGACGGAAAGGATGAGGAAGTTCAGGACGGCTGGGTTGGACGCATCATGCCATTTGCATTGATTCAAGAACAATTGCTGCCGGATGATCTAAACGCTTTGAAACAAAAGGAAAATGAATTGGCCGAAGTCGTTTCGGAACACGAACAGCTGGTTGAAGAAATGAGCGAAGAAGATAAGAATGGCGATTTCTTTGATGCCGAAAAAAATGATTTCGTTCCTGCGGAAGTCAAAAAGGCTCTCAAAGAAAAAACAGAGGAAGCAGAGCTGCTTGCTGTTCTAAAAAAAGCTGATGCCTTGATCAATCGCGAAAAGACCCTTAAAAAGGCACTGAAAACAGATACGGCAGCATTGCAGAACAAAACGAAAGAGACGATAGAAAAACTGACGCCAGAACAGATTGATATGCTTCTGGAAGTGAAATGGGTCCATCCGCTTGTGAAACAGATCCATACCTTGCCCGCCCGCATCATTGCAGAACTGAACCAGAAAATCAAGGCACTTTCTCAAAAGTACACGGAAACGCTGCCGCAACTGGAACAGCAGATCGAGAAGACCGAATCCGAGCTTTCTCTTATGTTGGACCAGTTGACGGGTTCGGACGATGACATGAGCGGACTCGCTGAGTTCAAGAAACTGCTTGGAGGAAAGTGACAATGGAACAACGCATCATTTATCACGGCAGTCAGGAAATCGTAACCCATCCGGAAATTCGGCAATCAAGATTCAACAAGGATTTCTCCTCCGGGTTCTATTGCACGATTATGAAAGAACAGGCCGTCCGCTGGGCCACACGGTTCCCCGGTGCCGGATACGTCAGCGAGTTCTTTTACCACCCGAATCCGAGTTTGCGGACTAAAGTGTTCGAGCAAATGACAGAAGAATGGCTTGATTTCATTGTCGCTTGCCGGAAAGGGGACAGCCATGATTTTGACATTGTGGAAGGACCTATGGCAAATGACAAGATTTTTAACTACATTCAAGATTTCATCGATGGTGCAATTTCGCGGGAAGCGTTTTGGGCGTTGGCAAAATTTCAAAAGCCGACGCATCAGATTTGTTTTCACACTGAAGATGCCCTGAACACACTTGAATTCCGGAGATATGAAATCCATGAGAACGAATGACAGTGACCTGTTCTTTACCTGCAGTTTGATTGAACTGATTGGACGGACGACCTGTCAAAAACGGTCCGCCACAGTGGAATTGCTCGGCAGAAAGATCGTTTCGCACGTTTACGCCAATGCCGGAATTCTTCATTGTGAACCAATCGCAAAAACGGCGGAAAAGTTTATAGAACTGACCAAAATCCCTCAAGGCGTCTTTGATAATGTTTCCTTGTGCAAATACGATGTGCCGAGCTACTGGACGATTGGAAAAGTCTATTCCAGGCTCATTGAAGATGTCGAGGAAGGAGACATAATAGATGCTTTATTTAAGGTTTACACATCCCCAATCAGCGACGATATCTCCAACTACAACAGCGATTTCTTCTATCAGCCGAGGGATTTCATTAAAGAGCAGTTTTTAAACTGGCTGAATTTGAACAGCAAAAAAACAGATAAAAAACCAGCCATTCGATTCCGCGGTTTTACTGACTCTTGGGAACAGCGTAAGTTGGGGAATCAAACATACATCAAGGCTCGAATAGGATGGCAAGCTCTCACCAAGAAAGAATACTTGGTAAATGGAGACTATTATTTAGTGACAGGAACAGATATTGATGATAATCATATGATTGATTTCAGTCGTTGCTTCTTTGTTTCAAAGGAAAGATTCGAGCTTGATAAAAATATTCAATTGCAGGAGGGAGATATTATTGTAACAAAAGACGGAACGATAGGAAAGGTCGCAATCATTAGAACCCTTTCTAAGCCAGCAACTTTAAATAGTCACCTCTTTGTTCTCCGAGACCTGAGTGGAAAGTTAGATAACAACTTCCTTCTCCAGGTACTCTGTTCTCGGTGTTTCGAAAGATTCATCGAAGAAACAAAAACAGGAAGCACCTTGACTGGACTACCTCAAAAAACCATTGTTAACTTTTCATTTCTTCATCCGACGCTAACTGAGCAAAGAATGGTGTCGGCTTTACTTTGTTCTCTGGACAATCTTATCACCCTTCATCAGCGTAAGCTTGAGAAATTGTCCAGCATCAAAAAATCAATGCTCGAAAAAATGTTTCCGAAAAATGGAAAATCAATTCCGGAAATTCGGTTTTCTGGCTTTACTGACTCTTGGGAACAGCGTAAGCTGGGAGATGTAGCGGGAATATATGACGGCGTTCATCACACTCCAGATTACAAGAATCATGGCGTGATGTTCCTCTCTGTGGAAAACATAATGACCATGAGGTCAGCAAAATATATATCTGAGGATGATTTTAAGAGAGACTATAGAATCTATCCTCAAAAGGGGGATATACTGATGACGCGCATTGGGGACGTTGGAACCCCCGGTGTTGTTGAAACTAATGAGAACATAGCATATTATGTCAGCTTGGCACTCCTTAAACCATTAAATATTGATTCCTTCTTTTTGTGTTATTTGATTCAGTCCCGGCCATTTCAACAGGGACTGAAAGATCGCACATTGACTACAGCAATCCCACAAAAAATCAACAAAGAGGAAATTGGTAAAGTTCCATTCCTGACATCATTATTTCCATCAGAACAAAAGATTATCGGAGCATTTTTCCGAAATCTCGACCATCTTATCACCCTTCATCAGCGTAAGCTTGAGAAACTGCAAAACATCAAAAAGTCCTGTCTGGATAAAATGTTTATTTGACTAGGAGAATAAAAATGGCGTATGACAAAGAGATTCTGTTTGAAGATGCTCTTGTGGCTGCATTGACAGAATATTACGGTTGGGAAAAACAAATATTGATGCATCCGACCGAAGAGGATTTGTTTCGGAATTGGGCTGCAATCCTTTTTGACAACAACCGCGAAATAAACCGGCTGAATAATGTGCCTCTTACGGAGGGGGAAATACATCAAATCGCGGAGCAAATAGCAAATCTTCGCACTCCTCTGAAATTGAATGAATTTATCAACGGAAAAAGCATTTCCATCAGACGAGACAGCCCCGATGATCAGTTGCATTTTGGAAAAGAAATCAGCTTGAAGATTTATGACCGCATGGAGATTGCTGGAGGTAAAAGCCGATACCAGATTGCTCGGCAGCCTGAGTTTAAAACCGCGCATCCACTGGCTAGCGATCGTCGCGGAGACATTATGCTCCTTATTAACGGGATGCCTGTAATCCATATCGAATTAAAAAGAAGCGGTGTCGATGTCAGTCAGGCATACAACCAAATTGATAAATATGCAAAAGAAGGCGTGTTTACCGGAATCTTTTCTTTGGTTCAAATATTTGTGGCAATGAATCCAGAGGAAACGGTTTACTTTGCCAACCCAGGGCCAGATGGGACTTTTAACAAGGATTACTATTTTCACTGGGCGGATTTTGATAATCTTCCGATAAATGATTGGAAGACTGTTGCGGAAAAGCTTCTTTCGATTCCAATGGCTCATCAGATGATTGGATTCTATACCGTGGCGGATTCTACAGACGGCATCCTGAAAGTGATGCGCAGCTATCAGTATTTTGCGGCCACTCGTATTTCTGACCGTGTCCCGAAACGGAAAGATCTTTGGGATGGCAGGGACCGTCTTGGTGGATATATCTGGCATACAACGGGAAGCGGCAAGACCATGACAAGCTTTAAGTCAGCACAGCTGATAGCAGACAGTCAGGATGCCGACAAGGTCGTCTTCCTTATGGACCGGATTGAGCTCGGAACGCAGTCTCTTCTTGCCTATCGAGGATTTGCTGGAGATGGTTTTTCTGTTCAAGCAACGGAAAACACGGGCGTTTTGGTCGCAAAACTGAAAAGCAGCGACCCGAACGAAACCCTGATCGTCACATCCATTCAGAAGATGAGCAACATCAAGAACGATGCCGAAGGAATGAAGGTACATGATCTTGCCGAAATGCAGAAGAAAAGGATTGTCTTCATCGTTGACGAATGTCATCGTGATACGTTTGGCGAGATGATGAGCGACATTAAGGCTGCATTTCCTACAGCCATATTCTTTGGGTTTACCGGCACCCCCATTCACACGGAAAACCAGAAAAAGATGAATACCACAGCATCCGTTTTTGGAAATGAACTCCACAGGTATACGATTGCTGACGGAATCAGGGATAAGAACGTTTTGGGATTTGACACATACAAAATCCTGACGTGGGAAGATAGGGATATTCGTCAACAGGTAGCCCTGCGCAAATCGGGAGCAAAAGACGAAGCGGAAGCCATGTCTGACCCCCAAAAGAAAGAAATCTACTTGAAATATCGTAATTCTCCTGAAATCAAAATGGCAGGATACTTTTCCTCGGATGGAAAATATATAAAAGGCATAGAAGATTATCTGTATGATTATACTGGAACCTCGCAATACGATTGCGAGAAACATCGGAAAGAAGTCATCAAGGATATAAAAAACAATTGGCTTTGTTTGAGCCGTGCCGGAAAATTCCATGCGATTCTGGCAACTAGCAGCATCCGGGAGGCAATTGAGTATTATCGTCTCTTCAAGAAGGAAATGCCGATGCTGAAGATCACAGCACAGTTCGATCCTGCGATTGACAATGACGATGCGACCAAAGCAACAGAAAAAGAAAAGGCAATGATAGAAATTCTGGACGATTACAATCAGCGCTATAAACAGCATTTTTCAATTCCAAAACACGATGAATTCAAAAAGGATGTCTCGTACCGTCTTGCCCACAAAGAGCAATACAAGTCCATTCACAGAACCCCTGAATTGCAACTGGATCTTCTGATAGTGGTTGATCAAATGTTGACAGGGTTTGACTCCAAATGGGTTAATACGCTATATTTGGACAAGAGGATGGAAAACGAGCATATTATCCAAGCTTTTTCTCGAACGAACCGTCTTTTCGGTTCGGATGAAAAACCGTTCGGAACGATACGTTATTATCGATTTCCGCATACAATGGAACGGAATGTTGAACAGGCGGTAAAGCTCTATTCCGGGGACCGCCCTGCCGGGCTCCTTGTTGAAAAGCTCGGTCACAACCTCAAAATGATGAATGAGTATTATTCGGAAATAAAAGACCTTTTTGAACGAGCTGGTATCAGTAATTTTGAACGACTTCCAGAAGACAATTCGGAACGGGGGCGGTTCGCTAAACTATTCAAGTTGTTGACCTCACATCTTGAAGCTGCAAAGGTTCAGGGGTTCCGCTGGGAGAAGTTTGAATACGAATCGAACGGTGAAATCTTGTCTCTGAATTTTGACGAAAACACATATGTCGTTCTGCTGCATCGTTACAAAGAGCTTTTTCATCCAGGTCCTGGAGGAGATGATAAAGTCCCGTTCCCGATTGATCCACGCTTGATAGAAATAGACACTGGCGTAATTGATGCAAATTACATGAATTCGCGCTTTGAGAAATATCGCCTCATTCTTGAACAAAAGAACGTGGATGAAAAGGAAAAAGAACAGATCCTGAACGATCTCCACAAATCGTTTGCAACCCTTTCTCCCGAAGAGCAGAAGTATGCCATCTTTGTCCTGCACGAATTTGAAAGCGGAAGAATTCAAATGGTTCCGGGCAAAACATTCCGTGATCACATCACAGAATGTCAAACGCGGGCCAAAATGGAACAGTTTCATCGGATTTCATCTGCATTGGGGCTGGACGAGAAACTGCTTGTTGAAATCATGAAAGGCAAGGTGTCAGAACAAAACTTAGATGAGTTTGGACGTTTCCAAAAACTGATGAAAAGTATTGATAAAGCAAAAGCAAAAGCATATTTTGAACGCATCTTGGGAAAAGAGATAAAATCGTTTGAGGTGAACATCAAAGCCAATAAGCTTTTGAGGGCATTTATACTTTCAGGAGGCATGGACATAGAGGAATAAAAACAAGTCAAGTCTTATTCTTTTTTCCAAACAATGCTGACACTTTCGCTCTTTTGATGCGGAAATGCGTTCCATATAGAATTGAGCCAGGATTGTTCTTGGCTCCTTTTTTATTTTCTTGGGAACAGCGTAAGTTCGGGGCCCTTTGCTCCATAGTAACAAAACAAACGGGGTTTGATTACACGGCTACGATTAAAAAGTCCTTATTAACAAGTCCATCAAAAGACACTTTGCCATACCTTCAAACGAAGAACTTCACAGGAAGAAGCATTGATTATAATACGGACTATTATATTCCTCGGTCGGTCGCAAAAGATTTCCCCAAGATCAATCTTGATGTAAGATGCATCTTATTCTCTATTGTAGGCGCAAGTGTAGGAAATATAGGTCTTTTCCCTGGTGACAAACACTGTTTTCTAAGCGGTGCTATATGTGTGTCAAAGCCCACAAAACAAGGAGACACGGACTATCTTTATCATTTCATGTGTTCGAAGAACGGACAAAACCAAATACAAACCTGTACAAAAGGCGGAGCACAAGCAACAATTACGATAGAGGACATCAGAGATTTTGATGTATCACTTCCGTCAATAGAGGAAAGATCCCGTCTTGGCTATTATTTATCTTCTTTGGACAACCTTATCACCCTTCATCAGCGTAGATCATACATAAGACAAATGCAAAAAAAGCATTTTCGTATCAGATATACTTCTACTTGGGAACAGCGTAAGCTGGGAGATGTAGCGGGAATATATGACGGCGTTCATCACACTCCAGATTACAAGAATCATGGCGTGATGTTCCTCTCTGTGGAAAACATAATGACCATGAGGTCAGCAAA
>JAEEGG010027599.1_pt1 | contig 10744 bp, 6 predicted proteins | sample 9134161 | NCBI WGS metagenome assembly JAEEGG01 (sample SAMN16246543, study PRJNA631951) | gut metagenome | biome: gut microbiome; feature: rumen; material: CR-attached | host: Bos | place: Iran: Karaj | collected 2018-10
ACTTTGAATGAGACAGCCGGGTCGCCCCCTGAGCCTCATGGCTCCCTTGTGCCATGGGACGCGTCTCTCCCTCATCCCCAGCCCTCCGCATGGCTGGTTCCACTAAAATCCCCGAAGAACTGAAAATTTGTCCTCGGTCGCGTTTCAATTTGACTTTCGCAGGGCATTTGGGGATACCTCCTTTTGCAAGCCATGAACACCGCCATGAGACAACTTGAAGTGAACGACGTGCCGGAAAGCACGCTCGCGGCTTTGCGGACGAGGGCCCGCCGACACCGTCGCAGCCTGAACAGGGAGATTCTCTCCATCTTCGATTGGGTGGTCGGACACGGTACCGGCGAGACGGCGACGGCCGCGGCCGATCCGGATGTCCTGCGCCAGAAGCGCGAGATGGAGGATTTGGTCGGTTCCTGGGATGACAGCCGCACGGCCGCCGAAATCATCGCCGACATCGAAGCGGCGCGTACGGCGGGCCGCGAGGTTTCCTTGTGAAGCCCCTCGATACCGACATCTGCATCGGCCTTCTCAAAGCCGTTCCGAAGGTGGTGGCGGCGTGGCGGGCCTGCGACGAACGTTGCGCCCTCTCCCTGATGAGCGTCGGCGAACTGGCCTACGGCGCCGCGAAGGCGCGCAATCCCGAAGCCGAGCGCGACCGCGTCGAGCGGCTTGTCGGCATTCTGGACACAGGCTCCCTTACCCAAGCCGTGATGATGCGTTTCGGCGTCTTGAAGGCGGAACTGGAAGCCGCTGGCACTCCCCTCGCCGACGCAGACCTCCTGATTGCCGCGACCGCCCTCGAACACGGCATGACGCTCGTGACGGGCAACACCAAGCACTTCGCCCGCATCCACGGACTGCAACTCGAAAACTGGTTCTGAGACCGCTGGGGGATACGGGGAAGGGAAACGAAAGGGGTGCGCGGAGAGGTGGCGGCGCAGTGGGGGGAAAAAATCCGCCAGACAATGGCGACCATTCCAAACCATTCTTTTTGGAGACAACTTGGACAACTGGCGACAACTCTTCCCAAGGTGCCGGGCGGACAACCCCGCCCGGCGAAAGAAGGACAAAAGAACAACAGGGGCGGCTGGTGCACGGGAGGAAGGTCAACAGTGAAAACCATGAAAACCGCTTCGCGGACATGGAAAGAGGGAGGACGGCGGATGGAAAGAGATTGTCAGACAATTCCAACAATTTCCGACAATGGTTTTGAAGACAACTTGGACAACTGGGAACAACTTTTTCAAGGTGCCGGGCGGACAACCCCGCCCGGCGCAAAAAGAACAAAAGGGGCGGCTGGGGAGCGAGTGGATGGTCAACATTGAACACCATGAAAACCGCTTCGCGGACATGGAAAGAGGGAGGAACGCGGATGGGATGTCGAGGCGCGGGCTGCCCCCTCCCCGCGGCAACGGAAAAATGGCTTGTCCGCATGGCGGGGAGCGGATAGGGTGACGCAACAGGAAACGAGAGCCGAATGAGCACGAAATTCTTCAACAACCAGGACGGAAACACGCTGTTCGAGAAGCTCAAGGGCATTGCGGACGCGGAGAACGGGATGGGGGACAAGTTCAAGGTGTTCCAGGCGGTGGCGGGGTATTTCCGTTCCTCGGGGTGGTTCAAGTTGCGGGAGCATCTCGGGAGCGTGGGGAAAATCCAGATTCTCGTGGGCATCGACATCGACGACATCCTGAAGGGGCGGGACATGAACCTCCTGTTCGACCCGGAACTCGACGGCAAGCTGCGCGCCCGCTGCATGGAGGCGTTCGTCGCGGACGTGAAGGAGGCGAACTACGCGGAAGACGTCGAGCGGGGGATCCTGCAACTTTGCGACGACGTCCTGTCCGGCCGCGTGGAATTGAAAATCCACAAGTCGCGGAACCTCCACGCGAAATTCTACCTCTGCCTGCCGGAGCACCACGGCCCGAATGCGGACGGGTGGGTCATCATGGGCTCCTCGAACCTGACCGATTCGGGGCTGGGAACGCGCCCGGACGAGCGCTACGAGCTGAACGTGGCGATGAAGGACTACGACGACGTGGCCTACTGCCGGCAGGAATTCGAAACGTTGTGGGCCGAAGGCGTGCCGCTGACGGCGGACGACATCCAGAAGGCCCGCCGCAGGACGCACCTCGGCCAGGAACCGACGCCGTTCGAGCTGTTCATGCGCGTGCTCATCGACCTCTACGGCGAACAGGCGGAGGACCATTACGACATCGGCCTGCCGGAAGGGATGATGGACCTGAAGTACCAGCGCGACGCGGTGGTGCAGGGCTACCAGATGCTGAAGAAGTACGACGGTTTCTTCCTCGCGGACGTGGTGGGCCTCGGCAAGACGGTGGTGGCGGCGATGATCGCCAAGCGCTTCATCGAGGAAAACGGGAAGCTCACGAAGGTGCTTGTGGTCTATCCCCCGGCCATCGGGCAGAGCTGGAAAGAGACGTTCGATGCGTTCGGCATCACCAAGCGCCAGGTGCGCTTCGTGTCGAACGGCTCCCTGCACAAGGTGCTGGACGAGCACGACGGAACCTACTGGGCGCCGGACGAATACGACATGGTCATCGTGGACGAAGCCCACCGTTTCCGCAACAGCGGCACCCAATCCTTCGACCGCCTCCAGCGCATCTGCCGGGCGCCGCGCCCGGTGGGCGGCCACGTGCCGGGAAGCCAGAAGAAGGTGCTGCTGGTGACGGCGACGGCGCTGAACAATTCGCCGCAGGACCTGCTGAACCAGATCCGCTTGTTCCAGGACGACCGGGCCTGCACCATCGACGGCGTGCGGGACCTCGCGGGGTTCTTCGCGCCCCTGATCCGGCGCTATCTGGCGGCGATGCGCCTGGCCCGCCTGACGGGGCGCGTGGACACGGCGGAAATCGATGCCATCTACGGCGAAATCCGCCGCGGCGTCCTGGAGAAGATCATCATCCGCCGGACCCGCCGGAACATCCTGAACGACCCGAATTACCGGAAAGACCTCGAAGCGCAGGGCATCGTCTTCCCGGAAATCCTCCCGCCCCGCGAAATCCTCTACCGGATGGACGACAACCTGGCCGGCCTCTTCACCGAGACCGTCCGCCAGCTCGACGACTCCCTCCAGTACGCACGCTACCGGGCCATCGAGTTCCTGCTCCCCGAATACCGGGGCCGCTACCCGAACGCCCAGCAAGTCGCCACCGTCCTGAGCCGGATGTACCAGGTATTCATGGTCAAGCGCCTCGAATCCAGCTTCTCCGCCTTCAAGACCTCCCTGGCCCACTTCCTGCGCGCCACGCGGGACATGATCCGGATGTTCGAGGCGGATTCGGTCCTCATCATCCCGGACCTCGACGTTTCCCGTTACATCGAAGAGGGATACACCCTCGAAGAAATCATCGAACTGGCCGAGCGGCGCCGTGGTTGCGACCGCGACGAAATCCGCTATCCGGCCTCGGCCTTCGACCCGCGCCTGCTGGAACTCCTGGAAGCCGACGCCGCGCGGCTGGCGGCCCTGGCCGAACGCTGGAAGGGCGTGACCCAGGATCCCAAGCTCGACTGCTTCGCGGACCTCCTGCGGGGTGAACTCTTCGAACCCGCCCGCAATCCGGGCGGCAAGCTCGTGGTCTTTTCCGAATCGGCGGACACGCTGGAATACCTGGAAAAGGAGCTGGGGAAGCGCCTCGGCCGGACGGACCTCCTGCGGGTGGACGCGGGGAACCGCGACGGACTGAAGAAAACCATCCGGGAGAACTTCGACGCCAACTGGGCCGGACGGAAGGACGACTACAACATCCTGCTCTGCTCCGACGCCCTGGCCGAAGGCGTGAACCTCCACCGCTCGAACATCGTCGTCAACTACGACTCCCCCTGGAACGCGACCCGCCTGATGCAGCGCATCGGCCGCGTCAACCGCATCGGCTCCCCCGCGGGGCAGATCCACAACTACCTCTTCTACCCCTCCACCCAGGGCAACCAGATCCTCTCCCTCTACCAGTATTCCCTCATCCGCATGCAGGGCTTCCATTCCGCCCTGGGCGAGGATTCGCAGATCTATTCCCGCGAGGAACTCCTGCGCCAGTTCAATCTCTACAACGCCAATCCGCACGACGACATGGACGACCACCTCAAGTACCTCCGCCTCGTCCGCGATTTCCGCGCCGGACATCCCGCCGACTACGAACGCCTCAAGCGCCTCCCCGTCAAATGCCGCGTCGCCCGCGCCGGCGGCGACGGCGGCACCCTGGTGTACCTGGCCAACGACGTCCGCACCGCCTTCTACGAAGTCCCGCCCGGCGCGCCCCCCGCCCAGCGTTCCTCCCTGGACATCCTCCGCAAGCTCGAAGCTGCCCCCGGCGAGCCCCCCGCGCCCTGGACGCCCCGGACAGCGGAGACGAACTACGCCGCCGTGCGGACCGTGCTGGATCTCTTCGCCGGCGCCGCCCCCGAAGCCGAACAGGCCGCGCCGCCCCGTGCCCCCACCGCGCGCGGCAACCGCCCCGCCACCGCGGATTCCTTCCTCCGCCAGTGCATCCGCTGGACGGAAGACGGCCTCCTGCCGCCGGACCTCCGTCCCGCCGTCGAATCCCTCCGCTCCCTGGTCGCCCTCGGCCGCTACGTCCGCCTCGACCGCGCCCTCTACGACCTCTCCCGCCAATTCAGCCGCTCGCGCCTGACGGCGGAGAAACAGGCCGAACTGTCCGACGCCATCGAAACCCTGCATGCCACCTACCGCGAGCGCACCCCCCACCGCGCAAAGGCCGCGCCCGAAGCCCCCCTGACCCTCATCGCCAGCGAAACCTCCACGGGAGACACCACCCCATGATTTTCAGTCGAGATGAACTGCAAAGCCTTTTCCAAAACCCCTATCGGCTTGACGTTTGGCAGGATTTCCTCCACCGCCATCTGGGCGTGACCCATCTGCTGGCCCGGCCCGAACGCGTCGTTGTTCCGCCAACTGAAGCGGAACGCGGCATGACAGGGCGCTTTCTCGGAGAAATTTCCGAAACCCTGGACCATTTCAAGATCGGCCTCTTCGACTTCACCGTCCCGGGCGAGCAGGTCAAGCGCCGCCGCGTCGGCCTGCGGAACCTCCTCGTCCCGTGGCTCCGGGCCGACTACGACGCCGCACTCGTCACCTTCCATTCCACCGACCCCGGCGTCACGGACTGGCGCGTCTCCTTCATTTGCGACCTCAAGGGCGAGGAAACAGCGGCCAAGCGCTATTCTTTCGTTTTTGGCAATCCTGCAGGCAGCTACCACACCGCCGTGGAGCGCTTTTCGGCCCTCCCTCCCGCCGGACCGGTACCTTTTGCGGCATTGCGTTCGGTCTTTTCGGTGGAGGCCCTTTCCAAGGAATTCTACACCGAACTCTATGCCTGGTACCTGCGGGCCCTTTCCCCCGAAGCCGGAGTCACGTTTCCCAACGACCCCGAGACGGCCCGCGACGACCGCGAAAACCTCAACGTCAAGATCATCCGCCTCATCACGCGGCTGCTCTTTGTCTGGTTCATCCGCCAGAAGAACCTGGTGCCGTCCGCATTCTTCGACCCTGGGGCCCTCGGCGGCGTCCTCAAGCGCTTCGATCCGCTTTCCCGCACGTCCGGCGACTACTACAACGCGATTCTCCAGAACCTGTTCTTCGGAACCCTCAACACGCCCGTTCTCGATGACGAAACAGGGACCCCCATGCGCCGTTTCGCATCCGGAACCGAACAGCAACCCGGCAACCTCTACCGCTATGCGGAGATGTTCGCCATCCCCGAAACAGAAGCCGTGGCCCTGTTCGCACGCATCCCCTACATGAACGGCGGCCTTTTCGAATGTCTCGACAAGCCCAAGAGCATCTACAAGGACGAATTCGCCAAATACGGCCGCGAGATGCTCTACGACGGATTCTCGCGCAACGCCGCCCGCGACCCCAAGACGCACCATTTCAAGCGCCGCGCCCACATTCCGAACTATCTCTTCTTCGACACCGACGAACGGGCCCCCGGCCTCTTCCCCCTTCTCTCCCGCTACAACTTCACCGTCGAAGAAAACGCCACGAACGACGCCGACGTTTCGCTCGATCCCGAACTCCTCGGACGCGTCTTCGAGAACCTGCTCGCCTCCTACAATCCCGAAACCCAAGTCACCGCCCGCAACGCCACCGGCTCCTTCTACACCCCCCGCGAAATCGTCGACTTCATGGTCAAGGAATCCCTCGATGCCTACATGGCCCCCGTTGCCGGGAAGCCCCCTGCGGAACAGCTTGAGCGATTGTTTTCCATCAAGGTCCTCGATCCCGCCTGCGGCTCCGGTGCCTTCCCGATGGGCATGCTCCACGCCATCGTGGACCGTGCGCAAGCCTTGGCCGGGGCTTCCGTTTCGCCTGCCGATGCCTATGCCGTCAAGCTCCGCGTCATCGAAAACTGCATCTTCGGCGTGGACATCCAGTCCATCGCCATGATGATCACCAAGCTCCGCTTCTTCATCTCCCTCATCTGCGAACAGGGCGAGCCGGACTGGAACGACCCGCGAGGCAATTACGGCGTCAACACCCTCCCCAACCTCGAAACCAAGTTCGTCGCCGCCAACACCCTTGTCGCTTTGAAAAGACCGCCCCAGTCGGGGTGCAACCTCTTGGACGCCGTGTTCATCGACGGCCTCAGGCGCGACCTTCACGACGTGCGCCACCGCTACTTCGGCGCCCGGACGCGCGCCGAGAAGCGCCGCCTCCGCACCGAGGACGAACGCCTCCGGGACGAGCTCGCCTCGCGTCTTTCGCAGGGCTATCTCTTGGACTCCGACAACGCTTCCCAGCTAGCCGCATGGAACCCCTACGACCAAGTCGCCGTCTCCCCGTTCTTCGATCCTGAATGGATGTTTGGCATCAAGGACGGCTTCGATGTCGTCATCGGAAATCCGCCCTACATCCAGCTACAGAACAACCATGGCGAACTCGCCACCCTTTATGCCCCTTGCGGTTTCGAGACGTTCGCCCGCACCGGCGACATCTATTGTCTCTTCTACGAACGGGCCTGGCAGCTCCTCAAGAACGATGGCCGCCTGTGCTACATCACCTCCAACAAGTGGATGCGTGCGGGATACGGCGAAAACCTCCGCAAGTTCCTGGCCGAAAAGACCAACCCAGAAATCCTCGTCGATTTCGCGGGAGAGAGAATCTTCGAGTCCGCCACGGTCGATACCAACATCCTTCTCTTCCAAAAGGGCTCCCCGAACGCGGGCAAGACCCTCTCCGCCATCGGGGCCCCGGAATGCCGGAACGATTTGAGCGCTTTTGTCCGTCAACACGGCTTTGAATGCACCTTCGACATTTCGGAGAGTTGGGTCATCCTGTCGCCAATCGAGCAGAGCATCAAACGCAAGATTGAAGCTGTTGGAGTGCCCCTGAAAGACTGGGACGTTTCCATCAACTACGGCATCAAAACCGGATGCAATGAAGCCTTCATCATCGATGAGGATCGACGGGCAGAAATCCTCTCGTGGTGCAGGACCGGAGCAGAGCGGAAAAAGACCGCTGAACTAATTCGACCCATTCTCCGCGGCAGGGACATCAAACGCTATGGCTACGACTGGGCCGGACTGTATCTGATAGCTACCCACAACGGCATTCCCGAAAAAGGAATCCCTCGGGTTGACGTCAATGATTACCCTGCAATCAAGCGCCATCTCGACCAATACTGGGATAAAATCTCCGTCCGCGCCGATATGGGCGACACGCCTTATAACCTCAGAAGTTGTGCCTATATGGACGATTTTTCCAAACCGAAAATCGTGTGGATAGAGCTATCGGACGAAGCAAAGTTTACGTTGTGGGATGGGGCTCTTGTCAACACGGCATTTTTCTTGTCCGGCAAACACGTCGAATATGTCCTCGGAATTCTCAATTCCAAACTTGCACGGTGGTATTTCGGTTTTGTTGGAACCAGTTCTGGCGTAGGTACATTGCGATGGCTCAAATACACTATCGAAACACTGCCTGTTGTTCATGCGCCCCTACAGGATATGGTGTTGTTATCTTCACTTGTACGTAAACGGCTCAAATGCACTGAGAGGACACGCCTGACAACCGAAGACGAACAAATCGACAGACTGGTCTGTGCGCTATATGACCTTACTGCGGACGAGCAGGAGTTTGTCCTCCAAAACAGATAAGTGTCAAGGTTGTATCTATTTTAAGATTATGGCATTGCAATGCCGAACGGAAGCCGTTTCGTCGATGCAAGCAGCAGGCTATAGACCGACGATTTTTCCAAACCGAAATTGGTGTGGGCCGAATTGGTGAGGACTGGCAATGCGTTTGTTGCTGACACCAACGGTTTCGTTGTCGGGAATACGGGTTATATTCTGACAACGACAAACCGTCCCGAGCGGACGTTGCCCCACTTGCTCGGTGTTTTGAACAGCAAGATTATGCTGTATTATCTCGACCAAATCACCACCAAAATGGATATGACGGGCTGGCGTTGGCTTCGTCAACATGTCGAAATGTTGCCCATTGCTCCATTGCAAACGGACAATGATTTTGAAGCTTTTGTCAAAGCTACAACTTCGGAAAACCAGCAAAGCCACAAGCGAAAGCTCGACGAATGCGTTGCGAAAATGTATGACTTGACCTCATCTGAACTGTCGTTTGTCCGAGAAAAAACAGGCGATTTCTAATCGTTGTTCAAAATGAAATCGCGTTCTTGGGAAGACAATCCATAGAGTTTGAACACGTTCTCATCTATCGCATCTTGAACATCTTGCAAAGATGCCCCGGGCGGCAGAAAGCTGAAAAAGGCTTTTTGTTCTTTTGCATCCAGTTGCGGGACGGGAAGTTGCTCGACAAACATGGGTTTATATTCAAAATACCCGCCGTTTCGCGTCACCCCGAGTTGGCGGATATACCAATCTCCCAGTTTCGAGTTCAAAACAGCCAGAAGGTAGTCAGTATACGGAACAAGCATCGGACTGGGCGCATTGGCGAACATCCCTCCCGGAGCTTTTGCAAACGACGAGTGAAGACACAAATTTCCCCATACTATTTTCGGTTTGGAAAAATCGTCCCAATAGGCTATCGCGTCTTGCGTTTCAAACCACTTGTTCGCCGTCCGTTTTCTGGCTTTTTGAGGTTCTGTCGAGCCATCGCGTTTGCGGAGGGAAACAGTCTGGCCCCCGATGCGAACAGGCTGGCCGGATTGCTCCAATTTGGCGCGACAAAAGTGGGACAGGAAGGGCTCTTGCGCAAGATCGGGACGTCCCCCTTCGATGAGGGCGTCTTTGGCATAAGAAAGAAGATGACGCTTGAGTGCAGGATAATCCTCAATGTCGTAATGTCGGGCCGGGAACAAGGCCAAAATGTAAAGATTGGCCCAGTCGTAGCCGTAACGCTTGATGTCCCTGCCGCGGAGAATGGGTCGAATTATGCCGTCAGTTCGGGTTCGTTCCGTCTCGGACGTACACCAGGAAAGGATTTCCTTGCGGCGTTCTTCCCCGATGATGAAAGCTTCGTTGCACCCCGTGAGGATGCCCCTGTAGATTTGGACATCCCAATCCTTGAGAGGGGTGCCTATGCGTTCAATCTTCGCTTTGATGGACTGTTCGATGGGGGAGAGGATGACCCAGCTTTGGTCGGAGGCAAAGGCACAGGGGCCACCATGTTGACGGACAAAAGCGCTCATTTTTGTAAGCAAGTATCATTCTTGAGTACCCACTCGGAGAAGGCCGCGAGAGGAGCGGCCCGGCGCAGTGAGGAACAGGAGAAGAAAAATGAACTACGGATACATCCGCGTGAGCACGGACAAACAGACAGTCGAGAACCAGCGTTTTGAAATCGAGAGGTTTTGCGAAAAGACCGGCATGGGCATCGACCAATGGATTGAAGAGACGATTTCAGGGACAAAGGAACCAGAAAAGCGGAAACTGGGGAACGTCTTGAAGAAGCTGAAGAAAGGCGACATTCTGGTTTGCGCGGAGCTGTCGAGATTGGGGAGAAGTCTGCTGATGATCATGGCGATTCTGAACCAGTGCATGAAGAAGGAAGTGCAGGTGTGGACCATCAAGGACAACTACCGATTGGGGACGGACATCAGCTCAAAGGTCCTGGCATTCGCGTTCGGGTTGTCGGCGGAGATTGAGCGCAACCTGATTTCGCAGAGGACGAAGGAAGCTTTGGCCCGAAAGCGGGCGGAAGGAGTGGTGTTGGGGCGCCCGAAAGGACGGAAGAGTTCTCACGTGAAATTGACCGGACAGGAAGAAAAGATTCGGGTTTTGTTGTCCTGCAAACTATCCAAGTGCAAGATTGCAAAGCTCCTCGGCGTCCACCGCAGTACGCTGGCGGCATTTCTGGACGCTCGAAAAGAGCTTCAATGCAGCCTTCCGGTAGCTTCAGCACCATCCGCTTGAAATTCCTGACCATCACAAAGTGGCATCCCGCGTAAAAACCGCAAGCGAGTCCGAGCGAAGAGAAAATGCTCCCCCCTCTGCGCCTCCGCCTCTCCGCGCCTCCGCGTGAGACATCCCTCCCGTTTTCCTCCCGCTTTCCTTGTCCCCCTTTTGTCTTTCCCGCAATGGTCCGCCCACTTGTCGCTCGCCACTCGTCACTCGTCACTGCGCCCGCAGGGCGCTCCCCTTTGTCCTGTTTGTCCATTTCTCCCCTCCCGCAATCCCATTCGCAGGGGCGCGACTGGAAAGTCGCACCTCCCAGATGACAATTCGATGGCCCTTTTCTTTGACAGGCGCCGCCCGGTTGGGCGGCGCACCTTGAAAGAGTTGTCCCGAGTTGTTT
>JAEEGG010027601.1_pt1 | contig 10744 bp, 9 predicted proteins | sample 9134161 | NCBI WGS metagenome assembly JAEEGG01 (sample SAMN16246543, study PRJNA631951) | gut metagenome | biome: gut microbiome; feature: rumen; material: CR-attached | host: Bos | place: Iran: Karaj | collected 2018-10
ACTATTTTTTTAATATTTTCTAATTATATTTTTGAATCATTTTAAGCTTAGCGACCCCAAATCATCCGGATGGTTTTTGTTAAACGAAGTGTTTTTTGTGCGAAACATAGTTGAGCATTTTTTTGTTTTGTCATTTCGTCCTGCATCTCTGTCAGTGTAAGCCCCAACGGAATCAGCAAAGCCTTTAATCATAGTAACACCTTATCATCCAAGACAAAACCTTTTTTTATTTTTTTTATAATTGTGTGTTCTTACGATTCAGTAATCTGTTTACTGCTGACGTAAGAGAACGTCTCCTCCTTCAGGTCATACTTCTCTCGCTTAATCGTACTTTGAGCTTCGCTCGAAGTTACTCCCGCTCGGAAAAACTCAAAATCATTTGGTTTTTCTCTCGCTTAATCGTACTTTGAGCTTCGCTCGAAGTTACTCACGCTCGACAATAAAAATAAAAACTCGTTTTCATTTTGTATTGTGCTCGCTTAATCGTAACTTTGCAGAAAAAACAAGATATGAACAACCAGCGTGCCATAATCACCGTGGTGGGAAAGGATGCCATCGGAATCATTGCTAAGGTTTGTACTTACCTGGCAGACAGCAGTATCAATATCCTTGATATCTCACAGACCATCGTACAGAATTTCTTCAATATGATGATGATTGTGGATTTGTCAAAAACAGAGAAATCGTTCGGCCAGCTTGTCGATGAGCTCAAAGCAGTCGGCACCGATGCCGGTGTACAGATAAAATGTCAGCTTGAGGCTATCTTCGACAAAATGCACAGAATATAATCATCTGAATCAGACGTTATGATCAATATCAGCGAAGTGTTGGAAACCAACAAGATGATTGAGCGTGAGCATCTCGATGTACGCACAATCACCATGGGCATCAGCCTGATAGACTGTGCTGATGCCGACTTGGCAGCTTGCTGCCGTAAGATTCACGATAAAATATACCGGCTTGCCAAAGACTTGGTACAAACCGGCGAGGATATTTCGCGTCAGTTTGGTATTCCCATCGTCAACAAGCGCATCAGCGTGACGCCCATCTCGATTGTGGGGAGTGCATGCTGTAAGACTTCGGATGATTACGTGGCCATCTGTCAGACGCTTGACCAGGTGGCAGAAGAGGTGGGCGTTAACTTCATCGGAGGGTACAGTGCCATCGTGTCGAAGGGGATGACCCAAAACGATAAACTGCTCATCCGTTCCATTCCTAAAGCCCTCTCCACAACAGATCGGATATGCTCGTCTGTGGTAGTAGGCTCCACGAAGACCGGAATCAATATGGACGCTGTCACACTCATGGGCGAGATTATCAAAGAAACAGCGGAAGAGACCAGCGACTGCGACTCCTTAGGCTGCGCCAAACTGGTGGTGCTCTGCAATGCGCCTGATGACAACCCCTTTATGGCTGGGGCGTTCCATGGAGTGAGCGAGACCGACGCAGTCATCAATGTCGGTGTGAGCGGGCCAGGTGTGGTGAAACATGCCCTACAGCAGATGGATGAAAGACGACTTGCTGACTTTGAACTCCTTTGCGAGACCATCAAGCGGACGGCTTTCAAAATCACGAGGGTGGGGCAGCTTGTAGCTCAGGAGGCGGCAAAGAGATTGAAGGTGCCGTTCGGAATCATAGACCTTTCACTCGCACCGACACCTGCAATTGGCGACAGCGTGGCGGATATCTTGAAATGTATAGGGGTGGAGCAGCCTGGGGCTCCCGGAACAACTGCGGCACTTGCACTTCTCAACGATCAGGTGAAGAAAGGCGGTGTGATGGCATCCAGTTATGTGGGGGGGCTCAGTGGGGCGTTTATTCCTGTGAGCGAGGACCAGGGGATGATTGAGGCAGTGGAAGCTGGTGCGTTATCCATCGAGAAACTGGAGGCGATGACTTGTGTCTGCTCTGTGGGGCTCGATATGATTGCCATACCCGGCACAACATCTGCACATACCATTTCCGGAATTATCGCTGACGAAAGTGCAATCGGAATGGTAAATCAGAAGACCACTGCTGTGAGAATCATTCCTGTTGTCGGTAAGGCTGTCGGAGATACCGTGGAGTTCGGTGGACTGCTCGGTCATGCACCCGTCATGGCGGTCAATCCTTTTGCTTGTAGCCGTTTTGTTGCAAGAGGCGGACGTATTCCAGCACCAATTCATTCGTTCAAAAACTGAGAAAATGATACTTTAGAAAACTTTTTCATCAAAAATATTACCACTTATTCACGTATTTGCTTTTTTTTTACTAATTTTGCATTTTGTTAAGGGATGTTCTATTTGTTTTGGACATTAGAAAATAATCCCTGTCTAATTTTTGGGTGGTGAGGAATCTTGTTTTTCAGCACCACTCCAATGTAAAATTCAAACTGAATTAATGGTTTTTACAGCTGAACAAATCGCTTCTTTTCTTGGTGGCACTGTGGAAGGTGATGCAAATGCGTCTGTCAACTCTTTCGCAAAGATTGAGGAGGGAAAATCCGGTGCGTTGTCTTTTCTTGCCAACCCTCAATACGAGAAATACATCTACGACACAAAGTCATCCATCGTTTTGGTGAACAGGGATTTCATGTTGAAACAGCCAGTCACGCCTACGTTGGTGAGAGTGGATGACGCATACGAGGCGGTTGCAAAACTAATGTCGCTCTACGAGAGCCTGGCGGAACGGAAGACCGGAGTCAGCGACCTGGCTTTCATTGATGAGACAGCTAAACTTGGAGAGAATTGTTATGTGGCACCATTTGCATTTATCGGACCGGGTGTGAAGATAGGAGACAACTGCGATATTCACGCGAATGCGGTCATTCAGCAGGATGTCTGCATCGGAGAAGGGACTGTGATCTATCCCAATGTCACCATTTACAAAAAATGTAAGGTTGGAAATAACTGCATCATTCATGCAGGGGCTGTCATCGGAGCCGACGGTTTCGGATTCGCGCCTACACCCAACGGATACGACAAGATCCCACAGATTGGTCATGTGGAAATCGGCAATCATGTGGAAATCGGAGCAAACACCTGTGTTGACCGATCAACAATGGGTTCAACCAAGGTGAGCGATGGGGTGAAAATCGACAATCTTGTGCAAGTGGCACATAATGTGGAGATTGGAGAAAACACAGTCATCTCATCACAAGCAGGAGTGGCTGGAAGTTCCAAGGTCGGAAAATGGTGTATGCTTGGCGGACAGGTGGGAGTGTCAGGACATATCCTCGTCGGCGACAAAACTCATATCGGGGCGAAATCCGGTATTGCAGGTGGCAATGCTGCCCGACGTGGAGGTGCGGTGCTCATGGGCTATCCCGCTGTCGATCATAAGCTCTTCGCAAAACAGTCGGCGGCACTGAAATCACTGCCTGAGCTGTTAATCGAGTTTGAGGCGATGAAAAAGGAAATAGCCGATTTGAAGAAAAAGCTGACAGTTGAAAGTTAATCATTATATTAGTTTAGCGTTTTGTGTTTAGCGTTTAGGAATAAAAACTAAAGACTAAAAACTAAAAACTAAAAACTAAAAACTATATAATATATGCAAAAGCAAATTACCCTGAAAGAATCTTTCAGTGTCGAAGGAAAAGGATTGCATACGGGACAGTTCATTCATGCGGTCTTTATGCCAGCGGAAGAGAACACGGGTTACAGAATCCAGCGTGTGGATATCGAAGGGAAACCGGTGATTGAATGTTCTGCCGACTATGTGGGCGACACGCAGCGAGGCACTGTGCTTGTGAAAGACGATATCAAAGTCAGCACAATCGAACATGCCATGTCTGCTCTCTATGCCATGGGGGTAGATAACTGCCTCATACAGCTCGACGGACCCGAAATGCCGATTCTCGACGGATCTGCTGCCATTTTCGTACAGAAAATCAAGGAGGTGGGCACCGTGGAGCAGAAAGCTGACCGACAGTATTATATCGTGAAGAAAAAAATTGAGATTAAAGGGGAAAAAGGTGAGCATATCATCATCGTCCCGGATGATGACTTCTATGTGAACATCATGATTGAGTTCAACTCTAAGATTCTTGCCAGTCAGTTTGCTACCCTCAACAGTCTCAGTGAATATCCCGAGGAAATTGCTTCTGCAAGGACTTTCGTCTTTGTTAGGGAAATTGAGCCGTTGCTCAATCTGGGACTCATCAAAGGGGGTGACCTCGATAATGCCATTGTCATCTATGAGAACGAGCTGAGTCAGGAGCGTTTCGACGCACTTGCCGACACCATTGGCATACCTCACAAGGATGCCAAACACCTCGGATATCTCAACAACAAACCACTGACTTGGCCTAATGAGACGGCACGTCATAAACTGCTTGATATCATCGGTGACTTAGCCCTTGTCGGAAGAAGGATCAGGGGAAGGGTAATCGCTACCAAGCCAGGACATTCCATCAACAACAAGTTTGCAAGGTTGATTAAAAAGGATATCAGAAAACATGAGCATCAGTGCCCCCCTTACGACCCCAATCAGGAACCTGTGCTCGATGTCAACCGCATCAGAGAGTTGCTGCCGCACAGATATCCCATGCAGCTCGTCGATAAAATCATTTCTATCGATGAAAACTGTATTGTAGGAGTGAAGAATGTCACAATCAACGAGCCGTTCTTCACAGGACATTTCCCACAGGAGCCGGTTATGCCGGGAGTCCTCTTGGTAGAGGCGATGGCGCAGGCAGGAGGGCTTCTCGTGCTCAACACACTCGACGAACCGGAGAAATGGTCATCCTATTTCATCAAAATCGACAACGTGAAATTCAGGAAGAAGGTGGTGCCAGGCGACACGCTTATTTTCAAAGTTAAGCTTTTGGCACCCGTTAAGCGTGGAATCTCATCCATGAAAGGACTTATGTTCGTTGGCGACACCCTTGTGGGGGAGGCGGAATTTACAGCCCAAATCGTCAAGAACAAGGAATAAAGAATGTTTACGATTTAAGGATTTATGATTTAAGGATTTATGATTTAAGGATTTAAGGATTTACCATTTAGCCATTTACCATTTACCATTTAAGATTTAATGATTTATGATTTAAGGATTTAAGATTTAGGGATTTACGATTTAAGGATTTACGATTTAAGATTTCAACTTTCGCAAATATTTGAAAAAGCTGATAATTATTAAGTTATGTTTTATTATGAGTGATTCTTAAATCGATTTATCATTGGCAAAACTATCGTCCACGAGCAGCAGGCTTTTTAAATCCTGAACTTCTTGAATAAATCATACATCTTACATAATTAAATCATACATAATTAAATCATACATCATACATAATTAAATCATACATAAATCTTACATCTTACATAATTAAATCTTACATAAATCATACATCTTACATAATTAAATCATACATCTTACATAATTAAATCATACATAATTAAATCATACATCTTACATAATTAAATCATACATCATACATAATTAAATCATACATAATTAAATCATACATAATTAAATCATACATAATTAAATCTTACATCATACATAATTAAATCTTTAAATTAACTCAGCTCCCTTTTAATAATTATTATGTCTAAAATCAGTCCTTTAGCTTATATCGACCCGACAGCAAAGATTGGAGAAAACTGTGAGATCGGTCCATTCTGTTTCATCGACAAGAATGTGGAAATCGGTGATAATAACGTCCTGATGAACAGCGTTACATTACTTGAAGGTACAAGAATGGGTAATGAGAATTTCATTCACCCGGGAGCGGTTATAGGAGGAATACCTCAAGACCTGAAATTCAAGGGAGAGGAAAGCCTGGCTATTATCGGCGACCGTAATAAAATACGTGAGAACGTCACTATCAACCGTGGAACGGCTTCAAAAGGGATGACTGTGGTGGGAAGTGATAACCTCATCATGGAGAATGCGCATATCGCACACGACTGTGTGTTTGGATCAGGAATCATCATGGGTAACTCCACCAAACTTGCAGGAGAGGTCATCATCGATGATTACGCCATCATCAGTGCGGTCGTACTCGTACATCAGTTCTGCAGGATTGGCGGTTACACAATGGTACAGGGCGGATGCCGTACCAGTAAGGACGTACCACCCTTCATCATCGGTGGTAAAGAGCCGATTGCCTATTGCGGACTGAATATCGTTGGATTGCGCCGTCGTCAGTTCCCGCGCGACATCATCGAGAACATCCACGATGCTTACAGGCTCATCTATAACAGCAACCTCACCATCAAAGAAGCTATCGATCAGATTAAGTTCGGTATTCCTATGTGCAATGAGGTACAGTACATCATCGATTTCGTTTCCAAATCGGAGCGGGGTGTCATCCGATAACCTATTTTTATTATCTATTATTGTCTTATAATCTCCTATAATCTCTTATAAAAATCCTATCTATGCTTTACCGTTTTCTCATCATATCCAACGAAGTTGAAGATTTCATGCGCGAGATAAAAATCAACGCGGATGCCACATTCCTTCAGCTTAACAATGCCATTCTGCAGTCATGCGGTTACGACGACAAGGAAATCACCTCCTTCACCATCTGTGATGACGACTGGGAGAAGGAACAGGAAATCACGCTCGAGGAAATGGACACTTCGTCTGACCAGGATTCATACGTCATGGCAACCACTAGGCTCAATGAGTTGCTTATCGATGAGAAACAGCATCTGATCTACACGTTTGATATGTTGGCCGACCGTATGTTCTTTATGGAGCTGTCGCAAATCATACCAAGACAGAGCCTCGACGACCCTGTCGTCTCCAGGCAGCAGGGAACGCCGCCTCCACAACGCCTTGACTTCGACCAGCTGATGAGCCTCGGACCGTCAACAGTGGCGGATAACGACAGCTATATTGACGACGATATGATTTCGGAAGGATATGATGAGGAGGAAATCAGCGACCTCGACATCACAGACGGAGATTTCTGATGAAAACGCTTGTAGTCATAACTGGACCTACAGCAGTGGGGAAGACAGAGCTTAGCCTGAATTTGGCTAAGCTCTTATCGTCACCTGTCATCTCGGCTGACTCAAGGCAGATGTACCGCCAGATGATCATCGGTACGGCGGCACCCACAGAAGAAGAGCTGGCGCAAGCTGACCATCTCTTTGTGCATACGCTCGATTTACACGACTATTATAGTGCGGCCATGTACGAGGCAGATGTGTTGAAACTGCTCGAAGGCCATTTCCAGACCCACGACTATGCACTGATGACCGGCGGAAGCATGATGTATATCGATGCTGTCTGCAACGGAATCTATGATATGCCTACCATCGACAACGAGGGGAGGGAGATGATGAGGGACAGACTGAATAATGAAGGGGAGGATAAGCTATTGGCTGAGCTGAGAATCATCGACCCGGACTATTACCAGATTGCTGACATGAGAAACACAAAGCGGATTGTTCATGCGCTGGAAGTCTATTACATGACAGGCAAACCTTTCTCTGCTTTCAGAACCGGACAGAAGAAAACACGACCTTTCAGAATTGTCAAGATCGGGCTTAACAGAGAGAGAGCCGTTCTTTTCGACAGAATCAACAGGCGGGTGGACCGGATGATGGAGGCTGGGCTGATGGAGGAGGTGAGTAGGCTCTATCCTTACCGGCATCTCAACTCCCTCAATACGGTAGGCTACAAAGAACTCTTCAACGTGATAGACGGACTGTGGGAACTTGATTTCGCTGTGGCACGCATCAAGAAAAACACGCGTGTGTATGCCAAGAAGCAGCTCACATGGATGCGTAAGGACCCTGACATCCATTGGATCCAGCTCGATAATCTCTCCAACGACGAGATTATCCAAAAAATCCAGCAACTACTTCCATGACTCGCACTCCGCCCATCACCAAAGCCTCCCTGACTTGTATCCCGCCCATCACCAAAGCTTGCCTAAACGCACACCGTTAGGTGCTGACGTCTCCGAATGTCGGTAGCAATCACCTCCCTGAATCGCACAATAGCCTTGCCGTCCGGATGGTTTTTTCCGCGTCAGCGTTTTTTTCAGTTCATTTATGGACTGTTTTTTTCTTCTGTTTTAATGCAGTAGACATTTATTGTCCCTTCAACCTTTTCTGCTTCATTTGACAATAGTTAATCCAACAAACCTTAAACGAAAAATAAGAATTTTTTTTATTTATATTTTTAAATCCGATACTTCAGTAATATAATTATTTATCGAAAGATTTAATATTGGTCACTTCGCTCAAAATTCTTATAAAATTATTTTTTTTAGTCATTTTCTAAAAATTTTTAAATTATATTTTCGAACCATTTTGAGCGCAGCGACCCCAAACTCATCCGGATGGTTTTTGTTAAACGCAGTGTTTTTTGTGCGAAACTTGTTGAGCATTTTTTTGTTTTGTCTTTTCACCTGCATTTCTGTCAATGTAAGTCCTGACGGAATCATCCAATCTTTCTACTATAGTAACACCTTATACTTCTAGACAAAACCTTTTTTTTAATTATTTATTTTAGCGTAAAACCTTACTATCCAAGACAAAACCTTTTTTTATAATTAAAGTGCTCTTACGATTCATTAGCTTTTATTTTCTAATTATTTTTCAAATCCATTTTTTAATCATTTTAAGCGACAGCGACCCCAATAACACAGGGGCGTGTCAACGACACGCCCCCGTTCAATATTAATCATAGTTGCCATTTACCACAATGCGCTGGTGTTGCCTTCCTCGGTGTCTTTCAGAAGCTGGATGATAGCCTCGTCCTCTTCCTGTTCATCCTCGCGCAGCTTGGCTAAGTTGCCCTCTGTGGCGTTTGTCGAACCAGCAACACCGATGCATAAAGTGTCAAAATTTGCTACTGAAAGCACCGCAGCTGGTGAAATATATCTTTTTTTCATTGTTCTGTTTTTTTTATTATACTTATTTCAAAGTGAATTTCGTTTAAAAGCAACCGCACTTTTCACTTAAAAAATCATTTTACCATCACTTTCTTACCGTTCACGATATACAAACCTTTCACTACACGGCTTACACGCTGACCGCTCAGGCTGTAGATAACGGTATCTTTGCCCGACAGCTGTTCTGCATTGATAACTGTGATACCAGTAGGTGTGTCATCGTCAAAGCCATAAAGGTTCATCAGTTTCACTCCATCCCCTTCGGTGCTTGCTACAGTCTCAAGGGTGCTTAACGGCAGATAAGCGGTGTGGGCACCAACCGTGAAGGTCTTGCTCGTCTTGTAGAAGCCTACGCCTTTCTCACCATCCATCAGCACGATGATGGTCGGATCAACTTCCTTTGCTTCGGTCACACCAACCAATTTGTTCGTGCTCACGTTATCGTAAGACTCTTCTGTTGCTTCTTCTTCTTCGGCTTTAACTGCTTCCTTTGCAACGTAATAGGTACCTTCTTCTGCTTCAAGCAGCACACCTGTCTTTTTTGGCACTTTACTCACTTCTTTCAGCACAAGGTTGGTGGAGCCTTCTGCGTCAACTCCCTCAACGATATAGGCTTTCAGTCCTTCGGAAGCGACATTGAAGTTAAGTGCGTCAGCATCGCAGTAGGTGCGGTACCCTGCATCGCTCACTGACAGCTCCACGAAGGCACTCTTCTTATAAACCGTGATTTCTGTGAACTGGGTGTTGTGGGCACTGGTCACCTTTATGGTATAGATATTGCCTGCAGACTGATAGCCCTCATCAATAAAGTAGAGGTTGGTGCCAGTTGCTCCTGTCGTTTCTGTGCTTACTGCTATATCCTCCTCATCATCTTCCACAAAAATGTTTTGTTTAACAATTCCAGAAGCACCGTTTTTCCCTGTCACCTCAATGGCCATTACGTCAAAGTCGAAGGCAGGAAGGGTGAGGGTAGAGCCATTCTTTCCTAACAAAAGATAACCATCTGTATTATAATAGAATTTAGTACTTGCTTCAAGTGCGATAGTCTTTTCACTGTTTGTATAGCTTCCTGTTGTCTTGCCGTTTCCACTGTTTTCCGGCAGTCCCCATCCGTTCTTTGTGAAATCGAATCTCGTGTAGTAATCCTCCTCAAATACGCACTGCACAGGAGCATTATCAATTACAGTAATAACGAAAGTCTTCTCTCCTGATTTATAAACAACATCTTCGATTTCCGTCTCATCCCAGCTAACAGTTATAGTTGTTTCTCCTTCTGCTATTGCAGTCACTGTTCCATCTGAAACTGTTGCTACATCCTCACTACTTGATGAGTAAGATAAATTTTTTAAGCCGGCAGGAGTGACTGTTATTGTAGCGGTTTTTTCATTTTCAACTGCCAGATTCAGTTCGGTCTTGTTAATCTCAACTGTAGCATTGGCTTTCTCACTACGAACAAGACTTACAAGTTGGTTGCCTTCTGCAAATTCATAAGTGTCTCTAAATTTTATCAGATTACCATAGATAACCACTTCATCACCTACTTGGATGTCATCAGCCGAGGTGAAAGCCGCTCCATTATAGCTTTTCCCGCGATATGCCTGAAGCTGGTCTGAAGTGGTGCTTCCGTCCTCGGAGATGTTATAGCTGATATTGCCATGCTGTGAGTTATAGGGAGTTACGATTTCCGATACGATTCCTTTCGCATACACACCTGTTACACCAGTCCCGGCAACAATAGCAGCACGTGCCTGAGCAACGGTGTAAGGATTGTTTTCTGTTCCAGGAGCATTTGGATCCACCACTGTCACAGAAATTTCTTTTGAGCCTGCTTCATATTCTGTTCCGTCGATAGTCTGGGTTTCCCAGCTTACGGTGATTATGGCTGTTCCTGCTCCCACTGCGGTTACA
>JAEEGG010027602.1_pt1 | contig 10744 bp, 7 predicted proteins | sample 9134161 | NCBI WGS metagenome assembly JAEEGG01 (sample SAMN16246543, study PRJNA631951) | gut metagenome | biome: gut microbiome; feature: rumen; material: CR-attached | host: Bos | place: Iran: Karaj | collected 2018-10
TGACGAGATACATACCCTCTTTGATCTTTACATAGAAGCAGGGTTCGTCGGGACCGAGCAGGCGGTTGGTGACCGCATTGTTGAGGTTCTCGGAGGGGGCGGGCTCTTCGGGCTTGGACTTATCCCGAGGATAGGTGATCCGATACCAATTGGAGCTGTAGTACACGTGTACGGTGGCCAGCTTATGGCCGTAGGTCCATTTGACGCAGGTGCCGGTCACGTCGTCCGTGAAGCCATGGCGGCGGCGATCCGTATGCTCCTTGCCCTCCACGAAGATGTAGCCGAAGGTCCAATGGCTCTCGATCAGGTAGGGATAATAGGGATTCTCGCCCAGGGGGCAGCGCAGGAACGTCACCAATTCCTGCTCCTTGTCAATGACGAAGGTATAGTTCTCCCGGGGATCCTGCAGGCAGAAGGTCACCAGATAGGTCCAGTCGTCGCTCTTGCGGCACTCGTAGTCCGCCTCGCCGGTGCGCCTGCCGTTCTGAACGCTGAAGGAGACCTTGGTCTCATCCAGGAAATTCAAAACGATATCGCCGGTCTCCTCTCCGGTGTCCATGATGAAACGGAACTCCTTCCCTGCCAGCTCGAAGCAGCGGGGAGGGCAATACTGGCCGATGGAAAGGCCGGCAGCCTGGGCATCGTACTTTTGCGAAAGATTCATGGGTACTCCTCCTTTTTTAATTTATCTGCCTAAAGCTTACCTTATAAACAGGCGAAAGTCAATCCATTCTTAGCGAGCGGGCATCGAAAATTCAGCTGCGAAACAACAGGTTGTACCTTGATTTCAAATACGTAGCGTGCTATAATTACTCAATCAAAATCAAAGGATTGAACACCATGACCAAAACCGAGCGGCTGCAGAGAGCGGCCGAGCGAAGGGACCTGACTCAGGGCCCCATCACGAAGAAAATCATCCTGTTTTCCCTGCCCATCATCTTCGGCAACCTGTTCCAGCAGCTGTATAACGTCGTGGACTCCGTGGTCGTTGGCAATTTTGCGGCTGACGGTACCCATTGTCTCGCTGCCGTCAATGCAAGCTTTGCCATTATGATGGTATTCAACGCCCTCTATATGGGCGTCAGCATGGGCGCAAATATCGTGATCTCCCAGTACAAGGGCGCTAAGGATACCAAAAGGCTGGAGGAGGCCATGACAACCACCTTCCTGCTGAGCATGCTGGCGGGTTTGTTCATTACGGTGGTGGGCTTTATCTGCGCAAAGCCCATGCTGCGCATGCTGGGCACTCCTGCGGATATCCTGGACGACGCTGCGCTGTATATCCGGATCATCTTTGCAGGCACCTGCGGCAACGTGGTCTACAACAATATGAACGGGATGGTCCAGGGGCTCGGGGACGCCAAATGGCCCATGTACGCACTGATCATTTCCAGTATCACCAATATCCTGCTGGATCTGCTTTTCGTCTGCGCTTTCCACTGGGATGTGGCGGGCGTCGCCCTGGCGACGATCCTGGCCCATATCCTCAGCGGCTGTCTGATGCTCCGGCGGCAGTCCACCGGGGTTTACGGGGCAAAAATCGACTTCCGCCATCTTCGCATCGACGGCGCGATCGCAAAGCACATCCTGCGTCTCGGCCTCCCCTCTGCTTTGCAGAATATGTGCTTTGCCGGCGGCAGCCTCGTTATCCAGACCTTCTCAAACCGCTTCGGAACGGAGTTTATCGCGGCAAACTCCATGCTGATGAAGATCGACGGTTTCGTGCTGCTGCCCATGATGGGCTTCAGCACGGCGGTCACCACCTTCGTCGGCCAGAACATTGGCGCGGGGGATGTGGATCGTACCAATAAGGGCATTTACTCGACCCTTATCCTGTCCGCAACGGTGACAGTTTTCCTGTCCGTTATCCTCTATTTTGCCTGCCCGGCCATAACCCTGATCTTCGGGGCCAATGCTAACTCCCGGCAAATGGCAGCGCAGGGCATCCGCTTCGTATGCTTCTTCTATATTTTCTATTCTTTTCAGAATACTTTATCCGGATCCCTCCGAGGAGCGGGAGCAGCCCTTAGCAGTGCTCTGTGCGCCATCGGCTCCACATTGATCCGTGTTCCGCTCAGCTGGCTCCTGGCGGCTCTGCCGCTGAACCGGGCCTTGGACGCAGCGGTGGCTGCCGGACAATTTGTCGACCGGGCGGCTGCAGAGGCGGCAAAAGTCGGGTTTGAGCATTATATCGGCATCTTCCAAACCTGGGGCTGGTCCATGCTGGCCGGACTGCTGCTGATCCTCCCCTGCTATCTTTTCGGACACTGGCGGGAGAAGGGCGTGACCGAACAGGCAAAAAAGATCAAATAATAAGGAAAGGGGCTTGCCGGAAGGCAGGCCCCTAAGTCGTTTTTCGGTCAATGAAGGTTTACGCTTTTCTTATCAATGGTCTTCGGTTCGCCGGGTTTGTAGTCATAGCACTCCACCCTGGCGGATACGATATAAATTTCGTCTCTGGGATAGTTGTTGGCGTCCACGTCCATTTTGGAAATGGCGATCACGTCTTCCATTCCGGAAATGACTTTTCCGAAAGCGGCGTAATACCCATCCATGGTCTGTTTCGGCTCCAGCATGATAAAAAACTGGCTGCTGGCAGTATCGAAGAACTTCTTGGATTCGTTCTCGTCACTGAGGCGCGCCATCCCGACAATGCCCTTTGCGAAGGTCAAATCGCCCTTGGAATGACCGTTGGCCGTAAACTCGCCTTTGATATAATACCCTGCGTCGGTTTCCTCACTGCTGCCGGGCATCCCCATCTGGATCAGTACGTATTCCAGGATGCGGTGGACCGTACTGCCGTCATAAAAGCCGGAATTGCAGAGCTTGATGAAATTGTTGACGGTATTGGGGCATTTGTCCGGATAAAGGCGGATGCGTACCTCGCTGCCATTGGAGAACACTATGGTGCAGATCGGTTTCCGATCACCGATTACGACACAGCCGCTTAAGGAAACCAGGAGCGTTACGGTCAGGAGCATCCATGCCGCAAGCCGCAGAAGCCTAGACTTTGTCATCAGAAGAACCTCCGGGAAAATCAGCGCTCGTTCTGCTCAAACTTATACCATACCCTACCGGAAAAAGCAACTTATGATTGAAAAATCCCTATTGCTATTGGGACACATTTTGATATAATATAATGAATTATTCAGAACGCCAATCTCTGAAAGGAGCCATTTTCCCCATGCTAAAGTATATTGAGTCTCTCGGCATCATCGCCCCCAAGGCGGTCTATTATCAGCTCTCCCCCGCCGTTTTGACCGAAAAGGCCGTAGAGCGCGGTGAAGGCACTCTGAGCGAGACCGGTGCGCTGGTGGTCAATACCGGCAAGTATACCGGCCGCAGCCCGGATGACCGTTATGTGGTCGATGTTCCCTGCATCCATAACGACGTGGACTGGGGCAAGATCAATGTACCTATCTCCGCTGAGAAGTTTGATTCCATCTATCAGAAGCTGACGGCCTATCTTCAGGGCCGGGATATTTTCGTTTTCGATGGGTTTGCCGGCGCTGACAGCGCTTATCATCTGCCGGTCCGCATCGTCAACGAGCTGGCCAGCCAGAATCTCTTCATCCATCAGCTGCTGGTCCGGCCTAGCCAGGAGGAACTGAAGGATTTTGTACCCGGCTTCACCGTCATTGCAGCTCCGGGCTTCAAGTGCATTCCGGAAGTGGACGGCGTCCATTCCGAAGCGGCGATCCTCCTGAACTTTGAGAAGAAGATCGTCCTGATTGCCGGCAGCCAGTATGCCGGTGAGATTAAAAAGAGCATCTTCTCCGTGATGAACTATTTCCTGCCGAAGCAGGGCGTCTTTTCCATGCACTGCTCCGCCAACATCGGCGAGGATGGCGACACCGCCATCTTCTTCGGCCTGAGCGGCACGGGCAAGACCACCCTGTCCGCCGATCCCAACCGTCAGCTCATCGGCGACGACGAACACGGTTGGAGCGATAAGGGCGTATTCAACATCGAAGGCGGCTGCTACGCCAAGTGCATTCGCCTCAGCAAGGAAAATGAACCTCAGATCTGGAACGCCGTCCGTTTCGGAACGCTGGTGGAAAATGTCATTATGGACCCGGAGACCCGCGTCCTTGATTTCGACGACGCCTCTCTGACGGAGAACACCCGCGCTGGTTATCCCGTGACCTATATCCCCAATTGTGCCATTCCCGGCATAGGCGGTCACCCCAAGACGGTGATCTTCCTGACGGCTGACGCATTCGGCGTGCTTCCGCCCATCAGCAAGCTCAGCAAGGAACAGGCCATGTACCACTATGTCAGCGGCTATACCGCCAAGGTCGCCGGTACCGAGCGGGGCGTGACGGAGCCCCAGGCCACCTTCTCCACCTGCTTCGGCGCTCCCTTCCTCCCCCTCCATCCTTCCGTTTACGCGGAAATGCTGGGCAAAAAGATCGAAGAGCATGACACCAACGTCTACCTGGTCAATACCGGCTGGGCCGGCGGCCGCTACGGGATGGAGCGCTGCTTCCGTATGAAGCTGCCCTATACCCGCGCGATGGTTACTGCAGCCCTCAACGGGGAGTTGGAAAAGGCTGAGTTCGAGCAGGATCCGATCTTCGGACTGGCAGTGCCGAAGTCCTGCCCCGGCGTTCCGGCAGAGTTCCTCAGCCAGAAGGCCCTCTGGCAGAACGACGAAGCCTACGAAGCCGCTGCGAAGGAACTGGCTCAGAGCTTTATCAAGAATTTCAAGAAGTATTCCAATATGCCGGACGCCATCGTGAACGCCGGCCCGAAGGCAGAGTAAGAAAGACAGATACTACGACGGTTCGGGGGAAAAGATGAACAGGAATAAGAAACCAAATAAAGTGAATGAAGATGCCAACATCGTATCGTGGGTCGTCACTGCGGTGCTGTTGGCGGTCAATGCGTTCCCGGTCGGTCTCTTTTTCCTGATCATGAAGCTGGCCGGAAACGATATCCTGGGCAAGCTGTTCATGGCGCTGCAGGAGGGATTTCGGAATAACTCGACCTCAGACGCGACCCGGGCTTCCGCGAACCGCACGCAGAATTATACGCCCAATTCTTCCTCCCGTTCCAGGGCTGCTCAAGCCGGTACACAGCAGACCGGTCCGGTGGTGGTGAACGATCCAACCCGAAATGCCGCGCAGAACCCGGCGCAGCAGGCCCCGCAGCCACAGCCGGTCCGGCCTAAGCTGGAGCAGCAGAAGCAGCCGCAGCAAAGACCGGAACAGCAGAAACAGGCGCAGAAAAAGGAAAAAGAGGACGACGGGATCCAGCACATTTCCAAGGGAAAAAAGGCGCTGTTCACATTGGGATGGATCCTGCTGGCCTTGGGCATTTTCGGAAGCATATATGCCATCGCAGGCTCCGGCGTCCTGTGGAAGATCATTCAGTGGATCGCCGTGACGCTGGGCGGAGGCGGTATGCTTTTCGCCGCCCGTTCCAAGGATCGGAAGGAACGGCTGTATCAGAATATCGTGAAGATCATCGGCGATAAGGCTTATGTGGATCTGAAAGCGCTGTCCTCCTCGGCGGGCGTCAAGGAAAAGACACTGATCCGCGAGCTGGACGAGATGGTCGAACGGGGATATCTACCGGAATCCGCCTACCTGGATAATGCCCGCGGACTCCTGGTCCTTGACCAGTCGAAAACGGAAGACCAGATCATCGCAGAGGCGGTTCAGGCGACCGATCGTGAAGAAGACAAGTATGATCTTCTCCTGAAAGAGATGGAGCGGGCCTGCGGTCGTATTCAAGATCGGGATATGATGGAGAAAGCCGTCCAGGTCCGGGGCCTGGCTGCCGCCATTTTCAACGCCGTGCGTAAGGACCCGGAGAAGCAGCCGCAGATCAGCAGTTTCCTCAACTACTACTTCCCTACCACGCTGAAGCTGTTGGACAGTTATGCGGACTTTGAGGAGAAAGGGTATCAGGGCGACAAGCTCTCGCAGACCAAGGGCAGGATCGAAGTCACCATGGATACCATCATTTCCGCCTACCGCAAGCAGCTGGACAATCTCTATCTGCCCGATACACTGGACGTGGACACGGATATCGACGTCCTGGAGACCATGCTGAAGCGTGACGGGCTCTCCGGAAGCGATTTTGAACAGGCCGAACAGGAAGGCATGCCCGGGACCATGAATTGAAACGAACAAACGGCGGCCGTCATCCTCTTGTAGGATGACGGCCGCTTTGTCATTAGTTTCAGGATTCGACGGTGACCTCCGCCGACGGAGTCAGAACCGTGACGGATTCTCGATCTACCCGGGCAAATCCGCCGCGAACCCGGGCGGCAAATACCGTTTTTCCCTGGGTCAGGACCTGAAGAGGTCCGCCTTCCGCCAGGGCGATCACGGCAGGCAAATGTCCGCGATGAATACCGATGCTGCCGCCTCCGCTGCCCTGCAAACTCTCTTTCTCAAACAGATTCACGGCATCACAGCGGCAGGATGCGACTTCCTTCGCCGGAGTGAGAAGCCGGAACAGCAGTTTTTCTTCCATCAGCTCTGCTCCCTGGCGGCGGCAAAGACGTCTTCGATGGTTCCCGACATCATAAATGCCTGCTCCGGTAAATCGTCGCAATCGCCGCCCAGGATCGCTTCAAACCCCTTGATCGTATCCTCAAGATGAACGAATTTCCCGGACAGGCCGGTAAAACCTTCCGCGACGTGGAAAGGCTGACTCATAAAGCGCTGTGCCTTTCGGGCGCGGCGCACGATCTGCTTGTCCTGAGGGGACAGCTCATCCATGCCGAGGATCGCAATGATATCGTGCAGCTCATTATAGCGCTGGAGAAGCCGCTGCACTTCCCGCGCAGTCTGATAATGACGGTCGCCCACAATATCCGGGGAGAGCATCCTGGAGCTGGATTCCAAAGGACTGACCGCAGGATAGATCCCCTGTTCCACGATGGAGCGGGAGAGTACCGTCGTGGCGTCCAGATGTGAGAACGTGGTGGCGGGCGCCGGGTCCGTCAGGTCGTCCGCCGGGACATAGATGGCCTGAACAGAGGTGATGGATCCGTTCACCGTGCTGACGATCCGTTCCTGCAGCTGACCCATTTCCGAAGCCAGGGTAGGCTGATAACCCACAGCGGAGGGCATGCGCCCCAGCAGCGCGGAGACTTCGGAGCCGGCCTGGGTGAAACGGAACATATTGTCGATGAAGAGAAGCACGTCCTTGTGCGCATTTTCCCGGAAGTATTCCGCAAGAGTCAGGCCGCTCAGGGGGACACGGAGACGGGCGCCGGCCGGTTCGTTCATCTGCCCGAATACCAGTGCGGTTTTGTTCAGCACGCCGGATTGCTTCATTTCCTGCCAGAGATCGTTCCCTTCCCGGGAGCGTTCTCCCACGCCGGCAAAGACAGAATAGCCATCATGCTCAAAGGCGATATTTCGGATCAGCTCCATGATCAGCACGGTCTTTCCCACCCCTGCGCCGCCAAAGAGGCCGATCTTGCCGCCTTTCGTATAGGGGGTCATCAGGTCGATGACCTTGATGCCGGTTTCCAGAAGATCCCCGCCCGGTACGATCTCGGTAAAAGGCGGTGCACTGCGATGGATCGGCCATCGGAGGGATACGGGGATATCGCCGCCCCGATCAATGGGATCTCCGTTTACATTGAACATTCTTCCCAGAGTCTCTTCGCCCACGGGAATGGTGATGGGATCTCCGGTGTCCGTGGCAAACATTCCCCGGGAAAGGCCGTCTGTGGCGTGCATGGAGATACAGCGGACCGTGCCGTTTCCCAATTGCTGCAGGACTTCCAGAACCAGCTTTCCGTTCCTGGTTTCCACTTCCAGGGAATTGAACAGTTCCGGCGTTTCTTCCACCTGGGGAAAGGTCACGTCAACCACCGGTCCGATGATGCGGGTGATCAGCCCCTGATTTCCGGCGGACATCCTTATCCCTCCCCTTTCGGCCAAAAGCCTGAAGACGTTTCAATCACACTGGCGGTGACCTTCGTCTGGCGCTGACGATGGATCGCCGTTTCCAGCTCCGTTGCAGATTCTTTTCCGTTGTCATATGCGGAACGCATGGACGTGAGCGTTGCACCCTGCACGCCCATCGCGCTGTTCAGCAGCAGAGAATAGACCTGGGCGTACAGGCAGAACTCCGCAAGACCCTGATGAACGGTATTCGGATCCGGAAGCCACAGCAGGTCCTGCGTTTCGCCGGAGGCTTGTCCCGGCAGCAATTCCTGGCATCCGGGTCTTTGCACCAGAGCGTTGACAGATTCGCTGTATACGAACAAGACGCGGTTGACCGCACCGGAAGTATACATGGAAAGGATCCGATCCGCTATAGCCTCGGCCTGGGAATATTCCGGGACGTCGGAGATCGGATACTCCTCCAGAATGGGTATACCACGTTCTTTCAGGTGGGCTGATGCCATATTCCCGGCGGTAATGTATAAGGCGTCCCCTGCTTCCGGAAGGGAATGAAGAAAAGCGAACAATTCGTTGTGATAGCTTCCGCAGAGGCCGCGATTGCCGGATAATAGCACGATCAGTGTCTTGTCCTCTCCCCCCGCCGCCGGTGAGATCGCCGCTCCGGAAGCACGAAGCAGGTCCCGGCAGCCCTGGGCATAGGGACTGAACGCATAGTTCACAGCGTTGAGCCTCGCAAGCTTGGCAGAGGAAACGGTGCGCATGGCGCCTGCCAGCTGACAGATCGTCTGGATCCCCCGAAGCCGTTTCTGCAGGTCAGACAAGGTAGCCATGGCCATCCTCCTTCCGGAATCGCACCAAAGCATCCTTCAGCCGGGAGATCGCGGCGGCGTCCATTTTCTTCCCGCTCTTTAGCTGCTGCAATACCTCAGGTTCCCTGCTTTCTATATGAGCATAAAGTCTGCTCTCAAATTCCTCCATTTTTGTAGGATCCACATCGTCGGCATAGCCCTCGGATACGGCGTAGAGCAGTGCCGCCTGCTTCCAATCCTCCAAAGGCGCATAACGGCGCTGCCGCAGCGCAGCCATCATCCGTTCGCCGGAGCTGAGGGTTTTCCGGGAGGCTTCGTCCAGATCGGAGCCGAACTGGGCAAAGGTGGAAAGCTCGCGGTATTGCGCCAGTTCCATGCGAAGCCGGGAGGAGACCTGTTTCATCAGCGGGGTCTGGGCAGCGGAGCCCACGCGGGAAACCGAGAGACCTACGTTGATTGCCGGGCGCTGACCGGAGTTGAACAGGTCCGTTTCCAGGAAGATCTGTCCGTCTGTGATCGAAATGACGTTGGTTGGGATATAGGCGGAGATATCGCCCATCTGCGTTTCGATGACGGGGAGGGCGGTCACGCTGCCGCCGCCGGCTTCCTCCGTGAGGCGGGCGGCACGCTCCAAAAGACGGGAATGCAGATAGAACACATCCCCGGGGTATGCTTCACGCCCGGAGGGGCGATGAAGGAGCAGCGAAAGCTCCCGATAGGCGACGGCATGCTTGGAAAGGTCGTCGTAAATGATCAGGCAGTCCCGCCCGGAGTAGAGGAAATACTCGCTCATGGCGGCGCCGGCAAAGGGGGCGATATACTGCAGAGAAGCGGAACTGGAGGCGGAAGCACTGACGATCGTGGTATAGGACATGGCACCGTATTTCACCAGCTTGTCCCGGAAATCGGCGATGGAGGTCTCCTTCTGCCCGATGGCCACATAGATGCAGACCACGTCCTTCCCCCGCTGATTGATGATAGCGTCCAGCAGCAACGCCGTCTTGCCAGTCTGCCGGTCGCCGATGATCAGCTCCCGCTGTCCCCGTCCGATGGGGACCAGAGCGTCGATCGCTTTCACGCCCGTATGGAGCGGGACGGAGATGGACTTCCGGTCCGGGATGCCGGGAGCGGGGTATTCGATGGGTCGCTTCTGTTCCGTGCGGATATGTCCCTTTCCGTCGATGGCACGCCCCAGAGGATCTACCACACGGCCCAGCAGGGCCTCCCCCACAGGGACGCTGGCGATGCGGCCGACACGGCGCACACGACTGCCGCTCTCGATCATTTCATAGCTGCCGAATACCACACAGCCGATGCGCTGCGGCTCGATATCCAGGATCATTCCCCGCTCGCCGCAGTCAAACTCTATCACTTCGCCGTACATGATGTCCGCCAGACCGTCCAGCCAGCATATCCCGTCGGATACGCTGAGAACGCGGCCCAGCTGGAAGGTGTCCAGCTGCGGCCGGGCTTCCTCAATGCCCTCCATCAGATCCCGGAGGATGCTTTCCTTGTCCTGCAACCCGTCGATGGGGCGCTTGGTCAGGTCCTTTTCCAGATGATAAAGACGGTTCTCCACCGTCATGTCATAGACGGTATCGCCGATACGCAGGCGCAATCCGCCCAGCAGGTCCGGGTCCACCTTGACCCAGTAGGAGGTCTTGCCGCCGACCTCGTGAAGGAGGGCTGACGTTCGTTTTCCGATGAGTTCCACCAGATCATCCGACAGAGGAAAAGCGGAGGTCAGCGTGACATACAGAACGTCGTGGTGCATGAGGTAACACATATCGCCCGGCGTGATGTGGATCATCTCCAGGATCCGCTCAGCAAACAGCGGCTCCATCGCCCGAATGCGGGATACCTGCGGCTCCTGCGTAAGGTGAGCGTGCAGCTCCAGCACCAGCGCACGGACGGCCTGGTCCCTCGCGCTGCCCAAAGCTTCCCTGCGAAGCTCGTCCAGCTCCTCTTGATGCGCCAGTTCCGCCTGACGGGATTCCTCTGACAGGGATTGGCGCAGCAGTTCCAGTTCCGCATCCTCCGCCGGCTCTTCCGGCAAAG
>JAEEGG010027610.1_pt1 | contig 10741 bp, 12 predicted proteins | sample 9134161 | NCBI WGS metagenome assembly JAEEGG01 (sample SAMN16246543, study PRJNA631951) | gut metagenome | biome: gut microbiome; feature: rumen; material: CR-attached | host: Bos | place: Iran: Karaj | collected 2018-10
GTTTTTGTTAGTTTGAATTAAAACCCTGCTTTTATAGCCGCCCCTTTCCAAGGGGCTTAAAATGTATCAGTAAGTCAAAGATCGCGTGAGCCGAATGCAAAGTGAAAACTCGTTTTCAAACTTTGCTGAGGCGAAACCGATTTTCGAGCGAAGCTCAAAGAGCACTTGTGATTGATTCACGGTGCAAAGGTACAAACATACAAAAACAAAAACCCCCTACGTAGTGGGTACGCGTAGGGGGTACGGATTAGCGTAAATAACTGATTATCAGCCTAAAATGTTTTTCAATTTTTCTTGAAATTTCAACGATTTCTTTTGTTCCATAGCTTTATTAAAGTAGCTGCGCAAGGTTTCTGGATTCTCATCCCACAGTTGCCCGAATACTTGCCACACAGCATTGATTTTAAGGCGCTTACAAACAGCCTTTGCCACTAAGGCTCGCTCGGGGCCACTCAATTCCTTGGGCTGCCAGTCTTCTGTCAGCAAGTCTTCACTCATCAAGCTCTCCATCAACTTCTTGGCTTCCTTCGACGTCAACTTCCCGGGCACGCTCTGTCCGCCACAGGAGCGCTGCTCTATCCACTCCATCGAAAGCATACCAATAGCCTGAATCTTCAGTTTAGGCAGCGACAACTCAGCCATATCCCAAACCTCACTTATCACAGGCTCCACCTGATGACCGTAGATCTCCCAGAACTCAAACGTGTAACCCTGGCCAATTCTCCTAAGGGCATCGTTCTGATGAACAATGGTATCGGCAGCTGTCGACGTTTCAAGACGTTGCTGCTGACTCACCCAAGCATCATCTTGTCTAAGAGCCGACAACCACTCTGATGCTGAGGCATAATCACCACGACTACTGCTCATCATAGGGCATCGTCCTCCTCGCGCCAAAAACCATAACCGCAATTCTGGGCATGAGCCATCAGATAAGCAAATTCCAGTGAGTCGTCCCTCACCCAACCTTCAGCCAGATACTCAGAGCGCACCTCACGGACTTTTTGAGCAAAGCGATTGAGCACTTCTTTCGTGGTGCTCTTTACAGATTCTGGCTGCTCGTCCCACGAAGTGGCATTGTCATTATAGTCTTTCAACACCAACCGACCTTGCACTTCCCTGTCCATATAATCGTAAAGAGCCTGAGCAGCTGCCAATACACCCTTGTCAAACTGACGGGGCACTACACCATATATCTCATCGTGCAGCATTACTAAGTCGGGGCGCAGTTTCAACCTGCGACCGCGCTGCCAATGCCGCTCTATCTGCTGAAGAGCATCAACGATGGTCTTCACGTAGTCGCAAGGAGAAATCTTCGTTCTCTGAGGGTCGCGTACCATTTCACGGTACTCCATCGAGAACAATTCAGCCATCGCGTCTTGTGCAGGTTGGTAATGACCGTATTCATACACGCTAATAGCGTGTTTCTTCATGATGTATGCCACGTGCATCGCTATTCGTTCATACATCGTGGTGTTGAGCCACTCAATTAACTGCTTGTTAGATACCCACCATACATTCTTCACGCCAAAGGCCTCCTTCAGGTCGAACGTGAAATGCAGACTCAGGTCGTGGCACAGACCAGCCACTTCTAGTATCAGCCGCAGACGATTCATCTCCCTTTCCGTCAGCGCCTGCTGTTCCTTCAGCGACATCAACGGGCTAGGGTATTCTTCGTACTGTACTCTTCCCTCGTCAGCCGTCCAGAACATGTCCGACAGATGCATAGCCAACAGTGATGATCCATATTTCTCTGTCAGCAGCCGGTCCACCTGCGCGAGCACGAAAGCCTTGCGCTCGTCACCCTCCAACAGACTTGCCTTTGCAAGACCTGCTCCTTTGAAGAATTTCCCCTCAATATATGCCAGCATCTCCCTGGCCGTCTTTATCTGCTTCATTGTCTATTCCTTTGTATATATCTTGTCTCATATTAGTCTGCAAAGATACGAAAATTCTGGTACGAATGGGACGATATCAAAGAAAAATTTAGTATTTAATTTGGCATGCGTACCAGTGCCAGACATTCGTAGCGTTATTTAGCCGTGAATCTGCATTTTATTTCCATTCCACATGATTACATATACCACCCAAGGTTTTACAGCTCCATAAATATCCTTCCCCATCATAACAAAAGACCTCCTATCTTGCGATATTGCCTTATCAAATACGAAGGGTCTTGCGTATGAATTACTTGCAAACAACATCCCAATTTGGGTGTTTTCGTAATATGTTTGTATAGGATCTCCTGTAACTTGCTGAGGAACGCAATAAAACTTTGTGGGAAGTGCAGTCGTTATTAGAGTATACGGCTGTTGAGCATACTTCTTTTCTCTAATATGCACAGAAGGGTCTCCGCTGTGCACATGTGTCATTATTATGAATTTACTTTCAGTTTAAGCAAATCGAAATACATCAGACGAGTATTCAGCGGCAGGCGACCCACGCCAATACCAATGTATTTGGCCTCCAGACGTTCGTCAGCAATAAGATAACGGAAGCCGTTCTTCTCGTAGTAATGGAGCGTATCTGGACGGTTCAACGCATCGACAATAAGAAAACGACATCCCGTGCGGTTATTGGTGCGGAAGAGCACTTTTATAAAGTCCATGATGGCCGTTCCGTAGCCCTGACCAGCAAAGTCCTTGCTAGTACCAAGACGACCGATGAGTACGGCAGGGAAACGCTTCAACGTTTTATCGCGCAAATCTGTGTCATCAAGAAACTGCTCCTTGTCTTCATCGGCTATTCGATTGGTCAAACGGATGCTGTCGTTGGAGAGTGAAAAAGCGGTGACAATGGTATCAGGCTGGCTTTTTAAACAAAATAAGTAAGTCTTGCCAAGCAGCTTGCGCTGATTGACAAGGCAATCCTTGGCAAAGAATTCATCAAGGTCACCTTCGCCACAACTGAAAGGCTTGCAAGCGGCAAGCTTTTCTTCTGTGAGACGCACGAGGTCACATTCGCTTAGAAGTTGCTCTACAGTCATAGGGCTGTGCATGTCTTCAGGAAGTCGGCGACTACCTGTGCCTCATGGCGATAGTCCTCTGTGCCGGGATTTTGCTCCGTGAGCGTAGCCTCGCTTTCAAATGTTTTTGCCGTCTCGCCATAGAGAGTCGGGATAGCTCTTATTGCTGTAGCCATAGTCTTAACACGTATTAATATTCTATTTCACGTTGCAAATGTACAAATAATAATTTAAATACGGTGTGTTTATGCAAAATAATTAAGAAAAATCATCAAATTACTTAATCCATGACAGGTGACAGTCCCTGTCATAATCGGGCATCATAAAGGATCAAGGAACCGTCCCGTGATCCAACGACTGAATGTAGAAGAAATAAAAAAATGTTGTATCTTTAACTACGTTGAAAATAGGCTGCACCTCAGATTTAGAGTCCCTTGATAAGGGACGGCTTTTATGCAGGGATAAAAAAATAGAATAGAAATTTGGTTTTTCATTCGGTTTGCACTATCTTTGTAGCCGAAAATCAAGAAACTATCTAATGACGCTATTTCTTTCATGCATACACATCACTGATGTTGTTGTCGCCCTGGTTGATGACCGATGGCGGCAATAATTTGTATGTGAGGATGGGCGATGCATAAGAACTATTGATAACTCAACTAAATAGTATTAATAACACAAAAATGAATCGTTTATGAAGAAAAAAATGTATTTGAAGCCATCCATCGAGGTGGTAGTATTAAAACAAGCCGGCATGCTCATGACGAGCGGCAATGAGGTCCTGCGCTCGGAGGACTATGGTGAACCAATAGTAGAAACGTGGGAATTAACTAATCCATAATAGGAAGAAACGACTATGAAGAAGTATATTACAGATATCAAGGCGCTGGCCGCTCTGCTGATGGCAGGAGCCGCCATGACCGCTTGCTCAAGCGACGATAATATCGCAAACGAGACTCAGCTGCCTGTCAATCCGACGGGCAAGTACACCATGACCGTTAACGCCACGATGGGCGACAACGCCACCAACCGCGCACTGGCCTTGGACGGCAAGACGCTCAAGGTGAAGTGGGCCGGAACCGACCAGGTAAGTGTATTCCCCGCATCATCATGGCTCACGCCATTGGGCACGCTGACCGCAGCAGCCAGCGACAATGGCTCGACCTCGCTGACGGGTGACCTAACTACCGCCCCGACGGCTGGCGACCAGCTGAACCTGCTGTTCCCCCGCGCCACGTGGGACTATACGGGACAGACTGGCGTGCTGCTGAGTGCCGCCAACTCTATCGAGAAGAAGTACGACTACGCACTGGCCGACGTGACGGTAGCCACAGTGGATGGCAACAAGATTACTACCACGGGCGATGCCAACTTCCAGAGCCAGCAGGCCATCGTGAAGTTCATTCTGCAGGACAATGGCGGCAACGCCATCAACGCCAGCAGCCTGACCATATCGGCAGCCAGCAAAAAGCTGGTGACGGGCAAGGGCTTCAATAGCAAAATCGCCACACATTCGGGCTACACATACGATGGTGGTACTACGGCTTCGTATGATAGCCCCTCTAATCTTGTAGATGGCAAAAAAAACTATCCGTATCCGTCTCAATACACTAAGTGGTGTACCAACACGAGTGACAAGGTCAATGGCATCTGGTACTGCGAATTCCATACTGCCAGTGCTGTTCAGGTAAACGGCTATACGATTACAACAGGTCATGACAACTCCTCAAATCATAATCGTAACCCCAAGGACTGGGTGCTGAAAGCCAAGGCAAAGGCAGGCGACTCTTGGACCACCATTGCCACCGTGACTAATGATGCTACATTGAAAGATGATGATAATGTTCTTCCGTTTGACTTCATTGTTGACGTTCCTGGCATGTACCAGTACTTCCGCTTCGAAGTGAGCGCAACACGAGGTGCTGACGTTATGCAGATGGAGGAATTGGAACTCTTCGAGTCTAACTATGGCTCGGCCTACGGCGACCTGACCGTCACACCCGCCAGCGCTACCAGCGAAATCTTCGTAGCCCTGCGCAACGAGAACGGCAGCCCCGGCAGCAGCCCCGACACCTATACGCTCTCAGCCAATGTCGGCGAGAAAAAGTACGCTTTCTCTAAGAGTGGCGTGACCTTCCAGAACGGCCAGTATTATGAGATTACGGTGAAGATGACGGAGCAGACCGCTTCTACCGTCACGTGGAACTTCTCGGAAATGACGAGTGAACATGCTGATCTGAATGAGGGTTACACATATAAAGGTGTGACGCTCTCCGGCATGGGCGACCTGAACTTTGACAATAGCTCCCTTTTTGCAATGGGCAATCTTACCTTTACCGCCCCGGCAGGCAAGCATTTCAAGAGCATCGTAATTACTGCAACAGGTGATGCTGATATCAGTGGAACTGGCTGGACGAACGGTGGATTACCCGGTAATTGGACCTCCACTTGGACTGGCAACGCATCGACCGTCACCCTCAATAATCATAGTTCTGCCGATGGGGTAACGTCGATTGTCTTCACATTAGAGTAAAAAAATCGGGTCGGTTCTAGATGATCCACTTTTTTAAAAGAATAACACAGGAAACGGAAGTCAAATCGGCTTCCGTTTTATTGTGTCGGCAATGATTGTCTATTCGGACAGGCAATCGCCCTATATGTTTATAGTTGGCTTAGCTCCAGTGCCATGAGGTTCATTTGCTGGCAATCGTTTGCAGATAGCTTTATCTGTTCATTGTTGTGCTCCCATGTGGATAGCATCAGAAGCCGGCCTTGGCTACAGGCATCAAACTGTTCGCCCTTGGGCTTTGACAATGGGGTAAACCCATTGCGCAGCACAACGATCGTTGGAAGATGTTGGTCGAATGCCTGACGCATGACCATCTTCTCTCCGGGAGAAATGGCAGGCGAGATAAGCACAGCACCATTGCGAGCCGCATCAAGATAACGGGCTATTTCAGCTTCCAGTTGCTGACCGGTCAGGCGTCGCGACACACGAACAGCTATGCGTTGATGAGCGGTGAGTAGTTCGCGGTTGCCAATGCCGTTGTAGGTGTAAGAGCCAAACTTGAGATTGAAGAAGGGTTTCAAAAGGTCGGGGCGCTCACGCTTCATCAGCAGACGGCGGGGATTATCGCGCAGGTAGTGCTTCCAACGCTGGTATTCATCATTGTTGCGAAGCACCAAGTCGTTGAAGCCTGGTTCGAAAAGCAGACCGTGCTCTGGATGGCTCCCTTTCAAGGTTTTTTGCGACTCAGTCGCAACAGACAGTGGAGCGACCAACCGGCGGTAGGCACGTCCACAGCCCGTCTTAAAGCCCCTGATGATGCCACTTAGCCCACAACTGAGCGGTTCGCTGATAAAAAGGATGCCGTGCAAGTGGTCGGGCATCATCTGAAGTTCATAAACCTTGACCTCGGGATGGTGGTTCGGAATATTCCACCACTCGTCCCTGACAGCACACCCCAGAGCTGTCAACTCTATGCGGGCATCGTCGCTAGTGCCATAGACGCGCCCGAACAGCGGTCTACGCCCTTCGACAGTCATAGTCACCATATAGATGCCGCGCCTAGTATAGTCATGACCTACAAACCGCCGTTTCATTGACGGTTTCTTTTTACCGGCAAAGGCTTTTTGCTTCTTATAGGTATCCTTGTCCATAATGTTGCAAAGTTAATCTTTTATTTCAAAATGAACAAAGAAAACAGCAGGAAAACTTGCATATCTCGATTATTTTTTGTAACTTTGTAAGGTAGTTAGGGGGACTTGAGAAACCCGATTTATTCACCATTTAAAACACACAATTATGAGTAAGACAGTAAAAATCATTCTGGAAATTATTGCCGCCATTTGCGCAGGACTCTTAGGCGGCGCTGGGGCACAGACTTTGATGTAAGAAGTCTGATGTAAGAAGTAAGATGTAAGCCTATTGACTATGGAAAACACGCGATTTAAACTCTCTCAGTATGCCTGTGCGGTGCTGCTCGTTGTGAGTAGCATTGCACTGGTGTCTTATCAGGTCATCATGATTGACGATGTGTCGAACGGCTTGCTGGTCTATGTCGCCCAAGCCTTCCTGCTCGTCGCCAGCATCTTCGGCCTCGACTACTATGTTAAACTCATAACCAAGAAACTTGGAAAGTGAGTCATTAAGAATTATGCATTATGAATTAAGCATTATGATTTTAGCACGTGGTTTGCGGAACAATAATCCGCTGAATATTATTAAGAGTGAGAAAATTAATTGGCAGGGGGAGGTGAAGCCTTCGACGGATCCGAACTTTGCTCAGTTTGAAACCTTGGAGTATGGACTGCGGGCAGCTTTTAAGCTGCTCCGCACCTACTACCAAAAACATGGGTGCAGGACGATTCGGCAAATCGTGGCGCGATGGGATCCCGAGGGACCAAAGGTGATTGGCGCCTACGTCAACACCGTCTGCAGGCACACAGGACTGAGCCCCGACCAGCAGCTGCCTCCGATGAAGGAGGAAACGAAGGTGATGTGGTGCGACATCGTGCTGGCTATGGCGACGATGGAGTGCGGACTAAACATAAAACAGCAGGAGGAACTTGTCCCCATCATCGCCCATTCGTGGACGATGATTACTTCGTCACTATCTTCTTGCCATTGACAATGTAGAGACCTGAGGGAAGCTGGTCGAGATGGGCAACGGGAAGACGCTGGCCGCTAAGGGTGAAGATGCCCTTTGAGGCTTTTGTCGAGCTGTCGGTCTTGACGGGATTGATGGCTGTTCCGCCAGTGCTCAGTCCGCGAACGAAACCGGCATAGGCATGCTTGCGGTAGTAGTTGAGGTCCCAGATGCCTACGGGCTCATTACGACGCCATGCGTTTTGAACGTCAGGTGCATCGGTAGGACACCACTGGCAGATGCCCCACTGCTGTTCGGCAGGAACTATGCGAAGGTATTCCTTGATGATCCACTCGTAGAATGCAGCCATCGCCTTGTGCTGGTTGTCGTTTAGCTCAGCAGTATTAAGCTTTTTCTCGTTAGGCCAACTGCCTGTAACATAACCCATGTCCATCTCGCTGACGCGGACATATTTGCCTGTGGATGCCATGAGTGTGAACATGCCTGTAATGGCTTTCTTCAGGTTGTTCAGCGTGTTGGTGTTCTCGTAACATGAGATATGCATCTGGGTGCCTATGCCGTCGATATGGGTAACACCGTCGGATTCCCATTTCTTTATCCAATTGACGAGAGACCAGAGTTTCTTGCTGGCGGTAATGCCGTTTTGGGTCTTAGGGTCCCAGGTGCCTTCAAGATTGTAGTCGTTGATGAAGAGTTTGACACCCTCGGGACCATGCTGGCGAGCCAGTCGGCAGGCCTGTCGCACATAATCGAGGTCGCCCATATAGTCTTGCCAATAGAAGGCATCGCCACCGACATCCCATGTACCGCTCTTATAGCCGTCAGAGTGCTGCAGGGTGTAGTTGCCCTCGCCGTCGTCGCCATCGCCAGCGATAGCCTCGTTGACGAGGTCCCATGCCATAACTTTGCCTTCGCAGGCTTCCATCATGCCCTTGATCCACTTTTCCATAGCTCCGACGAGGGCATCGTGCTTCTCTTCCATCGTCTGAGGAATGGTATTCTGCTTATACCCTTCAACCTTGATGTTCTTGATATAGACATTGCCAACGTAGTTGGGTACATGTAGCAGTATGAAATTGTTGTCTACGGTTGGGACAATATCCACTGTTGCATCATGCCATTCCGTTGAGAAAGGAATGCTGGCGCTTGTTCCAGTGGAATTGTCATTGTCGTTGTTAGTGGTCCAGTCTCCAATATGGCCATCCAACATTCCTGCCTTAGAGCCCTTGACGGTAAACGTCAGCTTGAAGGTTTTGCCTGCAGTAAGGGGGATGTTCTGCATGACGACGAACTGAACCTGCCAGGGTAATGATTTCGTAGTATTTACCTTGAGACCATTGGTGGCATCGAAGGTGATTGTATAGCCGTTCTCAGTTTCGTCGGACTTAAAACCTACAGTCTGGTCGGAGCGTAGGTCTTTGTTGGCAATAACTTGAAAGACCTCTTCTGAAGTGGGGTCGGGCTTGTCGGCCATCAGACTGAGCAGCCACGCCTTGGGCTGTTGCGAGTGCCAGGCGAGGGTGTGGCCATAGACGTTAAGACCAGCCTCGGTGGCTGCATTAACGTATTGCTTCACGGTGTTGAAGTTCATATTGCCGCTGTTGTAATCAACGCAGCTTCCCATTTTCATGGCATTGCCGGCAACGGTTTCATTGAAATTCTTGTTGGTGAGGTTGTAAACCGTCGATTTCTTGAGGTATTCACCGACAGTGGTTCCTACACCCAGTTTGAAGTTTGGATACTGGGTGCGATCAACGTATTCCTTGAGGGCTTTATAGTCGTCAAGATAGCGATAGTTGTTGTCACCGGGTTTTCCTAACTCAAATGTTTCAGCATCCTGTGCTAAAGAGCTCGTTGCCAGACAGGCGACGAATGAAAGTAAGTAAAATTTCTTCATATTATAATAATGTAATAGTCGATAATTGATGGCAAAGGTACGAAAAAAAAGTGGAAACCGAAAGGCAAAAAGAGAAAAACTTGATAAAAATAACAATCTGAAAGGATAAAGCGAAAAAAAGTTGCGAATTGTTTGTGTATTACGCGGAAAATGCGTAAATTTGCAGCCGTTAAACAAAAATGACGCAAAAGAAATGAAGAATCTGAGTCTGCTGAACGGCATTATTATTATTCGACTGCGCAGAGTTGTCGGAAGTGATAAGACGTGCATGTAGCTCAACAATGGAGATACGACGGTGCCTTTCTCACTTCCGATGGTGTGAAAGGCACTTTTCATTAAATTGAGAGTAATAATATTAAAATAGAAAAAGAATTATGAGTGACAGATTGTTTATTTTCGACACGACGCTCCGCGATGGCGAGCAGGTGCCAGGTTGCCAGTTGAATACGATTGAGAAGATTCAGGTGGCAAAGGCACTCGAGCAGCTGGGCGTCGACGTGATTGAGGCAGGATTCCCCATTTCGTCGCCGGGCGACTTCAATTCCGTGATTGAGATTTCGAAGGCTGTGACATGGCCTACCATTTGTGCGCTGACACGTGCGGTGCAGAAGGACATCGACGTGGCCAACGACGCATTGCAGTATGCCAAGCACAAGCGCATCCATACGGGTATCGGTACGAGCGATTCGCACATCAAGTACAAGTTTAACTCTACCCGCGAGGAGATTATCGAGCGTGCTATTGCCGCTACGAAGTATGCCAAGAAATATGTGGAGGATGTGGAGTTCTATTGCGAGGATGCCGGACGAACCGAGAACGAGTATCTGGCCCGTGTGGTCGAGGCAGTGATAGCTGCCGGAGCTACCGTGGTGAACATTCCCGATACGACGGGTTACTGTCTGCCTCAGGAGTATTTTGAGAAAATCAAGTATCTGAAGGAGCATGTGTCGAACATCGACAAGGCCGTTATCTCGACCCACTGCCACAACGACCTGGGTATGGCTACAGCCAACACGTTCAGCGGTGTGATGGGCGGTGCGCGCCAGGTGGAAGTGACCATCAACGGTATCGGTGAGCGTGCCGGTAACACGTCGCTTGAGGAGATTGCCATGATTCTGAAATGCCACAAGGGATTGGGCATTGAGACGAATATCAACACCACGAAGATTTATCCTACGAGCCGTATGGTGTCGAGCCTGATGAACATGCCTGTTCAGCCTAACAAGGCCATCGTGGGCCGTAATGCCTTTGCCCACTCAAGCGGTATCCATC
>JAEEGG010027611.1_pt1 | contig 10741 bp, 9 predicted proteins | sample 9134161 | NCBI WGS metagenome assembly JAEEGG01 (sample SAMN16246543, study PRJNA631951) | gut metagenome | biome: gut microbiome; feature: rumen; material: CR-attached | host: Bos | place: Iran: Karaj | collected 2018-10
TGAACTACTCAAAGAAAACAATTCAGGAACAGAAGTCCATCCTGCTGAGTTTCGCACTGACCACAACCAAGAGGGTGACGTATGGCATGATACCGACAAGGCCAGCCGTGCCAATTCCGGCTGCTTGTATTCAAAATCAGTCAATCAAACCAACATAGCCAATCTTATAGCGCCTCGTCGTCGGGGCGTTGAGGTCGTCGCTTCAGCGGGGGCAAATGGCGCTGGCGCCGCAGGAATGCCTCCCGCCGTGCCTCATAATCTTGCTGGTGCTTCTCCAAATATCCGTCGGCCATCGCGCTTTACTGCTTCACGCTTATTTAAACTTGGCATAGACGATGCTGATGCGGATAGGCTCGTTGGGATTGTCGGGGCCTCCCACCAAGCGTGTGCTGGTGAGCGACATGTCGTGCTGAATGCCAACGATGCCACTGCCCGACGAAGATTTGGTAGAGGCCACAGGCACCAACACCATCTTGTTCCAGTCGGGATGATGCTGCTCCCAATTGGGGTCGGCAGCCATTCCCTTCACACGCTGCTGCCACAGAGTAGTAATGAGCGAAGAGAGGTTGTTGAAGGTATACGTGTTGGTGTTCTGGTATAAGTTGGTCTGCGGGTAGTTGTAGCTGGTGTAATATGATGTCACGTTGTCGGGCACTTCGCCATTTTCAAAGAAGCTCTTCAGACTATCCTTCTGCACCAGCAACAGCATTTGTGGGATGGAGAACATCCGCGAGTCGCTCGACTGGTTGTTGAGGCGCTGGAAAGTGATCTTCGCGGCCAACAACGAGTCGCCCTCGTGGCTTTGCTTGATTTGGGCCACGGGGAGCGTCACCTCGGTGAAGAGTCCTGCCGGAGTCTTCAGATAGGTGTGCTGTGTCTCCTTGGCCATGCGCTCCAGCGATGCCTGGTCGTTGTGCACATACGTGGTCTGCAGCACCTCGCGTGTACCTGCCAGCACCAGCCGCCCGCTCACCACCGACGTGTCGCCCTGCAGCGTGTAGAACACGCGCAGTCCAATGTCCGACACCCGCGAGTGGAATCCCAGACCATCGGTTATTTCGAAAAGGAAGCCCGGGCACACGGTATGTGCAAAGACGTAGGAATTGGCAAAATGCTCAGGATGGTCGTAATACTGGCGCAAGATATAAGTACCATAATTGTCGTAGACGGTACCATCGGTAGCGGTGTAAGGCTGGTTAAGCGTCACCTTGATGGCGGGCTGGTAGGTATCGCTGGTGCGCGCCGAGTCGGTTTCGGTCAGGTCGGCATAGCTGAACACCACATTGCGCTTGATGCCGCCATCGCGCAAGAACCCTGCCTGCGTCGGGTTGAAATTGGAGTAGTATCGACGGCCTTCCTCCAAGGGCTTGCACAGCTCAGTGGCACGCATTTTCATGGCCGTAAGGCTGTCGTCCTGTGTCGAAGGCGCCTGTATATAAAGAATGAGGTCGCAGGAATCGGCTGCTGCCCTCCCCTCTGACCGGCTCAGGATTTTCTCCTCAGGCGAGATGTAGATATGCTCCAGCAGGTGGAACTGAGTAGTAAACTCGCTGGTGACGTCGGCTCCCGTCTGAGGGTCGCGTACCCGTCCAAAATAGCAATCGGCCGATTGTGCAAGCACGGAATCGGCCAAGATGGTGCGAGTGGCTACATCATAACTCGTAGTGGTCACCTGTAGCTTGTCGTTTTCACTGGTAAGCGACTGTCCGATGTTCATGTCGTCGTTGTCGCAAGAATAAATGGCCACCAGCGCAAGTGCAGCAGCCATATATGAACGTAGTTTCATCTTCACGGAATAAATGAACTAAATAGTCTCGTAGAAGCTTTCGTAGGGTTCGGCGAAGTCATCCTGATGCTCCAGCATCGGCAGACCTTTCTGCTTCACGTGGTCGAGGAGCATGGGATTCACCTCGCGGTCGGCTAGAATAATGCCGTCGCTGTAGTCGATGGCCAGCTTGCCTAAATCGTCAATGCCGAAGTTGTCGTTATAGCTTTCCAGCAGTTCGGGCTTGGCATCGCGGAATGCCAGGCTCTGCTTGAACTTGCAGCCGAGGTCGTTGGTAAGGCTTTTGGCAAAGAGCGAAGTCACCACCTTCGTGTCGGCGAAGGAAGGCTCGTCGGCGTATGCCGTCTTCACATAGAATGGCACCACAGCGCTCATCCATCCCTGACAGTGAATGACGTCGGGCACCCAGCGCAGCTTCTTCACCGTCTCCAGCACGCCGCGTGCAAAGAAGATGGCACGCTCGCCATTGTCGGGATAGTCGATGCCCTGCTCGTCGGTGCCCATCTGGCGTTTGGCGAAGTAATCCTCGTTGTCGATGAAATACACAGCCACGCGAGCACTCTGAATGCTCGCCACCTTGATGATGAGAGGATGGTCGGTGTCATCGATAATGAGGTTCATCCCCGACAAGCGTTGCACCTCGTGCAACTGTCCTCGGCGCTCATTGATGGTTCCCCACTTGGGCATAAAGGTGCGAATCTCGTGTCCACGGTCTTGCATGGCTTTGGGCAACTCGCGCCCCATAATCGACAAGTCGTTGTCGGGGACATACGGAGCAATCTCTTGGTTGATGAATAGGATTTTTTGTTTTGCCATTCGCTCTATGGTGTTGTTTTTGCAGTGCAAAGGTACAAAAAATCTTGCATAAAAACGAATAATCTGTGCAATTTTAGGAAAAAGTGACATTTTATAGGTTTATTTTTAGTCTTTTTTTTCCTTGTTTGCGAAAATTGTTGTTATTTTGCAGCCGAAATCCTCAAATGGGTGTTTCAAAAGTTTCATCGATGAAAGTATTCAAAAAGATTGTTGACCTGCAGAATGCGCTCTTTGCCGACCGCAAGGCAGGCAAGAGCGTAGGCTTGGTTCCCACAATGGGTGCACTTCACGAGGGGCATGCATCACTGGTGCGCCGCTCTGTGGAGCAGAACGATGTGACGGTGGTGTCGGTGTTTGTCAACCCCACACAGTTTAACGACCAGGGTGACTTGAACCGCTACCCTCGCGACCTTGACAGCGACTGCCGCTTGCTGGAGCAATGCAACGCCGACTATGTGTTGGCCCCCGAGGTGGAAGAGATGTACCCCACCCCCGACCGGCGCCACTTTGAATATCCACCCGTGAGCACGGTGATGGAGGGTGCCCACCGTCCCGGCCATTTCAACGGTGTGTGTCAGGTGGTGAGCCGCCTGTTCTACATCGTGCGCCCCGACCGCGCCTACTTTGGCGAGAAAGACTGGCAGCAGATTGCCGTGGTGAAGGCGATGGTGAAGCATCTACAGCTGAAGGTTCAGATTGTGGAATGTCCCATCGTGCGTGAGGCCGACGGACTGGCACGCTCCAGTCGTAATGCCTTGCTCACCAAGAGCGAGCGAGCTATTGCACCAGCCATCTACAAGGCCCTGAAGGAGAGCACGGAATATGCCAAGAGCCACACATTGAAAGAGACGCACGACAAGGTGGTGGCCGACATCAACAGCGTAGACGGTCTGGAGGTGGAATATTTCTCGATAGTGGATGGAGACACGCTTCAGGACGTTGCCGAGTGGGACGATTCGTCCTACGTGGTGGGATGCATCACCGTGTATTGCGGTGGCACGCCCATCCGCCTCATCGACCATATTAAATATAAGGGGGAGTAATTCCGACTCTCTATCGTTATTTCGTTATTTCGAGAAATCGTCATTCCGTTAAATCCGTTAAATCGCAAATATTATCGATGTTAATTGAAGTCATGAAGTCGAAGCTGCACTGCGTGCAGGTGACTGAGGCCAACTTAAACTATATGGGCAGCATCACCATCGATGAAGACCTGATGGACGCTGCAAACCTGATAGCAGGCGAGAAGGTTCAGGTGGTGAACAACAACAATGGAGAGCGCTTCGAGACCTACATCATCTGCGGCGAGCGCGGCTCTGGGTGCATCTGCCTGAACGGAGCCGCCGCCCGGCGTGTGCAGGTGGGCGACACCGTCATCATCATCTCCTACGCTCTGATGGATTTCGAGGAAGCACGCAACTTCAAGCCCAGCGTGGTGTTCCCCCTCAACAACCACATTTAACCTACATTATTCACAGCAAAGAGAACAACTACGGATTCAGTAGCAAGTGATACGATTACCCGTTTTGGTTAACAGAATAAATGATTTCTAACTCTATTAACGCAAAATAAACGGGTAATCGAATTCCGTCTGTACGGTTGAAATGAAATAAGTGACAGACATGGAAGATCATATTTGGGGGGAATAAGTTGTGTTTCATGTTTCTTCTCAAAATGGCATTTTTATCTATACAGGTCGAACAGACTTTTTGAAAAAACCATTGACTATTTGAAAAAAACCGTTGACTTTTTGAAAAAAAGCGTTGACTTTTTGGAAAAAAGCGTTGACTTTTTGAAAAAAGTAGCGCTCCAAATTTCGGTTAGCCGTAACGATTTGCAAATCTGTCATTTGCGTTTTGCGTTTTTGAGATGGCGGTAGGGCGCAAAATGTCCTCTCTTTTTTTTCTCAACTCCATACAAATTGAAGTCTCTGCCGATAAGATGTCCAAGGAGTCAAGGAGGAAAAGGAGGGATGCTTCGCACCCTGTCCTATGATTGACTAAAGCGGAAAATCGAACGGTTGAAAAGACGATGTCTGGAATTTTCAAACAAGACACAAAAGTCTTTTCAACCGTACCCTTCGCAAAAATTCGACCTATACGGTTGAAAAGACGCTGAAAGCGTCTCCTCTCAACAGCCGTAGGTCGGTACGACCTGCGGATAATAGGTACAGGATGATAACGACCCTGAAGGGGTCGCCCCGTGTTCACGGTTGAAAAGACGCAGAAAGCGTCTGAAGAGTTTTCAAGCAACGCCACCAATTTTCAAGCGTACAGGTTGCATAAAATTTGGCGTTGACCATTTGAAAGGCCAACGCCAAATTTATATATGGAGGCGACTGTCGGAATACAGCCCTCTGCTTACTCGTAAACGGTGTACTCAGCCGTTGACTCGATGATGACGCAACGGTTCTTGTCGTTCTCAGCGAAAGGCTGAACGGTGTCACCCTTAGAGTCGATGCTGATACGAGCGGCGTCGCAACCATACTTGTTTACGAGGGCATCCTTGCACTCCGTAGCACGGCGCTCAGCATACATCCTGTTCACCTCGGCGTTGCCAGTGCCCTTGTCGGCATAGCCCACAACCTGCACCTTGGCATCCTTGTACTTCTTCATGAAGTCGGCCACGCGCTTCAGCTGGTCCTGTCCGGCATCCTTGGGGTCGCTCTTGCAAATCACATAGAAGATCTCCTCCTTCAGCTGGTCTTTCTTCACCACAGCCTTCTTCACGGGCTGCTGAGGCTTCGGCTCCACGACGGGCGTAGCAGGTACCACCTTCTCCGTTTCTGGCTTCTTCTCCACTACGGGCTGCTGAACCACGGGCTGAGGCTTAGTCACCGTCTTCACCGGTGCAGCCTTCTTGTAGTGACCCTGACCGAAGCGGAAGCTGACACCAAGCATAGCGGTAAACTGCCAGTCGTCGGCATCGTTGGCCTTCGAGTTGAAACGGTCATCGAGCGAGTTGGCTGCCAGCTCCAGCGAGAAGCCCAGGGGCTTCGTCACGTCGGTCTCCAAGCGGAGGCCGGCACGCAGGTTGTGGCTGAGCCGATTGTCGTCCCATGCAAGAGGGATTCGGGTGATGGGAACGTTCAGGTCTTTCAGCTCGTCGTTGTCCCAAGCATAGTTGAGTCCCACGCCGCCCAGCAGTATCACGTTCAGCGGATGACTGGCCTCGGCAGCAAACAAGTTGGTCAGGTTCAGCATCACATCAGCCGACGGCGTGATGTATTTCCACTTGTAGAACTTGTCCAGGTCTTTAAAGCCCGACTTTGACTGCCATGCATTCACGTGCAGCCTGACGCCCACCACAGGCGAGAAATAGTGTCCGAAGCTGAAGGCTGCCGTGGGAGTCATCAGCTTGGTCATGTCGGCATTGGTGGAGGTCAGTTGCAAGCCGCCCTGAGCTTCCACATACGAATACGATTTCAACGCGCCGCTCATGTCATTCTGCGCTGTAGCATTGCCAGCCAAGAGAGCCAAGGCAGCAGTAAAAAGCAGATTCTTGTAATTCATCGTTTTAAGTTTAATGTTAAGTTTTTCGTCTGCAAAGATAGTTATTTTTCTTTAAATAACAAGAAAAAAGGGCAAAAAGTTAAAGGCAATGGGGTAAAATATGTAGTGCCATGCCGTAAGAAGATCCAAAATGGCCTTCCTGCTTCTGCCTTTTTCCCTTCTTTGGTAGCTATTTCAGTATGTTGTCAACAAACTGTTTGAGGTCGTCACCGCGCAGTCCTTTCTCCAAGATGCGGCCTTCGGTGTCGACGACGACGATGTAGGGGATGGCGTTCACCTGGAAGGTCTGAGCAGCCGAGCACCCCCACCCTTTCAAGTCTGACATCTGCGGCCAGTCAATCTTCAGGTCGGTGATGGCCCGGTTCCAGTCGGCGGCACTCTCGTCGAGCGAGATGCCCACGATGCCAAGTCCCTTGGGACGATAGGTGGCGTAGAGTTCCCTCATGAAAGGCATCTCGTTGCGGCAGGGGCCGCACCACGAAGCCCAGAAGTCGAGGATGGTGACCTTGTTCTTGCTCACCTCGTCCATAATGTTCAGCGGTTCGCCCTGCGGTGTGTTGAGTGTGAACGCCGACATCACCTGCCCCTTTTCGATGGACTCGCCCGCCAGCAGCACTTTCTCCAAGTCGGCCACCTGCTGGCGCTGACGGAATTTTTCAGGCAGCTTGGCCAACAGCTGACGAACCACATCAGGACTTTCCTGCGGGTCAATATACTTCAATAACAGCATGTAGCCCAACTCATTGCCCATGTTTTTCTGAGCTGCTTCTTGAATCTTCTTGTTCACCTCGCCATAGAGCTGCATATAGCGTTCGGCCAGCGCCCACTCGCTGTCCTTGCTCAGCACGGTGTCGCTATAGACGATGGTCTCAATCTCGTGTATCTTGTCGTATAGGGGGTTGGTTTCCTCCGCCAACTTCTGCAAGGCATCGTTGGCCTCGGTGCCCGAGATGGTCGACTTTCCAGCCTCGGCAGCGATGTCGATGCTGATGATGCCAGGCTCGGTGAGGAAGCTCACGCTGTTGAAGGGGTCGCTCTCCACGTTGATGGAGCAGTGGCGCACGCTGTCGGCCGCGCCGCTGTAGCTGAACGTTCCGCCCTTCACCACGATGGTGTCGAGGGTCTGCCCCTCGGCATCGGTGAGCAAAAGCCGGCAGCCATCCTCAAATGCGGCGGTGCCCTTGATTTCATACTTCGTGCCGGGGGCATCCTTCGTGGTGCACGAAGCCGCCAGCAACAAGCCCATAAAGGCCATCAGCATTCTTGTTGTCTTCATTTTCTTCTTTAATTAAATATGGTTAATCATTTATAAATTAGACTTGTGCCATCGTGCAGAAATGAATTGCTGACAGTCGGCAAGCATCTGCACTCGCGCCACGCGCATCACTATATAATATAATAAGGAGGCCATCACCATTCGCACCGCCAGCAGCAGCCATAGCGAATGGATGCTGCGTGTGGCCATTGCCGTGGCGACCATCACGGCGGCGGCGGCCAGGGCAAAGGGCACGGTGTCCTTCAGAAACGACAGAAGGTAATAGCCCGTCATACGGCTCACGAAGTAGAACCACACGCCCACCCACGCCACATTGAGCGCCACGAACGTCATCACCATCACATGGATGCCCTGAGGCCACAACGAGGCCATCAGTGCCACTTGGGCCAAGCCCAGCACGATGGTGCACCACATGAAGATGTCGCTGCGCCCACGACTCACTATCAGGTCGCCGAGCAGCGCCGAGAGGGGCATGAATGCTCCGCTGAAGCACAGCCAAGGCAGCAGCTCGGCCGATGTGGCCCACTTCTCGCCAATGGCCAGCACGATGAACTCGTGGGCCACCAATCCCAAGCCGAAGAGCAGGGGGAAGCTGACAAAGGCGGTGAAGCGCACCATCTTGCGCAGCACTCGCAACTGGCGCTCGCGCTCATCGTCAAGGCCCACCAGCACGGGCTGGTCGACGGCCTTCACCATGTTCTGGATGAGCATCGACCCCTTAAAACTCCATTGGTAAGCTTGGTTATAATCGCCTGTGTCGCGAGCCGAGAAATGTCTTCCCAGCATGATGTTCATCACGTTGGCGTTGATGTCGGTGAAGATGGTAGTCACCAATATTTTCACGCTGAAGGGGAACATCCTCTTCACAGGGCCAAAGTCGATATGAAGCGTTGGCCGCCAAGGACTGAAGTGCCACATCAGCAGCGTGTTGGTGAGAATGAAGAGCAGACTCTGCGTGGCCAGTGCCCAATAGCCACAGCCCAAGAAGGCCAGCAGCGCGCCCGTCACACTCGACAGGAGCACCGCCGTCATGCCACACTGAGCCAGCTGCTTGATTTGCAGATTTTTCGTCAGATAGGCCGCTTGCGCCATCCCCCAGCTGCTGAGCACAAAGCCGAGGAAGACATAGCGACAGAGCCACGTGAGTGCTGGTTGATGATAATAGGCGGCGATGAAGGGCGAGCAGAAAAACAGCACCACGTAGATGGCGGCTCCGGCCAGGATGTTGAACCAGAACACCGAGTTATAGTCCTCGTGGCGAGGCTCCCTCAGATTGACGAGCGCGGTCTTGAACCCACTCGACTGCAGGTTGTTGGCCACCACCGAGAAGATGGTGATCATGGCTATCATACCAAAATCATCGCGGCTCAGCAGTCGTCCCAGGATGATGCCGAACACCAGGCCCACCAACTGCTGAACGCCATTATTCATGCCGCCCCACAGCAAACCCTTGGCCGTCTTCTCTTTCAGGTTCTCCATTCCCGTCTTATCGTCCTCCTTCGCTTTCACGCCACAAAGTTACAAATAATCGCCCGATTAACATCGCATTTTTGTCGAAAAGTGATGGCATAAGAATAAAAGGGGAGTGAAAAGGAGTGAAGGGGAGTGAAAGGGAGTGAAAGGGACAATAGCTCATCCGCAAGTCTATCGTCCCTTTCAATCCTTTTCACTCCCTTTCACTCCCCCATCACTCCCCTTCATTGATATCGGGAAGCGACGACCTGCCAATTCACAATCTGCCAGAGGGCAACCAGATGGTCGGGGCGACGGTTCTGGTAGTCCAGATAGTAGGCATGCTCCCATACATCGAAAGTGAGTAGAGGCTTCAGGCCGCGCTGCACAGGGTTGGCGGCATTCGTCTCCTGCGTAATTACGAGCTTGCCGTCGTTGTCGGCCGACAGCCATACCCAGCCTGAGCCAAAGAGTGTTGCGCCCTTCTGCTGAAACTCAAGCTTAAAGGCATCAAACGAGCCAAAATCTCTTGCGATGGCCTCTGCGAGGGAACCTGTCGGGTGGTTGTCGGCCTTCGGGGCTGCAAACTGTCCAAAGTACAGCTCATGATTCAGCACCTGTCCTGCATTGTTCAGAACGCCTCCCTCAGCCTTCTTCACAATTTCCTCAAGCGGAAGATTTGCCAACGGACTGCCCACAAGCGACCCATTGAGATTGTTCACATATCCCAGCAGATGTTTGCCATGATGATAACCTATCGTCTGCCTGCTAATCACAGGCTCCAGCGCATCCTCCGAATACGGCAGCGCCATCAATTCAAATTTCATGTTTGCCATAAGTCTTTAGTATTTAGTTAGGAAGTATTGTCCTTTTCACTCCCTTTTCACTCCTTATAATTCACTCCCATTCAGCGACCAAATCCGTGCCCGTTCCACTTCAGCGTAGTCTGTGTCTTCTTTCCTTTGTCGTCCCACGTTGTCACGGTGATGTCTTTGCCCACACGTGGCAGGGAATAGGCCGTGTTCATGTATTCCACTTCGAAGCCGGGCGTGTCGCATTCCTCCATCTTCTTGGTGGCATTATCGTAGCGACAGAAGTCGATGCTGTCGAACTGTCCCATGCAAGGCCTTCCGTTCTTGAAGGTCCATCTGTTGCAAGCGAAAAGTTTGTGCTTACCGTCGGCCTCGTTCCAATAGCACATCTCCACCCTGTTGACGTGTTCGCCAGTTTTTTCCTCATAGAGCAGGTAGCCGTTGCGCTGGTCGATGGTGAGCGTTGCGCCCTTTTTCAGAGGCTGACCGTTGGCTTGACGCGCCATGGCTTTCTGCATGCTTTCGTACAGGTTCACCCACTCTCCGCATTCATCTTCGTCGGTGGGTTGGGTGATGTTTGCAAGATAAGACGTGGCAAAGTCCTTGATAGTGGGTTGCGCCCCCTGGTACTTCACTCGGATGACATCCTGTGCAGCAACGGCCAGGACACAGCAGACAAAGATGATGGCTAATGATAGTTTTTTCATTATTGTTTTGGTTTTAGCTAATACGAAAAGATGCTGCAAAAATACGAAAAGTTGAGTAAAAAAACAAACAATCTTCTCTTTTTTTGCCGTAAAGGCGTGATTTTTAGTAACCGTTTAGAAAAAACTTGGCGTATAGCTCATTTTGCAGGGTATTTTTGAGAGGTAGGTAGTCAATAGCTCAAATTGCAGGGTATTTTCCCTTCTTTACATTTGCCCGATTCAAGCCAATTTTGTACCTTTGCCCCGCAGTCTGAAGCATAGTGGAGCTCTGCTGGGGAGCAACTCCATGAGGAATAGGGCTGTAACACGAAAGTGCAGAAGTCGGATGGGAACCGCATGTGATGTGCGGCTCCCATTCTGCTTTATAACTGCAATTCGTT